>OBLW0100004890.1_pt1 | contig 10121 bp, 5 predicted proteins | sample 1520161 | NCBI WGS metagenome assembly OBLW01 (sample SAMEA3539309, study PRJEB22396) | soil metagenome | biome: tundra; feature: field; material: soil | place: USA | collected 2010-05 | depth 0.15 m | reverse complement strand
GGGAATCTCGATTCCGCTTACGTCTCTGCCGCCGCCGTAGTATGCATGGCTGCCGGGGTCGGCCACTTCCGCGCCGTCGATGATGAGCGTGTAGTAGTGGAATCCGGGAACAAGCGCCGGAGTAGTCACCGTCCAGAAGCCATCGGGCTGCTTCGCCATGTCGAGCTTCGGCCCGCTCCAGAAATTGAGCCTTACTGCCTTGGCATCGGACGCCTTGACGCGGAATTGCGCCCGGGAGGCGTTGTCGACACGCGGCCAGAGTGCGTCCAGAACATTGGTGGCGGCTGGCCGGAACTCGCCGGTTTCCTGTGCGCAGCACAAGCTCGCAAACACGAGGAGTGCGATTCCTATTCTTTTCATTCCGTCCTACCCCCGATCAGCCTCATGGTACCCGGTGGAGATTCTCGAAGAATAATCGCATTTCTTCACCAGACACATCGATTTATTCGATGCTGTGCCCAGACAGCAGTGGGGCAGGCCATCGTTTTTCGTGGCCTGTACACCGTGCACCGGAACCGACTGGTCAGGGTATCAGATCGGCGTCCTGCGGGCCCAGGATCACCGTTCCTTCGTATGCGCGGCCGCCGATCATCCCTTTGCGCCGGCCCTCGATGGGAATCCGCTGCTCCAACTGCGTCGTGTTCACGTAGAGGGTCCGCCCGTCCACAAGCCTCGCATACACTCCATCAGGCGTCCTGGGGCCGGGTTGGAGGCCCACCCTCCTGAAGATGGAGCCCAGGACCGGCCCGATCGCCGACGCCTTCGATTCGGTCGCCAGGTAGATCGCGTTGCCCTTGCCGAACTTATTGATCGTGACTGCCGGGGAATGGCCGGTGGTATTGGTAAATCGCGAAAGGACCGTGGCCGTTGACGGCTCGAGTAATTCGTACCAGCGTACGCCGCTGTCGATGGATGCGCCATCCAGTTCGAAGGTCAGCGTGGAGTCCACCACATAGAACTCGTTGGTCTTCAGTCCGAAGACGTCGCTCAGGCGCCCGGGCAGAGGCGTCTCGAACCATTGGGCGTGCTCGTCGACTTTGGCTGACAACGCCGTCATCAGTACCGTGCCGCCCCCGCTCACGTAGTCGCGCAGGGCCTTTGCGCCGGCCGCGTCCATCACGTAATCGGCCGGCACAATCACGAGCTTGTACCGCGAAAGGTCGTGATTGCCGACATTGATGACGGCCACGTCCAGGTTCGCGCGGAACAAGGGCGCAAACGCTTCTTCGACCTGCTTGGAATACGGGGTTTTGAAGTATTGGCGCGTGGTGCTGGACGGTCCATTGGGGTGCGACGCGATGAAGGAATCGAACGAATACGCAATGGCCACCTCGGGGCGGGGATAGCGCGGAAATCCGAACTTCGTGAGCTGCTTGAATTCCGAAGCAATCCGCGCAAACTCGTCGACTTTCCAGGAAGGCGTGCCATCGTGGTCGAGCAATCCGAACAGCGCCTGCTCTTCGCCGCCGGCATGGCTGTTGAAGGTCCACGCCAGGACTGCCTGTGCGCCGATCAACAGTGCCACGTAAGCATACATACGACTCCGGCCGGGCGCTCCGTAAAAGCCCCCGCCGCCGGCAGTGAACTCGTTGAACCAGATGGGAGTTTCCAGATCCCCTTTGGTCATCAGCGCACCCAGCGCGCCGCCGATCGGCTCGCCGGGATAGAACCCTTCAGCGCCATAGGACACATAAGACTTGTACGTGCTGAGATAGTCGAAGCCTCGTCTCCCGGCGGTGTCCCAGAGATTCGAGATCGACGGGACATCGGGCATATTGCGCCGCCGAATAGTTTCCAGTTCCCTGAGCCGCTCGACCGTAACATCGGACCAGTAGCGATGGAGGTCCAGGTAGCGCTCGGCCGGTCCGGGTCCGTTGGCGAGCGGCAGGTCGACGTCTTCGAAGCTGTTTAGCCGGCGCGACCAGCGCTGTGTGGCCCAGGCTTTATTGAGATTCTCGACCGTTGCGTACTTCGTCTTCAGCCAGGCGATGAAGCGCTGCCGGTCCGGCTCGGAATAGGACATGAACCCGTTTCCGATCTCGTTGTCGTAGCCGATGGCGATGACCGCGGGATGGTGTCGATACCGTTTTGTGATTGCCTCGGCGAGGAGTCCCGCTTCGCGGACGTAGTCCGGGTCGCCGATGTTGTCCATGTATCGCTCTGCGGGCGGCACCCGCGCGCCATTCTCGCTGACGATGTCCACCCCCGGATGCGCGCGATGCAGCCAGATCGGGGCCGGGCTACCCGGAATGTCGACGATGACCCTGATTCCGCTGCGTTGCATCTTGTCCGTGATCCTGTCGAACCATTCGAAGGTGAAATTGCCTGGCGAGGGCTCGAACGAATCCCAGGACAGGTCACCCATGCGGACGACGTTGAATCCGGCACGCTCCATGATGGCGATGTCGTTGTCGATCTGCCCGGCCGAGCGATCGACCGGCTGGTAGCAGGCGCCCACAAAGAGCTGCCCACGGCCGGGCCAGTCCGGATGTGCGCGGCCATCCTGGGCGGTCGAAGCCGCACCGCAGGTCATCGCAACGACGAGACACTTCACCAAGTGCTTCACTAACATGACGTTCCTCTTACCATATCGCAGGGTTTCTGGCGGCGCGGATGTAAAGGCCGCCAGCCGTCACAAGGAGCCTTTCACATGCGGCGTGCCGCCCACACGCTGATCTCCACCTAGTCCTTCGGCACGTCTTCAGCCGCCACACTCCTGTGTCGTATATTCCAAGGATCTGGTTGCAGCCAATTCCGACGTTGCGGTCCAGGCCACATAGTACCGCCGGAGATTCTCGAAGAATAGTCGGATTTCTTCCGCTGGGCACATCGATTTATTCGATGTATTCTCGAATTATGGACACGACGCTGGATGCCTGGGAGATCCTTCAGACCGTAGTGCAGTTGGGCGGATTTGCGCCTGCCGCCGAAAAGCTTAATCGCTCTCAATCGACGATCAGCTATGCCATCGGACGCCTACAGGAGCAGTTGGGTGTCCGGCTGTTTGAGATCCATGGAAGGAAAGCGCATCTGACCGAGGTGGGTCGGGTGCTGCTGGCCGATGCGGAACCCCATTTGGCAGGGTTTCATCAGATCGAGAAGCGTGCCCGTTTGATGGCATCGGGCGGCGCTTCGGAGGTCAGGCTCTCGGTGGACAGCATCTTTCCCGACGACCGCCTGTTTACCGCCCTGGCGAGTTTCTCGCGCAATTTTCCGCATGTCAAGCCGAAGCTTCGGCAGGGTACGTTTCTCTCGGCGGACTCGGAGTTCTCGCTCCACAACGCGCAACTCTGCGTGACCGGTTTGATATCGCGCGAGCTGTTCATCAAGCCGATTCTCGTGATTGGGATGATTGCAGTCGTGCGCCGCGATCATCCTCTCCTTTCGATCCGGCGCAGGCTCTCGCGCTCCGACCTGGTGCAGCATATGCTGGTGGCCATCGAAAGCGCGGCGTCCGGGAGCTTGAAGCACCAGCCGCAGCTTCCCGCGCAGCGCGTGCTTCCGGTTGGCACGATCGAATCGGCGATCGCAGCCGTTCGGAGCGGGCTTTGCTTCGGCTGGCTGCCGAAGTACCGCATTCAGTCCGAACTCGCCAGGGGCGATTTCGCGGCACTCCCTCTGCCTTCCGGCAAGACGCGCGATGTCCGACTGAATCTCGTTTGTAAAGATTTAAACGCCAGCGACTCCGAGGCCAATGCCTTGGCGGAGTTGCTGGGGATGAGCCGCGAACCGGAAGTGATTTGAACCGGCGCGCCAGCGGCCCTATTCCGGAGCGATTTCGACGCGGGCGAAGATCCATCGACGAAATCGATCTGAATAGAGCGATTTATTTGACCTGTTCACACCGCTGCACAATTTTTCTTGTAAGCGCTTACAAAATGTCTTAGATTACCTGAAGGGCCGTTAACTTCAGGGCCACATTAAAGGAGGTTTATGCGTAAGCTCAGTCTGCTATTGCCCCTGTTCGTCATGGCGGGCGCTACCGCGTTCGCCCAAACCGCAACTGTTTTAGGCACCGTCACCGATCCCACCGGCGCGGTCGTGCCGGGTGCTTCCATCACTATCACGAATACGGGAACGAATGCCAAACGCGTTCTCCAAACCAACGCTGCCGGCAGCTACATTGCACCCGAGCTGCCCATCGGATCGTACTCGGTGAAGGTCGAGGCCGCCGGGTTCAAAAGCTACGAACGCACCGGCCTCAAGCTCGATTCAAACGACACCGTGCGTCTCGACGCAGTCCTGGCAGTCGGCCAGGTCACCGAAAACGTGACCGTAGCGGCAGACGTCGTAAAAGTGGAGTCCGATTCGAGCGAGATTAGCGACCTGGTTTCCGGCAAAGAGATTCAGGATCTAGCGATCAACGGCCGGCACATGGCGGCCCTCGCGATCCTGAGTCCGGGTGCCTCCTCGGACCTGCCCGACTTCAACCTGCCCATATCGGTAGGCGCCAGCACCAACATCAGCTTCAATGGACAGCGTCCGGAACACAACGTCTGGATGGTCGACGGCGGCGAAAACTACGACCGCGGCTGCGGTGGCTGCGTGACTATGATGCCGTCGGTCGACGCGATCGATGAGTTTAAGACCCTAACCAGCAACGCTCCCGGCGATTTCGGGATCGGCTCGGCCGGCACGATCAACATGGCGATCAAGTCCGGCACGCATGATTTCCATGGCGCGGCCTACGAGTTCTTCCGCAACAACGACCTGGACGCCAATAATTTCTTCGCCAATCGGGCCGGCTCGCCGGTGCCCGAACTCCGATACAACATATTCGGGTTCAACATTGGCGGCCCCGTGTTTATCCCGAAAAAGTACAACACTGACCGCAAGAAGAGTTTCTTCTTCTGGAACCAGGAATGGCGCAAGTTCGTCACCGCCAATACCATCACCGCCAACGCCGTTCCCCAAGCCCAGCGCAACGGCGATTTCAGCGCCCTCAGCACGCCCATCACGGTGCCGAACACCAGCGATCCAACGCAGAACGCCAGGTATGCCGCGTTAGGTCTGACGCCCGGTCAGCCCTTCCCCGGCAACAAAATCCCGGCATCGTTAATCGATCCGAACGCCGCGCTGTTTTTCGCTTCCGGCGCCATGCCTCTTCCGAATACCGCAAATAATCAGTGGTCCGGGTCGAAGAGCGCGCCCACCAACGTACCGGAAACCATTCTGCGCTTCGACCATTATTTCAGCGACAAACTGTCGATGATGGCGCATTACATCCACGACAACACGGACCAGGTGACGACCACATCCCTTTGGAGCGGCGACACCTATCCAACCATCCAAACCAACTTCAAAAACCCCTCCTGGAGCGGAGTGGTGCACGTGACCGACACCATCAGCCCGACGTTGCTCAACGAGGCCGCGTTCAACTTCAACGGCAACTGGATCGACCTGACTCCCGTCGGCATATACCAGAAGCCTTCCGGTTGGACCGCCGCGCAGTTGTTCAACAACAACCTCCTCAACCGTCTGCCCACCATAGACTTGGGAGGAACATACGGCGTCAACTACGACCCGGCCTCCTGGCCCTGGAGGAACGCGGCCAGGGACGAGCAGGTGCGTGACGACGTCTCCTGGACCAAAGGCCAGCACAACCTGAGATTCGGCGGCCAGTATATGCGCTACGGAAAGAACCAGGACATTTTCGGCGACACGCAGGGCAACTATGGTTTCAACGGAACGTTTACGGGAAATGCGGTGGCCGATATGCTTCTGGGCTACGCCAGCAGCTACAACGAGCTGGACCTGGAGGACCGCACGCACACGCGTACCAATACAATCTCCTTCTACGGCACAGATAACTGGCGCGCCACGAAACGGCTAACGGTGATCCTTGGCTTCCGTTGGGAGATTGTCCCGCACGCTTACGATGTGCAGAATCGCCTGGCGAATTTCTATCCCAATCTCTACAACCCGGCCGACGCGGCCCAATTCAATGCGGATGGCAGCCTGAACACGTCTGGCCCCGGCTTCAAGACGGTCTCCGGCGTACCCCTGTCGACCGTACCGTTCTACTTGAACGGGCTGATAGTGGCGGGCCAGAGCGGCATTCCGCGCGGATTAGTGCAGAACGAATTCGGCACCGTGGGGCCTCGCGTGGGCTTCGCCTACGACTTGACAGGCGACAGCAAGACCGTAGTTCGCGGCGGCTTTGGCATGTTCTTCGAGCGCATCCAGGGCAACGACGTCTACAACATGGGTCCTAATCCGCCCTTTGGCTACAGCCCCAACCTGACCAACGTCTACTTCTCCACGCCCAACGTCAGCGTCAACAACGGCCTGACGGCGACTGCGCCCAACTACCCGGCCGGCATCACCGCGCTGTCATACACAGACTACAAGCTCCCCGTTTCGGCGCAGTGGAACTTGGGTATTCAGCGCGAAGTCACGCGCGGGGCGGTGTTCAGTCTAGGGTATGTAGGCAACGCCGATTACCATCAGCGCGACGAACGCGAGATTAACGACGTGCCGCTTAGCGACCCGAACCGGCTGGGCATTGCCGGAATCAGCGGCCACTACAACGGCAACCTGGACCGTCCGTATCTGGGTTACAGCAACATCGTCCTGGGCGAGAACGCGAGCAATACGCACTACGAATCGCTGCAGGCCAACTTCCGCGTGGAGAATCAGCACGGGCTGACATTCCAGGCGGCTTACACCTGGTCGCACAGCCTGGGCACCGCGCCCGGCGGCGGTGGGGACTTCAACACCCTCTCCAATCCCTACAACCGGTATTACGACTACGGACCGACAGGTCTCGACCGGCGGCAACTCCTGGTGCTGAACTACACCTACGATCTGCCGATCCTGCGGAATAACAAAGGTCTAGCGGGCACCCTCCTGGGCGGCTGGGAGATTGCCGGCATCACCCTCATCGAGAGCGGTCTGGCCCTCAACCCGACTCTAAGCTACGACAACCTGGGGCTGGGCGGCAACGCGACAGACCGGCCTAACCAGGTGTCTGCTTTAACCTATCCGGGTACCGTAGGAGAATTCTTCAACACGTCGGCCTTCGCCGCTCCCGCGAATCTCGCGTGGGGCAACTCGCAGGAAGGCGCCATCCGAGGTCCCAGCCGTATCAACTTCAACCTGTCGATGTTCAAGCAATTCCGCTTCCAGGAAAAAGCGAACCTCCGATTTGGGGCGGAGTTCTACAATGCGTTCAATCACACGCAGTTTCACGACCTGAACACGTCCTTCGGCAATTCCTCTTTCGGTCAGGTTACCGATACCTACGACCCACGGACCATTGAACTTTCGCTAAAATTAAGTTTCTGACACACGAAACACACCGGGGGGGTCGCGAACGCGATCCCTCCGCCGATAGCCGATGTGCTGATCGCTCAGTACGGCTAGCCAGATGAACCTCGATGAAGTCGCGAAGCGGGCGGGGGTTTCCACCGCAACCGTATCGCGCGCCCTGAACCATGCCGGCGTAGTCCGGAATGGCACGCGGCAGCGCGTGATGCGAGCGGTTTCGGAGCTCAACTATCAGCCCAACCTGCACGCGCGATCGCTCGCCAAAGGCGCCAGCCGCACGCTCGGCATGATCGCTTCGAATCTGCAGAATCCTTTCTTCTTCGACATCTTTCGCGCCCTCGAAGCCGACGCCCACGCCCACGGATATGAGGTCGTGGCCGCCAACACGGACTATGATTCGGAAAACCTGGTGAGGAGCGTAAGATTGATGATCGGACGCCGCGTGGCAGGCTTGGCGGTAATCGTATCGGAGATGGAACCGGACCTGATATCCGAATTGGCTGCCAGCAAGCTCCGCGTAGTGTTTTATGACGTGGGAACAGCCGGCCGCACCATGTCCAACATCCGCGTCAACTACCGGCGCGGCATCCAGCGGGTGGTCGAGTATTTGCACAACCTGAATCACCGCCGGTTGGCCTTTGTGGGTCACCACACGACACTGGGACCCATTGGCGAACGCGAAAAAGCTTTCGTGGAAACCGTATCCCGCTATGCGCCCGGAACGGAGTGGCGCGCCGTCGCCACTCAAGACGGGTTGGAGGGCGGTCAGCAGGCCGCTCGCGATGTCCTCGGCTCGGGATTCCAGCCCACGGCCATCATCTGTGTCAACGACGTCATGGCCGTTGGCGTCCTGAGGGAGGTGCGCGAACGGGGTTTGCGCGTACCCGAGGACATCTCGGTGACCGGGTTCGACAACATCAAACTGTCTGAGTTCAGTTATCCATCGCTCACTACGGTGCACATCCCGAGGGACCGTATCGGCCACCTCGCATTCAGCATGCTCGTGCCGGAATCTGCGCGTGGCAAATTGCCGGGGCGCGAGATCGTCCTCGATCCCGAACTGGTATTGCGGGACTCCACGGGCCCCGCGCCGCGCACGCAGGGCTCCTCATGATTCGGCGGCGGGACGCATGCTACGTTCTGCTGGCGGTTTCCATCGCCGGACGCGCCCGCGCCGCCGCGGGGTGCCAGACCCTGCCCGCCCGCAACCCGGCCGACATTCCGGCCCTGGCAAATGCGGGCCTCGCGTTTTCGCGGCAGCAGCATTACCAGGAAGCCGCGGACTGCTATCGTAAGGCGCTTTCTATTGAACCGAAAATCCGGGAAATCCAGCTGAATTTGGGACTGGCCGAGTTCAAGTTGGGAGATTTCAAATCGGCCCTGGGACCGCTCGGCGCGGTCCTCGCAATCGATCCCCAGAACCTCCAGGCCCGCACGCTGTTGGGGATGAGCTACTACGGCGCCGGCATGTACGCCAAGGCCGTTCCCGAGTTGGATCGCGCCCTGGCCGCGGATCCCAACAACACGCAACTGCACCATGTGGTCGCGCAGAGCTGTCTTTGGTCCGGCCAGCACGAAAGAGCGCTGCGGGAATTCGAGTGGCTGCTGCGCGAACAGCCCAATTCCGCAGCGACCCACATGCTTATGGGCGAGGCGCTGGATGGCTTGGGCCGCGATGCGGACGCCGTCGCCGAGATCCAGGCCGCTGCCACGACTTCTCCCAAGGAACCCAATGTGCATTTCGGCCTCGGCTATCTGTACTGGAAAGAACGCCGCTACGACGAGGCCGAGGGCGAATTCCGCCGCGAGCTGGCGAACGATCCGTCGCATGCGCAAGCCAACGCTTACCTCGGCGACGTGCTCTTGCATGGCAACGATGCGGAGGCCGCGCGGCCGCTGCTGGAGAAAGCCCGCCGTCTGGATCCGAAGATTCGCATCGTCCACCTGGATCTGGGCATCTTACATGCCGGCCACAAAGAGTATCAGCCCGCCGCCCAGGAACTCCGCGAGGCTGTGCGGCTGGATCCCTCCAGAGCCGACGCGCATTACCGCCTGGCGCAGGTCTATCGGAGCCTGGGACGCGCGACGGAGGCCAAAGCCGAGCTCGCCACCGTGCGGCGCCTGCACGAGAAGCGTAACGAGGATCTGCTCCAACAAATCTCGGGTAAGCCGCCCGGCTTGGAAGTGCCCTGACGCGGCCTGCGGCGTGCCACTCATCTCGGGATTTCCCCGCACTGTTTCGTCCTTTTTTTACAGGTCGCGGCCTGCTGGAAGCCCGCGATCCGACGCGGGCTAAAATCCATCGACGAAATCGATCTGAATAGGACGATTTATTTCGCTTGCTCACAGACTGAGCGGTTCTTTACAGTAGTCATCATGAAGCTCGGCGGCGTTCGCTTCGTCCCTCGCATCTCTGTTCTGCTGCTGGTTTCGACCGTGGCGCTTATGGCAGCAGAGACCGCGCATTTGTCCATCGACGCATCCAAGGCCGGAGCGAAGATCGACCGCAACCTCTTCGGCCAGTTCGCGGAGAATCTCGGACACGGCCTCTACGAGGGCATCTGGGTTGGCCCGGATTCCCCGATCCCGAACACGCGCGGGATCCGCAATGACGTTGTGACCGCGCTGCGGGCGTTGAAGGCGCCCAACGTCCGCTGGCCGGGCGGCTGCTTTGGCGACGAGTACCATTGGCGCAAAGGAGTCGGCCCCGCCGGGCAGCGGCCGGCAACGCTCAACTCCGCATGGGGAGGCGTGGTCGACGCGAATAGCTTCGGCACCCACGAATTTATGGATTTCCTCCAGCAGATCGGCAGCCAGGCATACGTCTCGATCAATGTCGGATCCGGGAGTCC
>OBLW0100004889.1_pt1 | contig 10122 bp, 6 predicted proteins | sample 1520161 | NCBI WGS metagenome assembly OBLW01 (sample SAMEA3539309, study PRJEB22396) | soil metagenome | biome: tundra; feature: field; material: soil | place: USA | collected 2010-05 | depth 0.15 m | reverse complement strand
CACAACACCGAAGAGCGCTATAGCGCGGTCGATACGATTCGCGCGCAGGGCAATATCTACCTGACCACCGGCACACCGCTGCGCTCCAACCTCGGCGCGAGCATGCTCACGATCATCGAGGACACTTGCGGCCGCCACGACACGCTCGGCGGCGCCTGCTCGGCCGAGAGCAACACCGTGCGCTACGCGCTCGAGAAGCGCCACATGCATAGCTGCCGCGACAACTTCCTGCTGGCGCTCGCGCGTCATGACCGTGGCTTGAGTAAGCGTGATCTGCCGAGCAACATCAATTTTTTCATGAATGTGCCGGTGACGAGCGACGGGGCTTTGCGCTTCGAGGATGGAATTTCCGCTGCCGGCCGCTATGTACAGCTGCGTGCGCAGATGGACGTGCTGGTGCTGATCTCCAATTGCCCGCAGCTCAACAATCCGTGCAATGCCTTCAATCCGACTCCGATACAGATATTGATCTGGGCGGCGGGCTGAACATCCCGTCGGGCCGCGGGACGACCCGCCGGTCCCCCTAACCTTGCCGGGACGACCCGACGCGCTCGAGGATTCGGGATGTTCGAAAAGATATTGATCGCCAATCGCGGCGCCATCGCCTGCCGCATTCAGCGCACGTTGCGCCGGTTGAACATAGCCTCGGTCGCGGTCTATTCCGAGGCCGATCGTGCCAGTCGACACGCGCGCGAGGCCGATGAAGCCGTGTGCATCGGCGCCCCCGCGGCGGCCGACTCGTACCTGCGGGCCGATCGCATTCTGGAGGCCGCCATCGCCACCGGTGCGCAGGCGATCCACCCGGGTTACGGCTTCCTGAGCGAGAACGCGCAATTTGCGCAGGACTGCGAGCGCCGCGGCATCGCCTTTGTCGGGCCGACCCCTGGGCAGATGCGTGATTTCGGTCTCAAGCACACGGCGCGCGCGCTCGCATCCGCCAGCGCACTACCGCTGCTGCCCGGCAGCGGCCTGCTGTCCGATGTCGAACAGGCGCTCGCCGAGGCCCAGCGCATCGGCTATCCCGTCATGCTCAAGAGTACGGCCGGCGGCGGCGGTATCGGCATGCTGCAGTGCGCGGACGCGGCGCAGCTGCCCACAGCCTTCGATAGCGTACGGCGCCTGGCCGGCAGCAACTTCAGCGACTGCGGCGTATTTCTGGAGAAATTCGTAGCGCGCGCGCGCCACATCGAGGTGCAGATCTTCGGCGACGGCCAGGGCCGGGTCATCGCGCTCGGCGAACGCGACTGCTCGACGCAGCGGCGCAACCAAAAGATCATTGAAGAGACTCCAGCCCCCTCGCTCGACGACTGGCTGCGCGCGCAGCTGTGCGATGCGGCGGTGCGGCTCGGCCAGGCGGTACAGTACCGCTCGGCCGGGACCGTCGAATTCATTGTCGATGCCGATCGCGTCGACGCCGATCGCGCGGCGCAAGCCGACCATGCCGCCTCGGCGTTCTACTTCCTGGAAGTCAACACGCGGCTGCAGGTCGAGCACGGCGTGACCGAGGCCGTCACGGGCATCGATCTGGTCGAATGGATGCTGCGGGTCGCGGCGCACGAGCCGCCGCCGCTGCAGGCGTATCGTCACGCGCCGCAGGGAGTGGCCATTCAGGCGCGGTTGTACGCCGAAGACCCAGCGCGCGCGTTTCGGCCCTCGAGCGGCCTGCTGTCGCAAGTGTGCCTGCCCACGGGACTGCGCGTGGATGCCTGGATCGAGACCGGTAGCGAAGTGCCGCCCTACTACGACCCCATGCTGGCCAAACTGATCGCGCATGCGCCTACGCGCGAGGCAGCGATCGCGCAGCTCGACGCAGCGCTGACCGACACGGTCATCTACGGCATCGAAACCAACCGGGACTATTTGCGCACCCTGCTTCAGCAGCCCCAGTTTCGCGCCGCGGCGCTCACCACGCGCTGGCTCACAGCCGTGCCGTTCAGCTCCCGTACCATCGAAGTGGTGCAGCCCGGCACCCAAACCACGGTTCAGGATTGGCCGGGACGTCTGCGCCATTGGGACGTCGGCGTGCCACCCTCGGGGCCGATGGATGCACTCGCATTCCGACTGGCGAATCGCTTGTTGGGTAATCCTGAGGATTGCGCCGGGCTCGAGTTGACGGTGACCGGGCCGACGCTCAAATTCAGCTGCGACGCGTGCATCGCGCTGACCGGCGCGGGGATGCGGGCCGAGCTCAATGGCGAGCGCCTCGAGTGTTGGCACAGCGTCGCGGTCAAAGCCGGTAGTGTTCTGAAGATCGGCAGTATCCAAGGTGCCGGCCAGCGCTCGTACCTCGCGGTGCGGGGCGGCTTCGATGTGCCGCGTTATATGGACAGCCGAGCGACCTTTACGCTCGGGCAATTTGGTGGCCACGCCGGCAGAGCCTTGCGCATTGGCGATGTGCTGCGCATCGGCGCGACCGAGCAGCCGAAAGCGACGGCAGTCTCACTGCCGCCGGCGCTGCGGCCCACCTACACCGACAGCTGGGACATAGCAGTGTTGTACGGGCCGCACGCCGCCCCGGATTTCTTCACCGAGCCGGATATTGACACTTTCTTCGCCACCCACTGGCAGGTGCACTACAACTCGAGCCGCACCGGCGTACGGCTCATCGGCCCCAAGCCGCACTGGGCGCGCCACGACGGCGGCGAGGCCGGGCTGCATCCGTCCAACATTCACGACAGCGCCTACGCGATCGGAGCGATCGACTTCACCGGCGACATGCCGGTCATTCTTGGGCCGGACGGACCCAGTCTCGGTGGCTTTGTGTGCCCGGCCACCATCGCACTCGCGGATCAATGGAAGATCGGGCAACTGCGGCCCGGCAATAGCGTTCGCTTTCATGCCGTCGAGGCCGCGCAGGCGCAAGAGCTGCTGCGCTCGCAGGATGAGTCGATCCGTACGCTGACTGCGCCGCTCAGGCACGCCGCGCGGCTGCCGGTGGCGCGCCATCCGCGGGCCCTGCAGGCCATCCTGCATCGCAGCGAGTCGACCGCTTCGCGACCGGCCATCTGTTATCGGCAGTCCGGCGAGGACAACGTTCTGATCGAGTACGGTGAACCCACACTGGACCTGGCACTGCGCTTTCGAGTGCAGGCGCTGCTCGACGCACTGCACGGCGCGCAGTTGCCCGGCATCATCGACCTGACCCCTGGGGTGCGCTCGCTGCAGGTGCATTTCGACTCGCGCCGCACTGCTCGCAGCCAGATTCTCGATTCCTTGCTGCGGCTTGACGCGGCGCTGCCGTCGATCGACGACATCGAGGTGGCCAGCCGCGTCGTGCACCTGCCGTTGTCCTGGGACGATCCTGCCACTCAGCTGGCGATCGAGCGCTACATGCAGTCGGTACGCGCCGATGCGCCCTGGTGCCCAAGCAATATCGAGTTCATCCGTCGCATCAACGGCCTGGCCTCGATCGATGAGGTGCGCCGCATCGTGTTCGAGGCCTGCTACCTGGTCATGGGACTGGGGGATGTCTACCTGGGCGCGCCCGTGGCCACGCCTCTGGACCCGCGTCATCGACTGGTCACCACAAAATACAACCCGGCCCGCACCTGGACGCCCGAGAACGCAGTGGGCATAGGAGGCGCGTACCTGTGTGTCTACGGCATGGAAGGTCCGGGCGGCTATCAGTTCGTCGGCCGCACGCTGCAGATGTGGAATCGGTTCCGGCAGACAGCCGAGTTTGACCAGGGCAAGCACTGGCTACTGCGCTTTTTCGATCAGCTGCGCTTTTATCCGGTGTCGGCCCAGGAGCTGGAGCGGCTGCGCGCCGAGTTTCCCTATGGCAAGGCGCCGCTGCAGATCGAGCCCACGACGCTGCGACTGCGAGACTACCGCATCTTCCTTAAGAACAATGCCGCCTCCATCGGCGAGTTCAAGGCGCGGCAGCAAGCGGCCTTCGAAGCCGAACGCGAACGCTGGCGCATTACAGGCGGCGGGGACCACAATGAGGGCGCGGAAATCAACGGCAGTCCTGCGATGTCGGCCGTTCAGGACGCACCGATCCTGCCGGAGGGCTGCGTCGCGATCAGCTCGCCGGTGACCGGAAGTGTCTGGCAGTTGAAAACCGCGGTGGGCGAGCGCGCCAGCCCGGGCGATGCGCTGCTGTTGATCGAGGCGATGAAAATGGAATTTGCGGTGCAAGCGGAACAGGCCGGCACGATCGTGGAGTTGCGATGCCAGCGCGGCCAGGCGGTGGCCGCGGGTGACACGCTGATCGTGCTTCGACCCTGAATGGTGCGACGCCCGTGAACAGCCTCGCCATTGCCGATCTCGCTGCCGCCTATCGCGAACGGCGCACGACGCCGCTCGAACTCGTGCAAACGCTGTTAGCGCGCATTGCGGCGGCCGGCGATCGAGGAATCTGGATCTCTTTGGTGCCACCGGAACTCGCCCTCCAGCAAGCGCATATCCTCGGCGCATCCGATCCGGACTCCATGCCCCTGTACGGCATTCCGTTTGCGATCAAGGACAATATCGATCTCGCCGGCATACCGACCACCGCGGGCTGCCCAGCCTTCGCCTACACACCCGGACGATCCGCTTACGTCGTCAACCGTTTGATCGAGGCCGGAGCGATACCCATCGGCAAGACCAACCTGGACCAATTCGCCACCGGCCTGGTCGGTACGCGGTCGCCCTATGGCGTGTGCCGCAACAGCTTCGACCCGGCATACATCAGCGGCGGTTCCAGCTCCGGATCCGCAGTCGCGGTGGCCATGGGGCTGGCCAGCTTCGCGCTCGGTACCGACACGGCCGGCTCCGGGCGCATTCCGGCGGCATTCAACAATCTCGTTGGTCTGAAGCCCAGTTGTGGTCGCCTGAGCCCGCGCGGCGTGGTGCCGGCCTGCCGTACGCTCGATGCGATCTCGCTCTTCGCACTCAGCGCGCAGGATGCCGCGCGCGTGTGCCGCATCGCGGAGGGCTTCGATGAGGCCGAGCCCTACTCGCGCCGCGCCGCGCCGCGTTCGCCCGGAGCATCGTTGGTCAGCGGCTCATTCCGTTTCGGCGTACCGCAGCCAACGCAGCTGCAATTCTTCGGCAATGAAGAGTATCCGCGGCTGTTTGATACCGCGGTCGCCCGTCTGGAATCATTGGGCGGCCAGCGCGTACTGATCGATTTCGCGCCTTTCATCGAGGCCGCGCAGCTGCTCTATGACGGTCCCTGGATTGCAGAACGCTATGTCGTCGTTGCGGCGTTGCTGCGCGGCGCCGCGGACTCAATGTATCCGATCACACGGCAAATCATCGCGGGCGGCGCGACGCCTTCGGCCGCCGATGCGTTCCGCGCACAGTACCGACTGCAGCGGCTGCGCCGCACGAGCGAGCGCGTCTGGAATGAAATCGATGTGATCGTGACGCCCACCGCCGGCACGATCTACCGCATCGCAGAGATCGAGGCCGAGCCGCTGCGACTGAATTCGCACCTCGGCTTCTATACCAATTTCATGAACCTGCTCGATCTCGCTGCCGTTGCGGTACCGGCCGGCTTCAGCGCCGACGCGCTGCCGTTCGGCATCACGCTCGCCGGTCCGGCTTGGAGCGATTACGAGCTGCTTGCGCTCGCCGCCAGATTTCAGCACGGCGAACCAACCCGACAGGGTGCGCTGAGCTCGCTCGTGCCCACCGAGCCTGACTTCAATTGGGCGCCGTCCGTGGACGGCATTGCGCTGGCGGTCTGCGGTGCACACCTTGAAGGGTTGCCGCTGAATCATCAGCTGCGAAAGCTTGGCGCGGTGCTGCTCGAGCGCACACGCACGGCGGCGCAGTACCGCTTCTATGCCCTGCCCGGCGGACCACCCCACCGCCCAGGATTGGTACGTGTCGAGCAACACGGTGCCGCGATCGAGGTGGAGCTCTGGTCCGTGCCTGGCGCAGCCTTTGGCAGCTTGGTCGCACAGATTCCCGCGCCGCTCGCCATCGGCAAGGTCCAACTCGCCAACGACGCCCAAGTGTGCGGCTTCCTGTGTGAAGCGCACGCCGTGAGCCGTGCTGTCGACATTACGCACTATGGCGGCTGGCGCGCGTATCTGGCGAGCCTGGCCTGAGCGCACGCGCCAGTCCGGGGTATGCTTTGAGTTTTAAGTCGCGACGCGCCATCATACCAGCTGGGAAGTCGAGGATTCCAGAATGAAACTCATGCTGACTGTTTCCATGTTTGCTGCGCTGGCCGCCGGTCCGGTATTTGCCGCTTGCGCCGTGCCCGACGGCGCGGTGCAGATTCCGGATGGGACTGCGGCGACGCGCGAAGAAATGATCGCCGCACAGAAGGCGGTGGTGGCGTATGACGCCGCGGTCAAATCCTACTCCGACTGCCTGCAGCAGGAACAGGAAGCCAAAATTGCCGCGGGTGGCGACAAAGCGAAGATCCAGCTGGAGTATTCAAAGCTCAACAATGTCCAAGTCGAAAAGGTGCAGCAGTTGGCCGATAAGTTCAACGCCGAGTTGAAGGCCTACAAGGCGAAAAGCGCCAGCTGATTCCGGCGCGCGCGGCTGTCATGCGCGCAGGTGCTCGCGTGCTTGGGAGCGCCTGGCGAACCAGTAATACGCGGGGGCAGTAACGAGAAGACCAACGATCCAGGAAAGATCGACGCCACCGATCGCCGCAGCGATCGGGCCCGTATAGAGGGGGGTGGCGACGAAGGGCAACTGCACCAGGATCCCCATGAGGTAGCACCCCACGGCCACGCCATTGACGCGGCCATAGATACCTCCATCCTGCCGGAAGAACGATGCGACATCGTAGTGGCCGTGACGCAGCAGATAGTAGTCGACCAGGTTGATGGCGGTCCATGGAACCAGCACGTAGAGCAACAGCAGAATGAAATCCGTGTAGTTGACCAGGAACGAGCCCTTACCGAGCAGCGCACCGGCGAGCGAGAGACCGAACAGCACCAAGGTGATGATGGTTCTGGCCCGTGATCCCGGCGACCAGGCCGGAATCAGAGTCTGGCCGCAAGTCATGGTCGAGAGCGCGGCGCAATAGAGATTCATCGCATTGGCGGTAGCCACACCAATCGCAAAAACGATCAGTACCAGCGGCGCTATGCCGTGCGTCAGTGTCGCGAGAGCGCCGACGAGACTGCTGTTCGCGGAGGCAAGGCCCACCATGGCGCCCAGAATCATCGGCAGCAGTGACCCGAGCGTGCATCCCCAATAGCTTGCCCAGAATGCCGAACGGGCGCCGGTGTCGGGCGGCATGTAGCGCGAATAGTCGGATACGTACGGGGCGTATGCGATCTGCCACAGCGCCGCCGCGGAAATTGTCCCGAGCAGTCCCGACATGCTCAGAGCGTTGCGGGACAGAAAGTTCGCCGGCAAGCCGTGTACCCAGATGATCCACACGAACGTAATCAGCAGCACACTGCCCGCCACGTAGCTCATGACCCGCGCGTAGGCGTGGATCAAGTCATAGCCGAAAATGGCAGCGATAACACTGAGCACGCCAACCAGTGCGATGCCCGGGGTATCGGACAAGCCCGGTGCAATACTCGTAACGGCCTCGCCCCCCAGTACCAGGTTGGAGGACAGGAAGCCCAGATACATGATGATGACAATCCCGACGACCAGCAGCGAACCGAGCGACCCGAATTGACCCCGGGTCTGTACCATCTGCGGCACACCGAGCGTGGGCCCCTGCGCGGCGTGCAGCGCCATGAACACCGCACCGACCAGGTTGCCGACAACCAGACCCACCACGGCCCATGCGAACGACAGTCCGAAGATGGTCACCGCGAGTCCGCCCGTGACGATGGTCAGCAGCATGAGGTTCGAGCCAAACCACACCGTGAAAAGATCCCCCGACGTGCCATGCCGCTGGTCGAGCGCGATCGGTTGGATCGTTCTTATTTCGAGGCGGGTCGCCTGTTCGCGATTTTTCATGGCACCACTGTCTTCCAGGTAGAGTAGTCGTTTGCATGACTATGCTGGGACCGGCGGAGGCGCGCAATTTCTGCCGGCCCGATGCACGAAGTTAGGGCGCGGCGAAGACATGCTTGGTGGGTTTTGCGCCATAACGGAGCTGGCAAATGAAACTGGCTTTGTGGCAGATAGCGGGATTCCCGGCGGATGTAGCGGCCAATCTCGCGGCGCTGGAAGGCACCGCGCAGGCGGCTGCGGCCGCGGGTGCAGCCCTGCTGTTGTGTCCGGAATGCTGGCTCTGCGGCTACAACATCGGCGATGCCGTAACGGCGCTGGCGGAATATTCTGATGGCGCCTCGGCGCAGCGCATCGCCGCGATCGCCCGGCAGCATGGCATCGCGATCGCCTATGGCTACGCCGAGCGCGATAAGACCAGCCGACAACTCTACAACGCGGTCCAGGTCATCGGCGCTGACGGGGCGGTTTTGTCGCGTTACCGAAAAACGCACTTGTTCGGGCCGGCTGAGCGCGCCGCCTACCAGGCGGGCAGCCAGTTTGAAGTGCCCTTCGACTTCGGCGGTTTCAAGATCGGGCTGCTGATCTGCTATGACGTTGAGTTTCCGGAGGCCGTGCGCAGCCTCGCGCTGTTGGGCGCCGATGCCCTTTTGGTTCCGACCGCGCTCACCGATGAGTATGCCGCTGTGCCGAATTTCATCGTGCCGGCGCGTTGCGTCGAAAACCAGATTTATCTGGCCTATTGCAATCATGCCGGCGTGGAAAACGGCATGAGGTTTCTAGGAGGCTCCTGCCTGACCGGCACGGACGGCAAAGCCCTGGTGGCGGCGGGCGCAGAAGATGCCTTGATTATCGGTGAGATCAGCCGACGCGCTCGGGACGCGGCCGCCAACACCTACCCCTATCGTGCCGATCGGCGACCCGAGCTGTATGGTCTGTTGAATGCCAAAGCCGATTAGCGCCTCAGTCGGCGTAGCACGACTGCTCGGCATCGAGCAGTCGCTTCATTTGCGCGAAATGCGCGCTGGCAAAGGCACCGCCGTCTTCCCACGATAGCGCAGTTTTCTCGGCTATCTCATCGGCAAGAATGGACAGGGGCCGGCCGGTCGAATACGCCAGCACCAGCGTGCGGCAGGCGCGCTCCAGATGATAAAGCGTATCGAACGCCTCGGCGACGCTGTCACCCACCACCAGCACACCGTGGTTACCCATCATCAGCACACGCTTGCCGGCCACCGCGCGTGTCAGGCGCAATGCTTCGTCGGCGTTATCGGCCATTCCGCCGTATTCGGTATCAATCGCGACCCGCCTGTAGAAGCGGGCTGAGGTCTGATCGATCGGTTTGATTTCCGGATCAGCGAGGCAGGACAACGCCGTCGCATACGGCGGATGCACGTGCAGAATGCAGCGCGCCTGCGGCAAATGCGCGTGCATGGTGCCATGAATCGCCCAGGCCGTCGCATCGAGCTCGGGAGGCACCGCGTCAGCGTCCGCCTGCGCGTCCAGTAACAGCAGATCCGATGCACGAATGCTACTGAAATGCCGCCATCGCGGGTTCATGAGGAAATATCGGCCGTCGGCCCCCGTCGCAACGCTGAAATGGTTGGCCACCGCTTCGGGCCAGTCCAGCCGGGCGGCAATCCGGAATACCGCCGCCAAATCGCCCCGTAATTGCCGTTCGTCCAGTGTTGGCATTGCCGCTGATGCATTCATAGGCTGCTCCCCTTTTCAATACGCCCCGGCTCAGTCTAGAGAACTCCGCCGACGACATCGATTGCGCTGCGCTTTTGGCGGGCACCGTTATGGCGCAAATAATCCATCACTGCACTATTGCATGCACCATCGCCGTGCAAAAAAAGTAAATATTGGCTTTTGCTTCCGTTTTTCGGAAGCAGTGAATTGTAAAAGATCAATTTACCGTCTCGGGATTGCGTGATGGCATCAGTGCATAACTACTCGTGACCGTGTGCATGGTCTGTACATCTTCAGTTATAGAGCGAACTCACCAGAGGGATCATCAATGACGACAAGGCATCGCGCGCGACAACGTGCAGCAATTGACCCGCGGCGCCGACTTGGTCAACTCGAGAAAGTGACTTCACTCACAGCGGCAGTGATGGCGGCGATCTACGGCACGCATGCCGTCGCAGACGACACCGGCATATCCTTACAGGAGGTCGTCGTCACCGCGACCCGCCGCGCGGTCGAGGCACAGGACGTTCCGATCAGCATTACCGCCGTAACCGGTGC
>OBLW0100004888.1_pt1 | contig 10122 bp, 7 predicted proteins | sample 1520161 | NCBI WGS metagenome assembly OBLW01 (sample SAMEA3539309, study PRJEB22396) | soil metagenome | biome: tundra; feature: field; material: soil | place: USA | collected 2010-05 | depth 0.15 m | reverse complement strand
CGGCGGCCAGCAGGCCCAGGTCTCGCTGGCCATGGCGCTGGCCAAGCGCGCGCCGTTGCTGGCGCTGGACGAGCCGGTCTCCAGCCTTGACCCGATCGCCCGGCTGGATTTCATGCGGGAGGTGATGGCCGCGGCCGCCGGCACCGGTGTCACCGTCGTCATCGCCTCGCACGTGGTCTCGGAGCTGGAGCGGCTGTGCGACTGGCTGATCGTGCTCACCGGGGGACGGGTGCAGTTGGCCGGGCCGGTCGACGACCTGCTCGCCGCGCACCGGCTGCTCACGCTCCCCCGCGCGACCCCGGACGCAGAGATTCCCGGACTCCCCATCCACCGCACCGACAGCGACCGGCACTCCACCGTGCTGGTCCGCACCGACCCGGCCCGGCTGGCGGCGCAGCCACACCCCGGATGGGGGGTCGACCCAGTGGGCTTCGAGCAGCTCGTGCTGGCCTATCTGCAGCGCCCGGCCGGGGCGAGCACAAACGATCCCGCTCAGGCCTCGGCACGGCCCGGGCCGGCCACCAAGGAGGCAACGCGATGATCTGGGTCAGCTGGCGGCAGTCCCGCAGCCAGGCCGTAGCCTGCCTGGGAGTGCTCGCCGCCCTCGCGGTCTACGCAATCCTGCTCGGCACTTCGATGCGCACGGCGTTCAGCCACGACGGCCTCCCCGCCTGCCTGGCCCGCGGCCCGGCAACCAGCTGCGGGACAGACATCATGGCCTTCACGAACCGGTTCGGCTCCGCGGTCAACGTCGCGTTCTGGAGCGTGCTCCTGATCGCCCCCGGGCTGCTCGGGGTCCTCATCGGCGCGCCGCTGATCGCCCGCGAACTGGAATTCGGTACCTGGCGGCTGGCCTGGAGCCAGACCGTTAGCCGGACCCGGTGGCTGGCCGTCAAGCTGGCCCTGGTCGCCGGCGGGGTCATCGTGCTGGGCGCGGCGATGACCGCGGTGATCACCTGGTACCGCGCGCCGATGGACCGGCTCACCGGCCATTTCATCAACAACGCCTACGACTACGAGGGCCTGGTCCTGACCGCCTACATCCTGTGCGCGTTCGGGTTCGCCGTGCTGGCCGGGCTGCTGATACGCCGCAGCATCCCGGCCATGGTCGCCGCGTTCATCCCGTGGCTGGCCATCCGGCTCGTGGTCGAGTACGTGTTCCGCCCCCACTTCCAGGCACCGCTGACGTTCCTGCAAAGATGCAACTCGCCGAGTTCGTGCATGGGCGGCTACGGCCTAGGCACCATCCCACCGGCAACCGGCCACATCGGGGACTGGGTGCTGAGCTTTTCCGGAAACCAGTCCGACAACGCCTACCTGTACCAGCCCGCCGACCGGTTCTGGACCTTCCAGTCCATCGAGGCCGGCATCTTCGTGGCGCTCACCGCGGTCGCGCTCGGCGCCGCGATCTGGCTGCTGCACCGCCGCCCCGCGGCCTGACGGCTGCGGGCGACCGCCCCCACCTGACCGCTTACCGGTCAGCGAGCCTCGCTGACCGGTAAGCGCACGTCCGAAGCCCCGGCGTCGTCGAATACCTCATCTGGTCCAGGCCCGAACGCTTCGAACGCCTCATCAGGCTGAGCGTCCACGGCTTCGTCAGCCTCATCAGCCCCGTCGGCCCCGGTGTCGACCACCAGGCCCGCCCCGTTGAGGGCGGCCCGCAGCATGGTCTCGGCCGCGTCCACAGCGGCCCGCGCCGTCAGCGCGTTGGTGTGGGCGCGATCGATATTGCCGAGCGCGATGCAGTCAAAAGCAACCTGTGCGTCGTGTACGGCCAGTTCCAGCTGACGAGACGCCTCGTCCAGGCTGATGACACGCTCGCCGTCCAGGCTGATGACACGCTCGCCGTCCGGGCTGACGTCACGCTCGCCGCTGATGACATGGCTGTCGCTGTCTGAGCTGTGCATGGATGTCTCCTTCCCCCACGGACCTGCGCATGGTGCCAGGCCAACGGGGCGACTTCTACCCGCCCGCGCCGCTGATATGCGAGCCCGCCTGCTACGGAACGGCCGGTCCGCAGCCGATCTACGATGGGAGCAACCCCTTAGCTACGCCGCGAGGACGCGAGACATGCCCGAGTTCAGCTACACCGACCTGCTGCCCACCGGCCCGGACGACACGGAGTACCGGCTCCTGACGGAGGACGGGATCAGGAGACGGGTTTCGTTGGGGAGGGAATTTCTGGAGGTGGATCCGGGCGTGCTCACCCTGCTCGCCGCCGACGCGATGCGGGACATCGCGCACCTATTGCGGCCGGCCCACCTGCGCCAGCTGCGGGCCATCCTGGATGACCCCGAGGCCAGCGGCAACGACCGGTTCGTCGCCGGCGACCTGCTGCAGAACGCCTGCATCGCAGCCGGCGGCGTGCTCCCGATGTGCCAGGACACCGGCACAGCGATCGTGATGGGCAAGCGCGGCGGGCAGGTGCTCACCGACGGGCGGGACGAGGAGCACCTGGCCCGCGGCATCTACGACGCGTACACGCGGCTGAACCTGCGGTACTCACAACTCGCTCCGCTCACCATGTGGGAGGAGCGCAACACCGGCACGAACCTGCCCGCGCAGATCGAGATCTACGCCACCGGCGGCGCCGAGTACAAATTCCTGTTCATGGCCAAGGGCGGCGGGTCGGCCAACAAGTCGTTCCTCTACCAGCAGACCAAGGCGGTGCTAAATCCGGACGCGATGCTCGCCTTCCTTGAGGAGAAGATCCGGTCGCTGGGAACGGCCGCGTGCCCGCCCTACCATCTGGCCATCGTGATCGGCGGCACCAGTGCCGAGTACGCGCTGAAGACGGCGAAGTACGCGTCCGCGCGGTACCTGGACGCGCTGCCTGCTGCGGGCTCCGCGGCCGGGCACGGGTTCCGCGACCTGGAGCTTGAGCAGCAGGTGCTGGGCGTCACCCGGCGGCTAGGCATCGGCGCGCAGTTCGGCGGCAAATACTTCTGCCACGATGTGCGGGTCATCCGGCTGCCCCGGCACGGGGCGTCGTGCCCGGTCGCGATCGCGGTGTCCTGCTCCGCCGACCGGCAGGCGCTAGCCAAGATCACGCCTGAGGGCGCGTTCCTGGAGCGGCTGGAGACCGATCCCGCGGCCTACCTCCCCGAGACCACGGACTCCGATCTCGGCGCCGACGACGTGGTGCGGATCGACCTGACCCGGCCGATGAGCGAGATCCGCGCGGAACTGTCCAAGCACCCGGTGTCCACCCGGCTGTCGCTGACCGGGCCGCTCGTCGTGGCCAGGGACATCGCGCACGCGAAGATCGCGGAGCGGCTGGCGGCCGGTGAGCCGATGCCGCGCTACCTCGCTGATCACGCGGTCTATTACGCGGGGCCGGCCAAGACCCCGGAGGGCTATCCGTCCGGTTCGTTCGGGCCCACGACGGCTGGGCGGATGGACTCGTATGTGGACCAGTTCCAGCAGGCGGGCGGGTCGCTGGTCATGCTGGCCAAGGGGAACCGTTCGCCCGCGGTGACCGCGGCATGCGCCACGCACGGCGGCTTCTATCTCGGCTCGATCGGCGGCGCCGCGGCGAAGCTCGCCCGGGACTGCATTACCAAGGTTGAGGTGCTTGAGTACCCCGAACTCGGCATGGAAGCAGTCTGGAAGATCGAGGTCCGCGATTTCCCCGCGTTCATCATCGTGGACGACAAGGGAAACGACTTTTTCGCCCCTTCGCCGGAACCGCCCCTCCTCACGATCGCGCCACGCTGAACGCGCCTCTGTCGCGGCACGGGGATCGGCACGGGGATCGGCACGGGGATCGGCACGGGGATCGGCACGGGCTTTTCATGATCGCGGCGGATTAACGGCCGTCGCAGCCAATCCGCCGCGGTCATGAAAGTGAGGTATACGGGGGCCGGCCTGGGTCCGGGGTATCGCCGGGCGTGCGCTGTGTCCCCCGGGTTAGCAAAGCGCCACGATCATGAATGGCCAGTAGCTGCGGGGATGCGGAATAGTCGCGACACTCGGTCGATTCACACCCGCTTCACAGGAATCTTGATAGCTAGCCCGTGTAGTGTCCCGGCCATGCACGTTGCGGCCGGGACGGGGCGGGTGGTCGCCGGGCGCTATTACCTTCAGGACCCGATCGGCCGTGGTGCCATGGGCACCGTCTGGCGGGCCAGGGACGCGCTCCTGGCGAGGGACGTCGCTGTCAAGGAGGTGCTCCTACGGGAAGCGAGTACCCCTGAGGACACGCGGGTCCGCTACGAGCGCACGCTGCGCGAGGCCAGAACCGCGGCACGGCTGAATCACCCGGCGGTGGCCACCATCTTCGACGTGGTCGAGGCGGACGGCAGGCCGTGGATCGTGATGGAGTTCGTGCAGGCGCGGTCCCTGGAGCAGATCCTGGCCCAGGACGGCCCCCTGCCGCCAAACCAGGCTGCGGATGTCGGGGTTCGGCTGCTCGGCGCGCTCGCCACCGCCCATGCGGCGGGCATCCTGCACCGGGACGTGAAGCCGAGCAATGTGCTGATAGGCGCCGATGGCCGGGCTGTGCTGACGGATTTCGGCATAGCGACCCGGGCGGGAGATCCCGGGCTGACGCTGACCGGGATGGTTATGGGCACTCCCGGCTTCACGGCCCCGGAGCGCATCCGGGGCGAGCCGGCGACACCCGCGTCCGACCTGTGGTCGCTCGGCGCGACCCTCTATGCGGCAGTGGATGGCCATGGGCCGTTCGACCACCATGGAAGTTCCCTGGCGGTCCTGTCCGTGATCGCGAACCATGACGCGCCCCGGGCGCGATCCGCGGGAGCCCTGGGCCCGGCCATTGACGCGTTGCTGCGGCGGGATCCAAGCGCCCGGCCCGACGCGTCTACCGCCGGCAGGCTTCTCGCGGCGGCGGCGGCCCCGCCCGGAAATAACGGATCCCCAGGTGGCGGGTACCCGAGGGAGGCATTCCAGGATGACGCATTCCCCGTGAAAACATTTCAGGGGGAGGCATTCCTCGGCGAGGGATTCCAGGACGGGGTATTCCAGCTCGGGGCATTCCAGGACAAGGGATTCCAGGCCGGGGGACTTCATGACGACACATTTGGCCGGGACACGTCTCAGGGGGCCGCCTTCCAAGGGGACCCGTTCCAGGGCGACGCGTTCCAGGGCGACGCGTTCCAGGGCGACGCGTTCCAGGGCGACCCGTTCCAGGGCGACCCGTTCCAGGGCGACCCGTTCCAGGGGGACGCATCTCGGCGGGACCCGTTCCAGGGGGACGTATACCGCGGGGACCGGTACCGGAGTGACGACCCGAGCGTCGGCCCGCCCTCCGGCCAGCCGGCTGGTGGCCAGGGTGGTATCGGCGCCCAGCCGGCCGGCGGCGCCTTTGTCCGCAACGGCACTCCACGCGGGTCGAGGCCGACCGCCCCGCAGCCACCAGCTGCGGAACTCCCCGCGCGGATGAGTTTCCCTCCGCAGGAGAGCCCCCCTGCGGGGATCGGGCCTCGGGTGGGGAATTCTCCGCCCACACTGATGGAAAAGCCGGAGTACACGGCCGCTCCCCTGCCGCGGATGAGCTTGCCGTGGCGGGCGGGGCTGCCGTGGCGGGCGGGGCTGCCGTGGCGGGCGGGCCTGGCCCGGGTAACCGGTCGGGCGGCCCTAGCCGGCACGTCGACGGAGGCTGACCCGCCCAGCCTGGGAACCGCGCTTCTCCGGCAGGCAGGACACTCGCCCGGACGGCATGGTGCCCGGACGGCGGGGTCCCGGCGTTGGCTACTCGTTGGGCTGGGGGCGGTCGCTGTTGTCTGCGCTGGGATCCTCGGCGGGCTGGCGATCGGGCACCCCGGACGTTCCTCGCTCCCGGCCGGCTACCAGCGGTATACCGTCCCGGCTGCCGCAACGGGGACGGCTGCCGGTTTCACCATGGCCGTACCGAACGGATGGCACGCGAGTACTCATGGGCTCGTCACTGACGTGGCCGATCCCGTGGGGCATCGATCCATCCAGGTCGATCTGACGCCGTTCGAGGCTGCGAGCGCGTTCGGTGAGGCAAGCCTGCTAGAAGAGCAGGCCGTCACGGATGGCAGCTTCCCCGGGTACCGCCGGGTTGAGCTCCGTTCCTTCCTCTTCCATGGCAGCCTCGGCGCGGCCTGGGAGTTCACCTGGCAGGAGCCCGGGATCGGCAGGGTGAGCGTGCTTGACGTCCTCGTCGAGGAACGCACTCGGGCCGGACGGCAGGCATACAGGATCCAGGTATCGGCTCCATCGACGGACCAGGCCGCGAGCCGCGCCATCTTCGCTGAGGCCCTGCAGGCGTTCGCCCCCCACTGAAGGCTCGGTGGGTCCCTGACGTGCCGACGCCCACGCTCAGCAGCGCCCACGCTCAGTAGTAGTCGTGTGCCTGCCAGAACGCCCAGGCCTGGCACGGGTCACCGTACCTGTCCCGGATGTACCCCAGGCCCCACTTGATCTGCGTGGCCGGGTTGGTCTGCCAGTCAGCGCCGGCGCTCGCCATCTTGGATCCAGGCAGGGCCTGCGGAATTCCGTAGGCGCCGCTGGCATTCTCGGCGTCATAGCGCCAGCCGCTCTCGCGGGAGAAGATGTTGTTCAGGCAGCTGTAGTAGGTGGCCGGGCTCCACCCAAACGAGGACAGCATGTTATAGCCGATCGCCTGGGCCGTGCCCGGGTCGGGCGGCGGGAGGTTGACTGTCGAGCCAGCGGCCACCGTGCCGCCGCCGGCCGTGACGACCTGAGCTGTCGGGCGCGCCGCCACCTTGGGCACACCCACCACGCTCATGGTGTGCGAGGCCGCGTCCATGACGATTATCTGCTGGCGCTGCTGCTCGAGGACGGCCATCGCCTGGCTGCCGGAGACCGCCGCGGCGGCGAAGGCAGCACCAGAGGCCGGCATGTGGCCAGGGCCGAGGAGGACCATGTAACCGGTGACGGCGATCCCGGTGACCGCAGTGACCGTCGTGGCGACCATCGGCGTGCGAAAACTATTACGACGGGACGCTCGTCTTGTTCCGGGGCTTCGCCTCCGGTGTTGTGACAAGGCAGTCCTTCCGTTAGCCAAACACGCTGAACTGGATGCGCAGTCGTTGAAGTCTCCGGCTCAGGGCAGCGCGCCTCTTTGGCCCTCATGCCAATACGGGCCGCGAAAACGGACACGGCGGGAATCCGCTGACATGACGGTTTAGTACCATCGGCGCTACCTTGCCAGATCTGAGGGAGGGGCACTAACCGCTTCCACAAAAAAGTTGTGACGGCACAGCCGCCAACCCTGTGGGGTAGATCACAAATTGACAACACGTACTGCCACAATTACCAGGTGTAATGACCCGCTTAGCTGTGACCACTGCCGAGGCTCAACGAAACTGTTAACGACACGCAGGAGAAGCACTGGAAAGGCAGCGTCCGCCTCACTTTGCGTTACCGCCCGGCGGACACGCGACAGCGGCGGTCTTTCCCCTGACTGGAGGGAAAGACCGCCGCTGGTTCTGCCGCTGCGAGGCTGGTGAGGGTCAGTACCAGCCGTCCGCTTCCGAGTGATCCCAGGCCGCACACGGCGAGCCGTAGGTCTGCTGGATGTAACCCAGGCCCCAGCGGATCTGCGTAGCCGCGTCTGACTGCCAGTCGCCTCCCGCGCTCGCCATCTTCGAGCCGGGGAGCGCCTGCGGGATACCGTACGCACCCGAACTCGGGTTGCTCGCGTAGATGTTCCACCCGCTCTCCCGGCCCCACAGCGACACCAGGCAGCTGAATTGGCTGGACGACCAGCCAAACGAGCCAAGCATGGCCAGAGCTGTCTGCTCCGGTGAGCCGGACGGCTGCACCGCCGCTGGCGATGGCGCGGCCGACTTCGCCGCGGTCGACTTCGCGGCGGCCGCGTTGGCCGCCGCCTGCCGGGCCGCGGCCCGCTGCGCGGCCGCTCGCTGTGCCGCGGCGCGTGCTGCGGCGATACGCGCTTCAGCGGCGATCTGCTGAACCTGCTCGAGAGCGACGTGAGCCCGGAATACCTGCAGCGGGCGGCTGAGGGCCGCATAGCTGGCGAGCTCCGTCGAATGCTGTTGGGCCGCCGCGCGAGCCACCGGGGAGGCCGAACTGGCCGATCCCACCGCCGCGCCCGCGGTAACCGCGGCTGTGGCGGTCACAGTCGCCGCGGCGATCGCGAACGTGATTCTCGAGGGTTTCCTGACATGCTTACGAAGGCTGGACAAGATGCGCTTCCGGTCGGACGAGCGAATTGCGCTCGGCTTCCACCCGAGTACTGCCGCCAACAAGAGGACGTGGCCGGCAGCGGCGCGAGGATGTGACGCGGGTCAGGGCGACAAGTTGCAGGGAACGCAACCATCACACACGCTGGGTGCTGTTGGCCCCCCACACTGCCTAATGCCGGCCCTCCGTATGGCCCAAGGTCGATAGAAAGGCCGTGTGACCTAGGTCACACAGGTAAGGCTAGTAGGTCGATTGTGTATTCTAATTAGCTCCACAACGACGCCATGCCGCGCTCTCCCTCGATTCCTGGCGAGCCTTGTGAAGGATCTCACATTGTTACGGCATACGCATGATTAATCACTTCGAGTCGTCACTTCAGACTCAGCAATCACACGCTCGGCGAGCCTCTTGATTACGTTGAGCATTAATTGGATTACTTAACGCTACATAAGGGCCTGCCTCGGCCAGGCCGCGAGTCCTTCCTGGACCGGTTGTGCCCGCGGCAGCACCCGCCTACACCCAACAGCAGATCTTCTTGGGCACGTGGTGTTAAAAGCAGACGCGGGGCCCATCCCCGGATCTACGAATGCCCGGCGTCGATCTGGCTGGCGACCGCGAGAACCTGGTCGATGGGAATCGCAAACCCGACGTTGTGCAGGCCGCTCCCCGCCCCCGCCACATCGATGCCGACCGCCTGGCCGGACAGATTCACCACCGGGCCGCCGACCTCCTCGCCGGGCAGCACCTGCGAGGTCGTCTGAAGCAAGCCGGCCAGCCTCATGCCGCCGATGATGGCAGCGCTGTTCACGCTGGTCAGGTTGCCGGTATGGAGAGTCAGGGTCTTCGTTGTCCCGCTGCTGCCGACCACGGTGAGCACGGAGCCCACCGGAAGGTCCCGTGCTGTCCCGATGGCGATGGCCCGGAGCCCTGAGCCCCCCTTTATTTGCAGCAACGAAAGATCCTCCGCCGCATCGGAACCGACGACCTGGGCCGGGAAGGACTTGCCCGACAGGACAACCCGCACCGTCACCGCACCGGCACCCTGGAGGATCTGGGCGCTGGTCGCCACGAGGCCGGAGGACGTGAGCACGACGCCCAGCCCGAGAGACGACCCGGTCGACGACACGATGTGCACCAGCCCGGGCGCCGTGGCCGAGAGGATGTTGGCCTGGTTATCAGCGCCGGTTCCCTCCTCATCTTCGACGAACTTCTTGTTCGCCTGCGGCGGGGATGGGATCGCCGAGGAGACCCCGGCGGAATGGGACGAGTCGATCACCTGGACTACCGCGCCGATCCCAAGGCCAATCGCGATGCCGAGGGCGCTTCCGACGACCCACGCCACGAGCCTGCGGCGCCCCCGAGCCTTCAGTCGCGGACGCGCTGGTGGCCTCGGCCGCGCCTGGCCGCTCCTCGGCCGGGGCCGCGGCGGTGTCCTCGGCGGAGCCTGGCCGCTCTGCCGCCGAGCCTCGGGGGACTGAGCGTCGCCGGGGGCGTCCGCGCTCAGCCCGAGTTCCTCCGGAGGGGCCTGTCCGCTGTTACCGACTGCGTTGTTCCGCATCGCCGTCCTCCTTGCCCGCAAGCAGCATTGCGTAGGTCGCCAGCGGCCGTATGCCGAACCTGCCGATCCTGGTCCAAATGACCCTGAAACGTGGACTGGTGCGGTGGCCCCAGAACTTCCTGGGGCCACCGCACCATGGAGCGTCCGCTGACCCGGTTGGCGATTTGGGTTACAAGCCGCTTCGCCGGGCTGTTGCTAGGCCCCTGACGGGTTCATCAACAGGTGGTGGCGGCGGCCTATCCGGTGGCGAACCGGCGCCGTCGTGGGCGTGGGTGTCACCGTGGGCGGCGGCGTGGTGGGTGCCGCCGTTGTCGGTGCCGTGGTGGGCGCAGGCGTCGCCGTGGCGGCGACCGCCGTCTGCTGGGTGACGTTGAACGTCGCGGCGATCGCCACGCCGTTCCCGTCGA
>OBLW0100004887.1_pt1 | contig 10123 bp, 7 predicted proteins | sample 1520161 | NCBI WGS metagenome assembly OBLW01 (sample SAMEA3539309, study PRJEB22396) | soil metagenome | biome: tundra; feature: field; material: soil | place: USA | collected 2010-05 | depth 0.15 m | reverse complement strand
GACGCCGATCCCGCAAAGGGCAAGCATCGCGGAGTGATCTACTCGGTCGCTCCGTCACCCAAAGACGCCATGCTAATCTGGGCCGGAACCGACGATGGCCTAATCCAAGTCACGCGCGATGGCGGCAAGAACTGGCAAAACGTCACTCCGCAAGAATTGACGCCGTGGAGCAAGCTCGCTCAAATGGACGCTTCACATTTCGATACCACAACTGCGTATGCTGCGGTCAATCGCTTCCGACTCGACGACCTACATCCTTATATCTACCGCACGCACGATGCGGGCAAGACGTGGCAACTCGTCGTAAACGGCCTGCCTGACAACGAGCCAGTCAACACCGTGCGCGAAGATCCGGAGCGCAAAGGCCTGCTCTTCGCCGGAACCGAGCGCACCGTCTACGTCTCCTGGGACGACGGCGATCACTGGCAATCGCTGCAGAAAAATCTTCCGCCCACTTCGATTCGCGATCTAGTCATTCATCACGACGACGTTGTCGTAGGAACGCATGGCCGATCGTTTTGGATCCTCGATAACATCACGCCGCTGCGCCAGTCCAGCGCTGAAGTGACAAACGCGCCCGCGCATCTCTTCGCGCCGCAATTGACTTATCGCGTTCGCCGCAATAACAACACCGACACGCCGCTTCCGCCCGAAGAACCAGCAGGACAGAATCCTCCCGATGGAGCGATGATCGACTACTGGCTGAAGTCAGCCACATCGAGTCCAGTGACGCTGGAGATTGTTGATGCCGCAGGAAAAGTTGTGCGCCACTTTTCCAGCTCCGACAAGCCAGAAGCCGTCAATCCGAAGGAACTGAATGTTCCTATGTACTGGGTGCGTCCAGCGCGAACCTTGTCGTCTGCAGCGGGAATGCACCGCTTCATTTGGAACCTAACGTATCCCGAGCCCGAAGTGTTGGCACATGATTACCCAATTTCGGCTATCTACCACGACACGCCTCGCTATCCGCAGGGCGCAGCCGTTTTGCCGGGACAATACAAGATTATCCTTACAGCTAGCGGCAAGACCTACTCGCAGAAACTGGGAATAAAAATGGATCCGCGGGTGAAGACTTCGCCCGAAGATATGCGCCGCGAATTCGAACTTGATCGGAAAATTGCCGACGCGCTTCACCGAGACTACGAAGCGCTTCAGCAGGCGCGAAGCGTGCGAGCGCGGTTGAAGGCGCTGGCGACTGTTCCGGATGCGATTAAGCAAGCCGCAAGCGCTGTCGACTCCAAAGCTGCAAACATCGCCGGCGAAGAAGGCGGTTACGGAGCGCGCTACCTGAGCACTCCCGAAGGTCGAAGCCTGGCTCGGCTGAATAGCGGCTTCAGCGCGCTGCTGAGCGCTCTCGATACGGCCGATGCTGCGCCCACGAGCCAGCAAGTCGACATGTTCGGAGAGCTGAACAAAGCGCTGGAAGAGCAGTTAGGCGCATGGTCCGAACTCAAATCAAAAGAAATCCCCGAACTCAATGAGCAACTGAAGAAAGCGGGATTGCCAGCAATCGATCTGCAAAAGTCAGTCTCAGGCGAGACCGATTCGATTCAAACGACGACGCAAGACCGCGACCGGAACGAGGAATAGGTTCGTGTGGGTTTGTGTGACGCTGACCGATTCGCTTGGACCCCTCGAGGTCACGGTCTTGTAGAATCAAAGACTTAGCGCGTGAAAGACGCCAAGTCTTTGAAGAATAAGGGCCTAGTTGCAATGTACTTATAAATCAATAAGTTAGGTCGAATTTCGGGTTGGTTGTCAGGTTCGTTTCCTGCTAGGTCTTTGAGGAATAAATACTTTAGCGGTTATTTGGGTCTGGGAACGGGCGCAGGGGCCGCGAGAGCGGGAGAGAATATTCGCTCGTTGCCAGCCAGGTCTTTGAGGAATAAATACTTTAGCGGTTATGAGCGGCTAGCGACGCGCAAGAATCCGTGAGAGTGGGCGGCTAGGGGTGTCCGCGCTACACCGTCCACGAGGGTCGGATTGCCGTGTTTGTGATGGCGTGCACAAGGTAATCAAGACCGGAGCGGGTCGACCACCTCAACTGCACCGTAGCGCTGACGATGGGCCAAGTCTTCGGAGTAGAGAACGGCGGCTCCGCAGCTCTCGGCGGCTTGCAGGATCAGGGCGTCCCAATAGGAGACTTTGTAGCGGGCCTCGATCTCCAGGGCTGCGAGAATCGATTGCGGAGTGTTGATGACGATCTCCCAACTCAGGTAGTCCTCGACCAGCTTCTTAATCTCTTCAGCGGGCAGCGGATGCCTGATTCTGCGGCGCAGATTCACGCAGAGCTCTTGCAGAACTTGCGTGCTTAGAGCGCCTTGTCCGGTGGTCCATAGATGCTCCAGCAACTGGCGGGCGCGTTCGTGCTTTACTCCAGCCTCGCGGTCGTGGGCGTAGATGAAGATGTTGGTGTCGATGAAATACCTGGGAGCGGCCGGCGTCATCGCTGGTAAAGCTCGTCGCGGGAGCGAGGTGGAGTCCAGCCGAGTTTCATGCCTTCGCGCAACCGGGCCAGGGCGCGGCGGCGCGAGCGATCATAGCTCTTGCGCTCGCGCAGGATCTGCTCCAGACGCGCCGCCAACAGGGCGCTGATGGAGGTGCCTTCTTCGGCGGCCAGGATGCGGATCTCGCGCAGGAGCGAGGCGTCGAGTTTGAGGGTGATGTTGGTTTTCATGCGTAGCACGTATTTGTGTGCTGCACGAGTATATGTGCTTTGCTGCTTGGACGTCAACTCAGGAGGGCATCCCACGTCTCGAAAACCACGAGACGTGGGGCACCCGGCAACTGCTCCCTACTCGGCATTTTCGGAGGCGTTGCTGGCGGTCGCGAGGATGCCTAAGAGTGATGAAGCCAACTCGTGCTTCTCTTGACGTTGCTCCAGCTTTGTCTGTACGTACTTCCCCGCCAGTGCAATCGCTGGGACGCTCGCAATGAGAGGGCTGAGATGAGGCAGCAACAGGGCGCCCCACGAGAGCCAACCCGCTGCGGCCAGACTGCCGTATTTTGGTTTGTATTTTTCCTCGAGTTTTCGCGCCGACTGGCGATGCTCGTTCAGCAGGCTCCCGATGCCGCGAATAACCTCGCCTGACACTCTGTTGAGGTCCGACAACCCGGCTTCGCTAAGTTGAGATGTTGCCTTCGATAGCTGGCCGCGAAAACGCTCGTTCTCATTGTTCAGCCGCATTTCGACCAATGCATCAATGCCCGCGTTCGACAGCCACTCAAACTGCTGTCGGCTTAGGGCCTCAATCGTGGCGCGGGTGGCGGGCGATATGACTTCCTGGTCTTCAAGAAAGTCTTCAGTTGCGGACGCGCAGAGCTTGAAATAATAAGCTTGCTGTTCGATGGATAGGAGAGGTTGAGCCTGCAGTTCTGTTGCGTTCTCAATGAGATGGTACTGGGGTTCCAGCCTTTCAAGAATGCCATTACACACAAGCTGTGAGTCGCTTAGCTGTTCCAGTCGATTTAGATGATCTCCAGTACGCCAGAAGCGAACTTCTTTGCGGTACCGCTGGATCGCGGCATCTAGGGGCTCATCAAGAGGCCCATTAGGGGCGATAAATAGGTGCTTACTGGCAACCGCGCTGAGAAAGGCCTGCCCCTTTTCGCTTGCATAATCCACAACCTCCCCTCCGGTGGAGAATGGGCGGCCGAGAAACTGAGAGAACATCCCCGCGTAGAAGTGGTCGAGGCGCGCTTGCGTCGTGGAATCGTGCATGGCGAGCGTGCGTTCGTAGCTAGGGAATAGAATAACTGGGGGATAGGCGCAATCCGAGTCTACAAACGGCTTGAGTCGCAGGACGAAAAACATCGTTTCTAGCAACCGGATGTGACGGAATGCTTCCTCCGGTCGTTCCGTTTCAATCCACGCAAAGATCGGATCGGGGATCAGAACGGTGTCTGCGTAGAGGATGAAACGTCTGACGGCGTTCAGTTGTGCTTTCCCAAAGTGGCTGGCTCCTCCGAGCACTACCTTTAGACCGCCCTGCTGGCCCGCCGCCGCAAACAGTCCGCCCTTTTGCTTTGCATACAGGTCTCCGAGACGAGGCATTCCCCACTTGAAGGCCTCCTCCACCTTCGACGCCCTTGCCTTCAGAGTTGGGACCGTTTCCGAAAATTCGTGCAGCGCAGCAAACCCTTTCGCAGTCGTTCCCGTAGCTCGATGGAAGAACTCGTCAATGAGGCAGAACAGTTCTCGTTGCTGCGTAGTAACGTTACTCATAACGAAAATAGTTTAGTCCCCGCCGATGGAACACGGCGATTCCACTCGGGACGTTCATTTCAACAACCCGCTAGTGGAATTCTCTCCGCACATACTCCATCGCCCCCTCGCGCGACGTGAGTCGACCCTCCAGTTGAGCATCCTCGACTGCTGTCAAAATTTCTTTGAAGCGCGGACCTGGCTTGTAGCCCGCTTCGATCAGATCGCGTCCGGCGATCAACGGCTGCGGACGAATTGCTTCTGGCGGCATCGAGTGTAACTGCTCTTTGGAGTAGTTATAGGCGTCTAAGTATCCGTGGCTGGAGAGGCAGTCGATGCGATGTAACTCGAGGTGCTCGTTGAAAGCTGGCATTCGCAAGAACTTTTTTAGCGTTGATTGTTTCATGCGCTGCACGTCGGCGAAGCGCATGTGATTATCGACCAGCGCGAGAATCTGATCGGTCTCGTAATTCGAGAAGCGCAAGCGGCGGCAAATTTCGGCGGCCATTTTCACTCCAACCTCGACGTGTCCGTCGAAGCGGATGCGATCAGGCGCGACGCGAAATGTTGGAGGCTTGCCTACGTCGTGCAGAAGCGCTCCCCAGGCAAGAGTTTTTGAAACGCCTGCGGGAAGTTTATCGAGCAGCAACAGTGTGTGTACAAAGACATCGCCTTCGGGATGATATTGCGGAGGTTGCTCGACTCCCTTCATGGCGGAGATTTCGGGCAGCACTTCTTTTAGAAGAAGCGTTGTATCGAGCAGCTCGAAGGCGCGACGAGCTTGGCCTTCGGTAAGCATCTTGGTCAGTTCTTCGCGAATGCGCTCGCAGGAAACCTGATTGATCTTGGGCGCAAATTTCTGTATTGCCGTGAGGGTTGCGGCGTCGATCTGATAATTGAAGCGCGCGGCGAAACGCACGGCACGCAACATGCGCAGTTTGTCTTCCGCAAAGCGGCGTTCGGCGTTACCGATGGCGCGGATGATTCCGACTTTGAGATCGTCGCGGCCTCCGACGAAATCTAAGATGTCGTTCGTGGATGGGTCGAGCATCATGCCGTTGATGGTGAAGTCGCGGCGCTGCACGTCTTCTTGCGGATCGCTGGTGAAGCGCACCTCATCAGGATGACGTCCATCAGAGTAGCCAACATCGGAGCGAAAGGTGGCGACTTCGACTGCTCCTCTGGCGCGCGCACTTGGACGCTCTGTTGAGTTTGGCGCTTCGTGGGATTCGGGAATGAGCACGACTCCGAATTGTTCGCCGACAGCGTAGGTCTGAGGGAAGATCTTCATAACCTGCTTCGGAGTCGCGTCGGTGGCGACATCGTAGTCAGCGGGTTCGCGGCCTAAGAGCAGATCGCGGACGCATCCCCCAGCGAAGTACGCTTGGTGACGGTGATCGCGCAAGGTGCGAACGATTTCGGCAGCGTGTTGTTTTGCGTGCGACATCAGCAATTCGTAAGTGATCGCGTAAACTGAGCGAAGGCTTGAAGCTGTCTTGCCCAAAATGCTAGCAGTAAGGTTGACCCAGGTTAGCGTCCAAAGAACGGACGCGAACCTGGGGCACCGGAGAGCGCTTCTCCAAAGAGCGAGCAGCTAAGAGCCTAACGGCCAAGAGCCAATTATGCCTGACGCGAACATCCTCGGCATCGAAAGCTCGTGTGATGAAACGGGAGCAGCCGTGGTGCGCTCAGGTTCGCAGATTTTATCGAACGTCGTGGCATCGCAGATCGCCACTCACCAGCCTTACGGCGGAGTCGTTCCGGAACTAGCCTCGCGCGAACATTTGAAGGCCATTGTTCCGGTAGTTCGGCAAGCACTGTCCGATGCAAAGCAAACGTATCAGTCTGTCGATGCAATTGCGGTGACGCAAGGTCCTGGGCTCGCGGGAGCTTTGCTCGTCGGTATCAGCTATGCCAAGGCGCTAGCTTTCGCGCTCGATAAACCATTGATTGTCGTGAATCATCTCGAAGGGCACATTCACGCCGTGTTGCTCGAACAACGTCAGAACGAGAGCGACGAACTGCGTTTTCCGGTGCTCGCTCTCGTAGTATCAGGCGGACATACGCATCTTTATCTGGCAAAGCTCCACGAGAATCTTTGGACTTACCGGAACATCGGCCACACGCGAGATGACGCAGCGGGCGAGGCGTTTGATAAAGTCGCCAAACTTCTGGGACTTGGCTATCCCGGAGGTCCGATCATCGATCAGCTTGCGTTGCGGGGCGATCCGCAGTCGGTGAAGTTCCAGACACCACAGATCAAGCACGCAGACCGACGCGATCACAAAGTCGGGAAGCAGAAGCAAATTCTGGAGCCAGATGATCGGCCGGAATTCGATGGCCCGCATTTTGATTTTTCTTACAGCGGAATCAAGACGGCGGTTTTGCGCTACGTTGAGACGGAGAAACTGAAACCAGCGATTGAGGCTCGCCGTGCCGCACTTGCCGCGATTGACAAACCGGGTTTCGACGACGTTCTTCGCCTATGCGATCGGCAGACTCTTAATGTAGTTGCTTCGTTTCAGCGCACAATGGTCAACGATCTGGTAGCGAAGACACTGGCTGCGGCGCGCGAATACGACGTACAAACTCTCTTTGTTAGTGGAGGTGTGGCCGCGAACCGTGAGCTGCGGACGACGTTTGAACGCGAGGCGGGAATGCAGGGAATTCCTGTTTTCTTCCCTTCGCGAGCACTTTCAACCGACAATGCGGCGATGATTGCGGCGGCGGCGTTTCCGAAGTTTTTGCGCGGCGAGTTTGTGGGAATGGATTTTTCGGCCGAGGCGGGACTGGCGCTGCGCTGATCAAATCACGGACCCGCTCTCAATGGCCGTTCCGACGCGGTACGAATTGAAACATTTCCCAGATACAATGGTCGCGTGAAACCGACGATCTATGTAGTAGAAGACGATCCCGATATTTCTCGCTTGGTGCGACACCATCTCGAAGCTGCCGGGTTTGGCGTTCGGCTTTATTCAACTGGCAATTTGGTTGTGGTTGATGCGGAGCGTCAGCGTCCCGCGCTATTTCTGCTCGACATCATGGTTCCGGGAAAAGATGGTCTGGAACTTTGCCGGCAAATTCGGCAGTCCGTGTCGCTGGCATCGGTACCGGTGATCTTCTTGACGGCGAAGAGCGGCGAGGCAGATCGAGTGTTGGGTTTGGAATTAGGCGCGGACGATTACATTCCTAAACCTTTTAGCCCGCGCGAACTGGTAGCCCGAGTCAAGGCAGTGTTGCGAAGGTTTGAGCGTCCGCTGCCGCCTCTGCCCACGAAGATTGACGAGATCCACATTGATCCGAGCGCGATGACGCTGACCGTTCGCGGCAAGCAGGTTCCGACTACGGCTACCGAGTTTCGGCTGCTCGATCACTTCATGCGCCATGCTGGACGCGTCTTCACTCGCGATCAGTTACTTGACTCCGTCTGGCGCGATACGGCGTATGTGACGCCGCGCTCGGTGGATGTTTATGTGCGGCGCATCCGGGAAAAGATTGAGCCCGATCCTGAGAACCCGCGTTACCTGCGAACGGTGCGAGGCGCGGGATACCGTTTTGAGGTCGCGCGTTGAGAAGTCGCATCTTCTTCAAGTTGATGGTTGTATTTTTACTGGTGATTGGTGTCACCGCAATCACACTGCACGTGACTGTGCATCGGGTGTGGGAGCGCACTCTGCACGAGCAGATCGAGCGCAATCTCAAACAGAAAACGCAGATGTTTGCTTACCGCGTGGACGCGGATCGACAGCATTCGCTTGCTGACATCACGGCGCAGGAAGGGCAGGCCGCGGGAGCTCGCGCCACGGTGATCGATCCGACGGGAAAGGTGCTGGCTGATTCGGAAGCCGACCCGGCAACGATGGAAAATCACGGCAAGCGGAAGGAATTTATCTCCGCGCTAGCGGGCAAGGTGGGAGTCGAGGAGCGAAAGAGCCAAACTCTGGCTGTTCCTTTTTTGTATGTTGCGGCTCCGGTTTCGGGTGGAGCAGTGCGCTTGGCGTATCCGTTACCTGAGATTGAGACCACGGATCGTCCGTTGGGTGTGGCGCTTTTCTGGGGATCGCTGACGGCATTTATTTTCGCGTTGGTGGTGGCTGCGGGCGCTTCGCAATATGTCGGCAGGCGTTTGCAGCGAATCGTTTTTTTTGCCGAGCGCGTGGCTGCAGGCGATTTAACCGCGAGAATTGCCTCCACTTCTGCGGACGAGATAGGGCAGGTGGCGGCGGCGCTCGATAAAACAACGCGCCGGGTAGAAGAAAGTTTTGCTCGCGTCCAGACTAGCCAGCGCGAGTTGGAGACGCTTCTCAACAGCATGCAGGATGCTGTGATCGCGGTCGACGGCAGTGGTCGCGTGCAGTGGGCGAATCGCGGTATGGATCGATTGCTGCTTCGCAGTCCGCGCCTGCATGCTCCGTTGATTGACAGTGTTCGCGACCCAGATTTTCTGGCCGCGATTCAGGTCGTGGTGCGCGATCAGGTGGTGACATCTACCCGTTCAAACACGATTGCAACTGGACGAACGTTCGATGTTACGGCGGCGCCAATGCCGGGTGGTGGAGCGGTGGCCGTTCTCCGCGATCTTACCGAAACCGAGCGTATGGAGAAGACGCGGCGCGATTTTATCGCCAACGTTTCGCACGAATTGCGAACGCCGCTTACTTCCATTCAGGGGTACACGGAAACTCTGTTGGATAGCGGACTCGAAGATGGGCACGTGCGTGAGTTTCTGGAGATCATCCGCAAAAATGCCGCCCGCATGTCGCGGTTGACGGAAGACTTGTTAACTCTGGCCCGCGTTGAATCGGGCGAACACAGATTCGACGTGCAGCGGTCGAGCGCGGAAGAGTTGCTGCAGGATGCTAGGGAAAGTTTCACCGAGACGGCACGTTCGTATGGCGTCGAATTGGTGCTAGAGAACTCCGTTCCTGACGGCTACGTAAACGCGGATCGCGAGGCGATCCACCAGATCTTCTCTAATCTGATTGAGAATGCACTGAAGTATGCCGCGTCGGGAAAGAAAATTATTCTGGGCGCGCGCGCATCCGAGAGCGGAGTGGAATTCTACGTCACAGACTTCGGACCGGGCATTTCTTCGGAGCACCTCACGCGCCTGTTCGAACGCTTTTATCGCGTGGATAAGGCGCGATCACGGGAGTCCGGTGGCACTGGACTGGGATTGGCCATTGCCAAGCATATCGTTCTGGCGCACGGTGGGACGATTCGAGCCGAGAGTGAACTCAATCATGGTTCGAGTTTCTTGTTCGTGCTGCCGGCCGCCGAATCAGAGCCAGTCTAACTGACGAGCTAGAGTTTTCGATGAACGCTTCTAGCTTGTTTCACTGCTTCAGCCGTGGCAACGGTTCGTCTGCATTTTCAACAATAAGTGGTGCGCTGGCTAGGCTCCGGGATGAATCAACCGGACGAGCCAGAACGCCACGGCTGCGACCAGAGCTGCGGCCGGAATGGTCACAACCCAGGCCCAAACGATTTGCGCTGCAACTCCCCAGCGCACGGCTGAGAGCCGATTGACGGCGCCAACTCCAACGATGGCGCCGGTGATGGTGTGCGTGGTGCTCACGGGAATTCCGGCGAGCGCGGTAGAAAAAAGCGTAATTGCGCCCGCGGACTCGGCGCAGAATCCTCCCACGGGCCTCAGCTTGGTGATGCGCGATCCCATGGTGTGCACGATGCGCCAGCCGCCGAAATACGTGCCTAGCGCGATTGAGAAGTGTGCTGCCAAGATGATCGGCCAGTGAAATTTCCCCCAATTGCCGGACAGTTCGCTGGAACTCAGATAGTGCGCTCCATAGAGAGCACTGGCTACGATGCCCATTGTCTTCTGAGCGTCGTTGCCACCGTGGCCCAGGCTGTACGCCGCAGCAGAAAGTAGCTGCAGTTTGCGGAACCAGGCATCAATTC
>OBLW0100004886.1_pt1 | contig 10124 bp, 6 predicted proteins | sample 1520161 | NCBI WGS metagenome assembly OBLW01 (sample SAMEA3539309, study PRJEB22396) | soil metagenome | biome: tundra; feature: field; material: soil | place: USA | collected 2010-05 | depth 0.15 m | reverse complement strand
CCGGCGGCGTGATGTCGGCGATGTAGGCCTGGGCGACGGTGATGTTGCCGCCGCAGATGCCGGCGAAGACACGGGAGATGAGTAACGTCCAGAGCGCAGCGGTGTGATTTTCAAAGCCCGACCCGACGGCGAACAAAACATACGACGCCGCGGCTCCGGCGGTGCTGATGAGCAAAATGGGCCGGCGACCGTGCCGGTCGGAAAGCCTTCCCCAAATCGGTGAGAAGACAAATTGCATCGCGGAAAACGAGGCGATGATGGCGCCGATGACCCAGCCGCTCGCGCCGTAATGCCGGGTGAAGATCGGCACCAGCGGCACGACGATGCCGAAACCGATGAGGTCAATGAAGACCGTCAGGAAAACAACGAGCAACGATGGTTTGCGATTCATGTCGGCAACGAACCGGGATTCTAATTGCAGTCAGAAGCGAGTCAAGGAGTGCGGGTGGTTGACCTTGGGACTTCCGAACGATGAAGCGGCGTAAACGCCGCGCTCCTCTCACAGCGAGCGGACCCAAAAGTTCGCGAAGTACTGCCCAAGTTTGGTGCGTTTTCTGCTGTATTTAAGACATGAAGCAACCGGCCCCACAAATTCGCAACGCACTCCGTCGGGGCAGTATGCGGATCCGCTCCCGCCGCGACACATATGATGCGATCTATTTATTTGAATTCAGCCCAATTATTTGCGCGATTTTTTTTCGTGTGTAATATTTTTCGTGTGTAATATTTATGTTAGATGTTCGGATTAACTAAGAAAGAATGGGGTAAAATGAAACGCTTTCCCTTTATCCCCTCACTTCCACTGGCCGTCTGTCTGATTTTCGGCGCCCTGGCTTTCGGCACGGGCTCCGCTTATGGAGGCTGGCAACTGGTCTGGAGTGATGATTTCACAAACGCCGACGGGAGTTCGCCGGATCCGACCAAGTGGGGCTTCGACATTGGCAACGGCAACAACGGCTGGGGCAACGCCCAGCAAGAATATGACACGTCCCGGACGAACAATATAAGGATTCAAGGCGGAAACCTGGTGATTGAGGCCGACCAGGAAAGTTACGGGGGCTTTAACTACACTTCGGGCCGGATGAATACCAAGGGTAAATGGTCATGGACTTATGGGCGAATCGAGGCGCGCATCAAAATCCCGAAGGGACAGGGAATCTGGCCCGCGTTTTGGATGCTGGGTGCAAACATTGACTCGGTCGGCTGGCCCACCTGTGGCGAAATGGACATCATGGAAAACATCGGCAAAACCAGCGACCAGGGCACCGAACACGGCACGATGCACGGCCCGCAGTCCGGCGGAGATTACAATGGAGGCTCCGGGGTTGGCGGGACCTATACGCTGCCGGGCGGAGCGAAACTTTCCGACGACTTCCACATTTACGCCATAGAGTGGACGACCAATCAAATCAAGTGGTACTTGGACACCAATAATTTTTTCACGGCCACACCCGCCAGTCTGCCCAGCGACGGAACCTGGGTCTTCACGGCGCCGCAATTCATAATACTCAACGTGGCCGTCGGCGGCTACTGGCCCGGCAATCCGGATGGAACCACGGTTTTTCCCCAACAAATGCTGGTGGATTACGTGCATGTTTACAGTTATGTGGCGACGACGGTTCCGGACGTACCGACGGGTTTGAGTGCGACGGCGGGCGGCACCCAGGTGGTGTTGAGCTGGTCGCCTGCCAATGGAGCAACCAACTACAATGTCAAATCCTCCACGACCAACGGCGGGCCTTACACCGTCATCGGCAGTACGGCGGCAACCAGCTTTACAAACACCGGTCTGGCCAACGGCACCACCTACTATTACGTGGTTTCGGCGGTGAACTCTTTTGGCGAAAGCACCAATTCAGCTCAGATCAGTGCCACGACAACGGTTCCGTCGGCGAATCTGGCGTTGTACAAACCGGTCACGACGAGTTCGAATGAAAGTGCGGCCTATCCGGGGAGCAATGCGGTGGATGGCAACTACACGACACGGTGGTCTTCCGCTTTCAGTGATCCGCAATGGATTTATGTGGATTTACAGGCATATGTTAACGTCAACCGGGTCAAGCTCACTTGGGAAAACGCTTACGCGACGAGTTTTCAAATCCAGGTTTCCCCCGATGCCACGAACTGGACCTCGATTTACACCACGGCCACGGGAACCGGCGGCACCAACGATCTGACCGGGTTATCGGGAACAGGCCGTTACGTGAGAATGTATGGGACGGTGCGTAAGACGGTCTATGGCTATTCGATTTATGAATTTGAAGTCTATGGAAATATTTTTGTGCCAACGAACCTGACAGCAACCGCCGGCAACCAGCAAGTGGCATTAAGTTGGAACGCGGTCCCAGGGGCCACCACCTACAATGTGAAACGCTCCACGACCAACGGCGGGCCTTACGTAACCATCGCCAGTCCGACAACAGCCGGCTACACGAACACCAGCCTGGTCAATGGTACCACCTACTATTACGTGGTTTCCCAAGTGAACCCTGTGGCCGAAAGCACCAATTCAACCCAGGTCAGCGCGACTCCAGTCTGTGCGCCACCTGCCGCGCCGGCGGGTTTGACGGCGACCGCAGATGACTCGCTGGTGTCCTTGAGGTGGAACCCCTCGACCGGAGCCACTAGTTACAACGTGAAGCGTTCGCTGATCAACGGCGGGCCATACACCTTGTTGTCCGGCGGGTTGACCAATACCAACTGCACTGATTCCGTAGTGACGAATGGGACGACATATTACTATGTGGTTTCGGCGGTCAACGCTGGCTGCGAGAGCACCAACTCCATCCAGGCCAGCGCCACGCCGACCAATCATCCGCCCGTGCTGGCCGCGATTTCCAACCAAACCATTCTGGCCGGCAGAACGCTGCTGATCACCAATTCAGCCACTGATGCCGATACTCCGGCCCAGACCTTGACCTTTAGCTTGCTCACTGCTCCGGCCAACGCAGCCATCAATTCCAACAGTGGTGTGTTCACCTGGCGGCCGACCATTGCGCAGTCGCCCTCCACGCAGACGGTTGCGGTGGTCGTCTCGGACAACGGCACGCCCATCATGAGCGCCACCCAGAGCTTTACAGTAACAGTGATCAAGCCGTCCGTTCCTGCCCTCAATGCCGGGTCCATCACCAACGGCAAGTTTGGGTTCTGGATCAACGGCGATAGCGGACCGGACTACACGATCCTAGCTTCCACCAACCTGACTTCCTGGAATCCAATATTCACGAATAATTCGCCGTCGTTGCCATGCTATTGGGTTGATACCAACTCCGTTGCCTACCCGGCTCGTTACTACCGTACCGTCCTGGGGCCATGACCGCCTGACGGCTTTGACACGCCAGCCATGAAAACCGGATTGACCGGAAAATAGTGGCTGGCGTCCTCGTTTTCGCGCACCACTTCGAATTACGCGCGCCGGGTTCGAGCCCCGCCGCTCCCGCCATCTCTGTCTCACCTGATTCGTTGTTCGGGCGGTGTCGAAGGGGGCGCAACTCAATTATTGGGACAACTGAAAACGCTGCGTCCCGCAGGGATCCCGCCCCGGCGGGAAAAACAGCCCGGCGTTTGGACGCCGGGGTCTGACGATATCGTCAGACCGTCCCGCAGGGATGGTTGAAAACGGCGTTTCTTTTCAGCCGTCCCTGCGGGACTCGCTTTTTCCAAACCTTTCCCGGCATTGAAATGCCGGGCTATTTTCGATTGTTCCTTTGGAACAGAACACCTGCTCAAAAATTGAGATACGCCCACTCGAAGGCAACGGTGACTTGAAGGCTTGTTGCCCAAAGGACAGCGGTGTAGTTTGCCGCGCTTACGACGCCGCATGGAACGAGCCGGGCGTTGCGCGATCACGCGCCGGCGCAGTTGCAGTTCGAAGGCGGAGACTGAAAAACATGAAACTGATAGCATTCATTTCACTGGTTGCCATTCTGTTGGTTTCCAACCCGATGGTTGCCGTTTTCGGGGCGGTCACCTATCCAGCCGGACCGGGCCAGGCTACCGCTCCGGACTTTGGCCCGAATGTTCTGATCTTCGACCCGTCCATGACAAATATTCAGAGCCAGATTGATGACGTCTTCAGCAGACAGGAGCGCAGCCAGTTCGGTTCCACTCGTTATGCGTATCTCTTCAAGCCGGGAAAGTACAACCTGGATGTGCAGTTGGGTTTCTACATGCAAGTGCTGGGCTTGGGGCAATCACCTGACAGCGTTGTCATCACCGGCGCGGTGCGGTCCAAGGCACGCTGGATGAGGAACAACAATGCCACCTGCAATTTCTGGCGCAGCGTGGAGAATCTTTCGGTGATTCCCACCCTGGACCAAAGTGTTAATATCTGGGCAGTTTCGCAGGGCACCGCCTTGCGCCGGATGCATGTGAAGGGTGCTTTGAATCTTTGCGACGGCGGATGGGCCAGCGGCGGTTTCATGGCGGACTGTAAGATTGACGGCCAGGTGAATTCAGGATCTCAGCAGCAATGGTTCTCCCGGAACGCTGAATGGGGCAGTTGGACGGGCGGAACGTGGAACATGGTATTCGTTGGCACGGTCAATCCGCCGATGACCGGCTGGCCGACGTTACCCTACACGGTGATCAACCAAACGCCGCTGATTCGGGAGAAACCGTATCTCTTTGTGGACGAGCGCGGACGCTACTTTGTCATGGTCCCACGCCTCGAGATCAACGGCAGGCCAGGAACCACCTGGTCCACCGGGACAACCTTCGGAACGCCCCTCCCGATTGACCGGTTCTATGTGGCTCGTCCGGAAACCGACAATGCCGCCAGCATCAATACCGCATTGAACCTGGGGAAAAACCTGCTGCTCACTCCCGGGATTTATCATCTGGCAAGCAGCATCCGGGTTACGCGACCGGGCACCATCGTGCTCGGGCTGGGCTATCCAACCCTGCAACCGGTCAGCGGAACTCCCGCCCTGGTGATTTCCGATGTTGATGGCGTGAAAGTGGGAGGAATCTTGTTCGAAGCGGGAGCCGCCAATTCACCCACCCTGTTGCAGGTCGGGGAGCCGGGCAGTTCCGCATCCCATGCAGCGGACCCTCTGTTTCTCTACGATATTTTCTGCCGGGCCGGAGGCGCATTGACCGGAGAGGCGACCTGCTTGGTCACGATCAACTGCAACGATGTCGTGGGTGATAACTTCTGGCTCTGGCGCGCGGATCACGGCCAGGGCGCGGGCTGGAACTCGAATCAGAACAAGAACGGTCTGATCGTGAATGGCAACAACGTCACCCTCTACGGCCTGTTCGTTGAGCATTGCCAGGAGTATCAAACGGTGTGGAATGGCAACGGCGGACGCGTCTATTTCTATCAATCCGAAATGCCCTATGATCCGCCGAGCCAGGACGCCTGGCGGAATGGAGCGGTCAACGGGTATGCCTCCTACAAAGTGGGCAATGCGGTCACGACCCATGAAGCCTGGGGGATCGGCGTCTATTGTGCGTTCCATGCCGCGCCCATCGTGGCCGAAAATGCCATCGAAACACCGGCTGCTCCCGGAGTGAAGATGCACCATCTGGTGACGATTCGGCTGGGCTGGCGGCCCGGCAGCGGCATCAATCATGTCATTAACGGCACCGGTGCGGCCGTGATCTCGACCCGGCGGGCGACAATGAATTAAAACGGGATTATGCACTTGACGAAAGTTGACTCAAAAACAGTGCTCTTTTAGCCGTTCGCGCCTTCATTTTACTTTTTGCGCTTGGCGGTCTTTTTGGCTGGTTTGATTTTCGACACCCGCCGCATGGCTTCGTCAAAGTCCATGTCGAGCTTCAAGCCGCCGTTTTTATTTTCAGTCCGCTTTTTCATTTTTCCGCGTGTTGCGTTCAATCGCAATTAGCACAAGCACGATGCTAACAAGAGTCAGCATCGTTAGCAAGATACAAGCCCCCGCAAAAAAGATTCCGAAGTTCTGTAAATAGTCGCTCGCCATGATTCTTGAAACAACGCTGTTTGAATTGTCCCCTGCTTCCGTCTTGGATTTGAAAAAGGTGCTGATGTAATTGAGCGTTAAAAGTGACAGAGACAGCAACATCATGGCCGACCAAAACAATGCAAACAGCCGGATCGTGGTGAAAATGACGCGCTCAAATCTTTGTGTTCCCGTGGCGTTAAAAACCGCCATCACCAATTCCTTTGCCAAAAATTTGATTGAGGGTTTTAGCGTAGAAATTTCTGCGGAGGGAACAAATAGCTTGGTTTCCAAATGACAGTGCGGACATTCCGCCAGCCTGGTTTCGCCTTGCTTAAAATCCTCGCAATCAAATTCGATTTTGCCGGAACAATGCTGGCAAGGGCATTTCACTATTATTTCTGACATGGTTTCCTTTAACGCAAAATGTGATTGCATGGAAAGCAAATACCCCTTTTGAGAATCCGTCAAGCACGGGGATTGACACTGGATTCAAACAGGCAAAAATGCAGCCAAGAAAAGAATATGAAAACCCGCCATGAGGCCGATTAAATTCCCAATCACCTTTGATAAAGCGCTCTGTTTGGCTTTGAAGGGAAAAAGGCTGGAAGATCGGATGGAAATTTATCGCTGGCTCGTGCGTCAATCGTTAGCTGGTAAATTGCCTCATCAACCAACAGATGATGAAGTTGTGAATGAAATTATCCGAATGCGTCAAAAACAATTCGTCGAGAAAGAATTTTCCCTGTTCGCTTCCAATGTGAGGCAAGCCGCTGCCATGTTCAAAACGCAGAACATTTCCAAGCGTGGAAAGGCCGCTGCATTGAAAAGATGGTCGAAAAAATAAGAAGTTTCTTGATTGCCTCTTGATTGGCTCATTTTTGCATTAAGCATCCTGAAACCTGCGCCAAGCATAAAATTTCCTGCGCCAAGCATCCTGCAATCTGTATTTAGCATTCTGAAATCTGCGCCAAGCATTTTCCCACAGTAAAATTGGCATTTTCCAACCTGATAAATTCGCCGCAGTGAGAAGAAAAACGAGCGCGGTGCAGGCCGGAGCCGACTGCATAGCGTGTGATTAGACATAAAAGACACCGGCCAACTGGTGATAATGCTGTCTAGGCAACCAGTTGGCCGGTAGGCCATACAATTTTGCGAGCGTGGCGAAACTGGTAAACGCGGTCGGTTTGGAGCCGACTTCCCGTCAGGATTGCGGGTTCAAATCCCGCCGCTCGCACACCATTATTTTGACATTGGCTGGCGATACGTCAAGCGTTTCCCGTTCGCTTTCTGTAATCCAATAACCGTGCGTTCGCCGTCTGTCAAAAATCGCGTGTTGTGCCGGTGATCGAATTCGGCCAGATACAACGGCAAATGCTGTTCGCTGATATGATGGAACGTGCCAACCACGCCGCGCTTTAGCAGTGAGAAAAATCCGTCAACCGATTGTGTGTGCGCCAGTCCGCGAACGTATTCGCCTGCCGAGTGGTTCACGGCTTGGTGCGATGCAAACTCTTTCGCGGCTTTGCGATAGGCCGGAAGTTCATCCGTCATAATCGTTGCCGTTGGCTCGACATTGCTTTTCAATGCGGCCTTCAAATTCTTGCCGGTGACATACTTCATCACTTGTGAGCGGACACGCCCGCCGCGTTCAACCAGAGAAAAGACCGGGACTTTGTTGCCCATGAAGTGACGGCCACGCCCGCGCGTCTTTCCGCCAACGTAAGTTTCATCCGCCTCAATCGTGCCGGTGAGTTTGTCTTTGAAAACTGGCTCTTGCAACGCATGGCGGATGCGATGCGTCATAAACAATGCCGTGCGGTAGCTGCCCAAGTCCAGATTGCGCTGCAATTGCAGAGACGAAATTCCTTTTTTGGAACTGCAAAGCATATACCAAGCAATCAACCACTTGCGGAGCGGGATATGCGAATCCTCGAAAATCGTGCCAATGGTTGACGTGAATTGTTTGTTGCACTCGGCGCAAACATACAGTCCGGCGCGGATTTTCTTCGCTTCATTCGGGGTCACTTTCCAAATGCGCTTGGCGTCGGCATTTTTGCAGTGCGGACAAACCGGGCCTTTCGGCCAGTGAATTGATTCCCAATATGCGCGGGCGGTTTCGTCAGTGGCAAAACGCTGGTTAATCTGGTCGAGCGTCAGTTCTTTTGGCGTTGGCAGTAATGTCTCTTTCATGCCCCAAATATCTCATAAAATAGACCTTTTGTCAAGTGGTTACATACGCTTTTATTCCGTTGGTTTTAAGCACTTTACTAAGGCTTGTTTTCGCCGCTTGACGCTGGCTTATTTTTGGCGTCTGATTTTGGCCAGATACCAACCTGTTTATGACACCCAAAGAAGCTGCAGCATTGGCTAATGTGCAATTCGGTCTTGCGCCAGAAGATGATAAAAAAGTTCAAGAGTTTATTGCTTCCGAATCGCCAAGAAACATTCAACAATTTATTCACCGTCTTAATGCATTTGGCCATCCTAGATATTTTAATCTCGCCAGAACCGGCCTTGAAATTGGACTTGCCGAGGATGCTGCGATTTACACCCGGCGCATCATTCGGCTCACTTGGATTTTGGCCATTCTCACGTTTGCGCTTCTTTCGGTGGAAATTCGGGCCATATTCTTCCCAAAGAATGCCCCCACAAACCCAAAGGCTATACAGGCAGGCCAGAATCAACAGGTAGTGATCCCAGCCGTCACGAATAGATAAAATCCCTAAAAAACAGTCAGCTTTTGTGAAGTGCATAATCCCGAATTAAAACGGAATTTCACGGGCAGTCTGAGTCAAGGAGTGTGGCCAGTTGCGCACGCCTTTCCTGGGAGCGCTGGCGTCCCGCCGGCTCGTTGCACTGCCACGATCCGATTCATTCGCCGGCGGGACGCCGACGCTGACCGGAAGTTTGAGGATGTTGTGAAGTCGGCACAGGATGCGGCGGTGCTGGTGTTGGGTATTGAATAAGGAAACCAGGAATGCAGGAGAGAAGCCGGTTCATGGGTTCATGGGTTCCTTATTGAAATCCAAGAATCCGAATTGCCGTTTCTGATTCGTGATAATTCGTGGAATCCGTGTCAAAACTTTTTCGTGTAGTCCACAAACCCGGCTGGAATTGGGCAAAATCAGAGCTTCCTCACGTAGGTTGTTACAGTTTTGAAAGAACCTCCGGTGACGGCGAATAGCTTCGTGAACAAAAAAAACAACTTTTATTTGTTCAAGCATTGAAGCTTTGAGAGATTTGAGACGCAGGCCGAGTTGTTTTTATGTCGGTGAACTGATTGAGGTCCAAACTCAATCACGCTGTCGAGGCAACCGATGTCAAACTGGCGGCGTCCAAAACCGCCCTCGGCCTGCATTCTGTTTTTACTTTCCCAGACCGGCTTCCAACTGACAACCGAAACTTGTTAAAGATATCCACAAGCGTCAGGACAAGCCGTCTAGGCTGCAACTACCTTTTCCCCGATAATGTGAAGAACTTTTGGCGCTGCGCACAAATCAAGTTTGATTCGATTCAAAAAAACTTCATCCTCTGAGTTCATGATTGATTCCGTTTCCGAGACCGCCGGGGCAGCGGCGGATTTGAAAAAAGCGCACAGGCAAAAGTCGGCTCGCGCGGACACCCGCCCCACCATTGACCGGTTGCCGCCACATTCGCCGGAGGCCGAGCAGGGCGTGCTGGGCTGCGCGCTGCTTTCGCCAAACGAGTGCGTGGGCGAGTGCATCGAAAAGCTCAAGGACGGCGGCCAGGAGGTTTTCTACGATCTGCGGCACCAGACGATTTACGAAATGCTGGCGGCCATGTTCAACGAACGGATGCCCATTGACGTCATCACCGTTCAACAACGCCTCAAAGACAAACAGCTTTTGGAACAGGTCGGTGGCATTGCTTATCTGGCGCAACTTCAGGATGCCGTGCCGAGCGCGGCAAATTTGAGTTACTATCTCGACATCGTGCAGGAAAAATTCCTGCTGCGGAAAATGATCTCCACCTGCACGGACGTCGTCGGGCGGGTTTATGATTACGAAGGCGAGGTGGACGCGCTGATGGACGAGGTGGAACGCGACATTTTGCGCATCAGCGAATCGCGCGCGCAAAGCAGCGTGCTCGGCGTCAAGGAACTGGTGGGCAAGGCCATCGGAACGATTGAAAATTATTTCAGCCGCAAAGGCGTGTTGAACGGCCTGGCCACGGGCT
>OBLW0100004885.1_pt1 | contig 10126 bp, 10 predicted proteins | sample 1520161 | NCBI WGS metagenome assembly OBLW01 (sample SAMEA3539309, study PRJEB22396) | soil metagenome | biome: tundra; feature: field; material: soil | place: USA | collected 2010-05 | depth 0.15 m | reverse complement strand
GCCTCAAGCCAGTCCAGCAGGTAGCCCACCGCCTTGCGCTGGTCAGCGGCGCCAATGCGGTGCCGGACCCGCGGGCCTCCGTCAGGATCGTCGACCACGAGAATCGTGCCGCCCAAGCCGACGCGGTCGACCTTTCCGGCCAGCCGCCGCCTGGGCGCCTCGCCCGCCTCATACACCGCGAACCGAATGCTCGACGAGCCGCCGTTGATTGTCAGGACGCAGGGCGACGCGCGTTTCATGGGTGAAGCCCGATGATCATGCCGCCCGTCCGAGGTACCTGTTGGAGATCGGTCTTCACACTCAAATAACCATACAGGGATAAGGGAGGCTTCACAATGGGGTTTTAAGCCAATGTCTGGCGACCGGATCAAACGGTCGCAGCCCAGGCTTTGGCCTTCGGAGCGGCAACGCCGTCGCGGAACCCGGCTGGCTCTCCCGCGTGCCGGGACCCGTCGCGCAAAACCGGGAATTGCCTTAATAATCCCCGCGTAACAGCCTCCAACATGGCCCGCTCCAGATATGAGGACGAAATCATCGTCTCGTGGGTGGAGCTGCACCGCGACGCGCGCTACCTTTCGGAGCTGCTGCATGCGAAGGGCTCGTGGAAAGGCATCATCGCGATCACCCGAGGCGGCCTGGTGCCCGCGGCGCTGGTTGCGCGCGAGCTCGACATCCGGCTGGTGGACACGATTTGCGTGACGAGCTACGCCTCGGCGGGCACCGGGCAGGCGGAGCAGGTGCAAGCCGACGTCAAGATCCTGAAAAGCGTCGCCGGGGACGGCGAGGGCTACCTCCTCATCGACGACCTGGTCGATTCCGGCAGGACCGCGCAGGTGGTGCGCCAGCTGCTTCCCAAGGCCCATTTCGCCGCGCTCTACGCAAAGCCCGCGGGCCGGCCCATCGTCGACACCTGCGTGAAGGAGTTTAAGCAGAACAAGTGGATCTATTTCCCGTGGGATATCGAATACAAGTTCGCCACCCCAATTAAGGACGGCGGCCGCACGGCGGCCGGCCCGGGCTGACATCGCGCTATTTCAGGCCGAGGACGTTGAAGACGATGTGGAAACCCGACGCGAACAGCACGGCCCCGAGGAAGATGCACACGGGGGGCGTGAGCACCCAGGCAAGCAGGAGGTTGCGCAGCGTCTGGGCCTGAAGCCCGGAGTGGTTTGCGGCCATCGTGCCCGCGACGCCGGAGGAAAGCACGTGGGTCGTGCTGACGGGAAGGCCGAAATAGTCCGCGGCCCCGATGGTCGCCGTCGCGACGAGCTCGGCCGACGCCCCCTCCGCTTAGGTGAGGTGCGCCTTTCCAATCTTCTCGCCGACGGTGACGACAATGCGCTTCCACCCGATCATCGTTCCGAGGCCCAACGCCAGCGCGACGGAGACCCTCACCCAGACGGGGATGTAACATGTCCCACCAATAAAAAGATCGACCACCACAGGCACGCTGGCGCGCACCACGAACACGCCGCCCGCCATCACCATGCCGCAGCCGAGGCCCATGCGTCCGACCTGCGCGAAAAGGCCGGCCACCACGCCCATGTTGCCCACGCCCACGATCTCCATGCGCAACACCACGACGACGAGGCGGGCAAGCTGCACGCCGAGCATCACGCCGGCGAGCCGAGCCATGAACTCGCGGGGCACTCCGCCGGGGAATGAACCGCGCAAGGGCCGGCAACCCGGCCCTCTTCAGGGGGCGGGCTGCCCGGCCGTTCCGAGGTCGCGCTTGTCTCCCGCAGCGGGCGGATGGGCCGGCAGAAAGTCGATTCGCTCCCAGAATCCGATCGCCAGATTCTGGTCGTCGCCGTACATGTGGTGCCAGAAATACCGCGGCGCTATCTTGTCGCGAAGGGGGCGGAAGCCGGCGTTGCCAAACATGTTGTCCCTGGGCAGCCAGAGGACGTACCTGACGTTGTAGTGGAGGAGCCACGCCAGCGGATCGGGGAGATTTCCCTCGTAAAACGCGGCGATATGCGCCTGGCGCTCGTGGATCTCGATGAACGAACCGCGCCATGTGGTCTCGTGCCATGGCCAGCCGAGCAGGCACTGCTTGCCGGCAAAGAGCGAGACCGCCGGCGACGGCGTGTTCTTAAGCTCGACTCCGCTTTCCAGCGTGACGCCGTCGGGGCGGGTCGACAGCTCGATGATCATGTCCCTGATGATGGGATCCCGGTCGACCCACATGGATCCCGCCAGCTTCCCGGCCGAATCCTTGGGGGTGCGCCTGAAGTCCCTGGCAAGGTCGTACCCAAAGACCAGCAGGGGCAGGAGGAGGATCAGCGTCCCGTAACGACACACCCTGGACCCCGAGCCGAGGTTGTTGGCGCCCAGCGTGAGGATGATGCCCGCGTACACCCATGACCACCACTTGAGCGTCGAGTTGAAGCGGCTCCAGATTCCGCCATAGACGTCGTGGTTGTAGAAATATTCGGTGGCGGCGAGCTCAAGCACCCAGATCACCACGAGGAACACGGTCAATGAGCGGCGCTCCCGGTTGAACAGGCCCAGGGCCAGGATCCCCACAACCGGCCAGAAAACCAGGATCCAGCCCAGCAAGGGGGTGTGGTCCTCGGGAGCGGTCAATCGAAACGCGACGTTGTTGCCGATCGCCTGCTGGGTGAATTCCATGAGGTAGGGATACTCCAGCGCGGCGGCGATGGCCGCGCCGGCCAATCCCGCGATCCAGCAGCGCGTTTCGCCGCAGAGAATGCGGTAGACGAACCATCCCCAGACCAGCAGGAACAGGAGAGGGAATATCCAGGCGTTGGAAATGAGCGCGAGGGGAACGGTCGCGGCCAGGAGCGCATGGTTTACGGTCCGCTGGGAGCCCGCCGCCCCCGTCGCCTGCGCGGCGATCAACGCAGACGCGAGCGCCAGAAGGAGGAAGCCGGCGAGCGGCGGATGGTAGTCGCCGTTTATGAGGACGTAGCTCAGCGGCTCCATGGGAAGGTCGCGCGGGAAGACGTATGGCTTCGCCATCCACGACGCGACGAGCTGCCCGAGCGGGTTGGCGAACTGGTGATTTATCGACCCGCCCAGGAATCGCACTTCGTCGACCGGGAACGAGCGCACGAGGAGCACGTGCGCCGCGACGGCGGCCCCGCTTCCGCCGAGGAGAAGCGAAAGGATCGCAGTCCATCGCCCCAGGCTCCATGCGCAGAGCCGTGAGACGCAGGCGCCCATAAGGAGGGTGATCAGCCCGGCGAGGGTGCAATAGGCCAGGTGATAGGTGATGCCCGGCCCGGCGCCGAGCAGGCGCCCGAGGAGCGCCGCGCCGTAGTGCTGGAAGCTGTAGTAGCAGTTGGCGCGGAAGGGCGAAAGCCAAAGGTCGGGCGGGGGCAGGCGCACGCCCCTCATGTAGGCCTCGATCATCATGAGGTTCGGCATCTTCTCCCCGGTGTCGTCGATGTCCGGGAACGTGAACCGCCACACAAGGCAGTAGAAGAACCCGACGCCGAACATGGCCTCCGCCCCAAGGTTCTCGCGAAGCACCGACCGGTACCTCCAGATCAGCCAGATCGAGACCGCCGTCGTGAACGGCAGGAGCGGCGGTCGGGGTCCAAAGCCGAAAAGGTGTTCCAGGAAAAAGCAGGCGAGACAGACCGCCAGCACTCCCGTCACGCGCGCGACCGGGTAGTCGCTCACAAAACGTCCGGCCGCCAGTCCCGCGCCCAAGAGGTTTATCCAGAGCGCGGCGATGGCCAGGCCAAGGGATACCAGGGGCATCATCCCCTGTAGACTTGCCCTTCAGGCGGGTTCCAGCGAGCCCGGATTTGTCCGCGCGATCAGCCCTTCGCCTTCAGGAAACCGTTGTCGCCGATCCAGTCGTAAAGCCGGTCGCCCCAGGTCCCAACGGGATGCGGGTTCGGCCGGAAATTGAAGGCATGGCCGACTCCCGAGTAGATGTGGAGCTCGGCGGGCACGCCCGCCTTCTTGAAAAGAAGCCACGCCCGGGACAGGCCTTCGGCGAGGTTATCCAGGGACCCGGCAACAAGGAATGCGGGGGGCGAATCCCTGGTCGGCGCGATCTCTTCGGGTTCGCCCGGATAGATGAGCACCTGGAACGCGGGCCGCGAGCCGGCGCGGTCGACGGGATCGGCCGCCTCCGGGTTTCCCAGGTCGCCGTGCATGCTGGCCATGGCGGCGAGGTGGCCCCCGGCCGAAAACCCGATGATCCCGATCCGCGCCGGGTCGACCCCCCAGTCCGCCGCGCGGCTGCGGACCAGCCTGAGAGCCCGCGTCGTGTCCTGCATCTCCTCGATTTCGATCCGGTACGGCGAATGCTCGACCGCCTGGTCCTTGGCCAGCCTGTACTTGAGCACGAATCCCGCGACGCCCTTCGACGCCAGCCACTTGGCGAGCGCGTAACCCTCGACGTCCACGACGAGCATCCGATGGCCACCGCCGGGAAGGATCACGGCCGCGGCTCCCGTCGCCGCGCCGTGCGGCGGCAGGAAAACGGTGAGGGAGGGGTTCTGGATCCCGGCGATACCGTACTGGACCGGCACTTCCGGCTCGTCCCTTCTCGCCTCGAAGCCCGGGGCGCCGTTGCTCCAGAGATGCACGACGGGCGGCGCATCCGCGGCGCCGACGCGGGATAGCATCGCATACATCCCGCAGGCTGCGAAACCGGTTCGGAGGAAGGGACTCAGGGGCTTCATCGTTCTCATGGGGTAATTGGGGGTGGTTTCTGTTAATCGTGATGCGCAGCCGGCCAAATACAAACTTTGCAATCGCCTCTGCAGGGCGATGGGCTGGCGGGCGCATGGCACCGATCCTGGAGCACCCCGTCCCGCGGCGTCGCTGGGGCATCGGCCTCCTCCTGGGTTCCGGGATCCTCGTCAGCTTCCTTGACCGCATAAACCTTTCGGTCGCCGGGCCGCAGCTCCAGAAGGTGTACAACCTCGGGCCGGCCGAACTGGGTGTCCTCCTGAGCGCGTATTACTGGACCTACACCGCCCTCCAGATCCCCCTGGGCCTTGTCGTCGACCGCCTGGGCGTCACCCGGATCGGGCGCTGGGGCTCGCTCCTCTGGACGATCGCCTCGGCCGCCACGGCGGTCGCGGGCGGATACTGGGGTATAATGGCCGGGAGGCTCTTCCTCGGCATCGCCGAGGCGCCCTCGTTTCCGGCCGTGTCCAAAGCGACGGGCCACTGGTTTCCCCGCAGCGAGCGGGCCAGGGCGACCGCGATCTTCGACGCCGCCGCGAAATTCTCCAACGTGGTTGGCGTTCCGATCATCGCGTTCGCGGTGGTGCGTTTCGGCTGGCGATGGGGCTTTGCGATCACCTCCGCGATCAGCCTCGTTTACTTTGTGGCATTCTTCTTCCTGTACAGGGACCCAAGCGCAGACCTGCGTCTGAGCCGGCGCGAGCACGAGTACATCCTCTCCGGCGGGGCGGTTCCCGAGGGCGCCTCGGGCGCGGGCACATTTGCCATGATGGGCTATCTCCTGAGGCAGCCCAAGGTCTGGGGCCTGGCGATCGGGTTTGGGGCCTACGGATACTCGTTCTACCTGTTTCTCACGTGGCTGCCCGCCTATCTCGTCAGCACGAGCGGAATGGGCGTCCTCAGATCCCTGAGCTACACGGCGATCCCATGGGCGGTCGCAACCGTGACGGACCTCGCGGTCGGCGGATGGCTGATCGACGCGCTGATCGCGCGCGGGGCCGATGAGACGCGGGTTCGCAAGGCAGTCCTCATCACGGGAATGCTCTTCGGCCTCTCGGTGGTCGGCGCGACGAGGACGGCCGATCCCGCGTGGGCGACCTTCTGGATTTCCATATCCCTTGGAGGCCTTGCGGCGGCGGCGCCCGTGGGCTGGTCGCTGCCCTCGCTGATCGCCCCCAAGGGCGGGGTCGGGGCGGTCGGGGGCATCATGAATTTCGCGGTCAACGCAATGGGGATCGCCGCCCCGATCGCGACGGGCCTGATCGTCAAGTTCACGCACTCGTTCACCGGCGCGTTCCTCGCGGCCGCAGTGATCCTTGTCGTCGGGGTCCTGGCGTTTGTCTTTCTCCTGGGTAAGATCGAGACCATGCCCGGCCCGCCCCAGAGGACGGCGGCCTGACGGAGTCACCTGCCCAGTCCCGGCGGCAGATCGCCGCGGCTGACAATCGCGGGGTCATTATAGAACTCCCTCGCATCCAGGTTGTTTGCCGGGCTCCATTTGTCGTTCCACGCCATGAAGAACACCGCCCCCGGAAAATTTGAGGCCAGGCCCGCGCTGAACTTGGTGTAATCGTAGGTACCCGGCGGCTTCGAGGGTCCGTGCGGGCCGTATTCCCCGAAGCCGGCCGGCTTGCCGGTCTTGAGCAAGGCCGGGAACCCCTGGATGTGATCGGCGTCGATGAAGTCGGTGTAGGCGTCGAGCCCCACCATGTCCGCGTAGCCGTCCCCCGGATAGTAGTCGCCCGCGTTCGCGCCCATGTTGGGGCTGTAGATCCAGATCAGGTTGTGCAGGCGCTTCACTTCCGTGAAATACCCGAACATGTGCCGCCACAGGGCGACAAAGTCCGCCGGAGGCTTGGCCCCCCACCAGAACCAGCCCCCGTTCATCTCGTGGAACGGGCGCCAGAGCACGACGACTCCCGCGTCCTCGAGTCCCTTCAGTCCCGCCGCTATCAGGTCCAGCTCGTGGATCCATGCAATATTCGGGTCCGAGCCCGCCCTCATCAGCTCGGAAAGATCGACGTCCTTGTCCCTGAGGCCCCCGCCCTTCGGGTTCGCCGGATTGGTGAGGTGCACGTTCACCTCGACGAGCCCCCCCTGCTTCCAGTACTCGATCGCGACCCGGTCAGCGGCCTCGGAATCGATGCCCTGCGTCTGGAAGTTCATGTAGTCGACTCCGATGAAGGCCGGCCATTTGCCCGAGGCCTCGTGGATCGCCTCGGGGAGGGCGAGGGTCGCCTTCGGCGCGAATTGCAGGAACTGGCCGGAAAGCACCCGCTTGTCCCTGCCCCCGGAAAGGCGAAGGATGTAGCTGAGGACGGCCTTTGTCCCGGCGTTCGCCCCTGGATCGGCCGTCTGGGCGGCCGCCTTCTCCGCGGCGGGAAAAAGCGCGAGCATTGCGGCTGCGGCCAAGCTGCTGATTTTCATGGAGTGCGCGCCCGGTTCGGGGATAATCCGGCGAGGGGTGTTGCCGATTGAATCCCTCCCCCGCGAAATTTGGAACCCGAAAACGCGATGAAAAAGACACTCATATTCCCCCCAAACCACCCCGCCCCGCGCGGGGCCTACAGCCCCGGCCTCCTGGTGGAGCACAACGGCGCGAGCACCCTTTTCCTCACGGGGCAGCTGGCGATAGACGGCGAGGGGAAAGTCGTCGCCCCGTTCGACGCGGCCGCGCAGACCGAGTTCGTCTTCAAGCTGATCGGGTCCATCCTGGGGGCCGCGGGAATGAAATTCAGCGACGTCGTCAAGGTCCAGACGTTCCTCACCCATATGCCGGACTTTGAGAAATTCTCGGCGGTCAGGAACCGCTTTTTTGCGGACTCGAGGCCCGTGAGCACGCTTCTCGAGGTGAAGGGGCTTGCCCGTGAAGGATGCTGCGTGGAGATCGAGGCGGTCGCGATAAAGTGAGCTTGTGACAGCGCCCGCCGATCCCCACGCGACCATCCCAGCCATTTGCGTGGCCGACGAGGCCACGTTCTGGCCCTGGCTCTCGTCGCCGAGGATCGGCGCCTGGCCGAATCGCGAGGCAACCCTGGTCATCCTGCCGCTCGCGGGAATGGCCGACTGGGGCCTGGGCCATCCGCTCGACGCCGAGGAGACGGTGCTCATGCACGTCATCCGCGATGCGTGCCGGCTCGTCCCGCCCGACAGGAAGCCGCTCGTCGTTCCCCCGCTCCGGTTTGTTTTCGGCGCGGACCCCTCCTGTGCGTTCCCGGTCGACCAGCCGACGGCGCACGCGCTGATCGCCGAGGTTGCGGCATCCGTGGCCGCCGCGGGGTTCCGGAAGATCGCGATCCTGAACTCGAGCCCATGGAGCGAGGAGCTCTGCAGCGCCGCGGCGCGCGACCTTCGCGTGTCGCGCGGGCTGCACATGTTCCACGTCCACCTGAGCGCCCTCGACCTGGACTTCCATCCCGTCCGCAGCCGCAGCCGCCGCAGGGTCCAGACGCTCCTGACGGCGCTCCGCGGCCGCGAGCCCGAGCCCCCAACGGCCGGAGCGTCCGGGGCCGGGACCCCCGCATGGGGCGACGAATCCGTCGCCACCCTCCCGGGTCCGCCCGTCGGCGTCGACAAGGCCCGAGCCGAGGGCGCAGCCATTCTCGCCGCCGCGGCGGGGCGCCTCGCAAAGCTCATCTCGGATATCCACGACCGGGCTCCCCTCAGGGCAAAGCTGAGCCCCCCATGAACTTCCCGAGCTACCGCGACCGCTATCTTCCGGCGATGACCCTGCGCCACATCCTGGCGCTGCCCGACAGGTCATGGGCGCCGGTCATCCTTGCGACGGGGGCGATCGAGCAGCACGGCCCCCACCTGCCGGTGGCCGTCGACGCCCTCATGGGCCAGGTGTGGCTTTCCCTCGCGCTCTCGCGCCTTCCGGCCGGCGCCTCGTGCTATGTCGCCCCGCCGATAACGATCGGGAAAAGCAACGAGCACACGGGCTTTCCCGGCACGCTGATGATTTCCAGGGAGACCCTCCGCTCGCAGATCCTCGCGGTTGCGCGGCAGGTCCACGCGTGGGGATTCCGCTCGATCGCGATCATCAACACCCACGGCGGCAACGTGCCCGTGCTCGCGCCGACGCTCCGGGAGATCCGCGCCCTGTACGGCCTCCGGGCGGGAATGCTCCAGTCGAGGCCCGTGTCCGGCATATCGGCGCAGGAGGCAACCTTTGGGATCCATGCGGGCGAGGTGGAGACGTCCTGGGTCATGGCGGCGGCGGCGCGCTTCACGGATCCGTCCAAGGCCGTCTGCGAATTCCCGGCGCGGATCGAGGATCCCGGCGAGGTCCGCCCGGTCGCAGCGCCCGCGCTGGTCGCGTGGGCCTCCAGGGATGTCTCCAAGTCGGGGGTCATGGGCGACGCCACCGCCGCCACGGCCGAGAAGGGCGAGCGCTGGCTCGAGCAGGGCGCCGCCAGCCTGGCGGAGGCGATCGCCGAGGTCTGCCGCCTCGGCAGGGAGGCAACCCGGTAGCGGGCGCAGGGCCTGTCAGAGCCGAAGGAAAACCTTCCGCTGGTAAAGGAAGCGCGCGACCGCGAAGCAAAGGAGGATGCTGAAGAGCGCCTCGGTCAGGCCGCTTAAGCCGAGCCGGAGCCCGTCAAGCCAAGAGGTTATGTTGCCGCCCATGAATCGGCGGGCCAGCGATCCGAAGTCGACCACGTTGCACAGCAGGTAGACCGTGAGCGAGTTGGCACCGACCCAGACAAAGGGCTTGGCCCAGGCGCGGACGCGCCACACGTCGATCACCAGGTAGAACGCGGCCATCGCAAGGCCGCTGACGCCCCCGGCAACGAGGACGAAAGACGACGTCCACAGCTTCTTGACGATGGGAAACGGAATTCCCCAGGCCAGGCCCAGGGCGAGCAGGACGGCGCCGGCACCCGCGAGGATCGCCGCCCTACGGGACGGTGAAACGCGGGCGTCGCGCAGCCAGAGCCCGCAGAGGACGCCCAAGAGGCACGATGCGACGGCAGGAAACGTGCTCAGGTATCCCTCGGGATCGTGGTTGCCGTCCCATTTCCTCCCGGGCAGGTACATCCGATCGAGCCAGTTCGAGAGGTTCTGTCCCTCCGCAAAATGGCCTGCGCCGATGCCCGGGACCGGCACGAACCTGAGGAGGGCCCAGTACCCGACGAGCAGCAGGGCGCATGTCGCCGCCAGTCCGCGCGGCCTCATGTAGAGGAAAAGGAGCCCCGCGCCGAGGTAGCAGAGCCCGAAACGCTGCAGGACACCCGCCCATCGGACATCCGAGATCGGATGGGACAATCCGCCGTAGTAGAAAACGCCAAGCAGAAAGAGCAGCGCGGCCCGGCGCAGAATCCTTCGCACGGCCGCAGGCCTCCCCGACCTCTCCACCATCCGGGTAAGCGAATACGGGATGGCGACCCCCATGAGGAAAACGAACAGCGGGAACACCAGGTCGTAGAAATGGAACAGATCGGAAGAGCAC
>OBLW0100004884.1_pt1 | contig 10126 bp, 5 predicted proteins | sample 1520161 | NCBI WGS metagenome assembly OBLW01 (sample SAMEA3539309, study PRJEB22396) | soil metagenome | biome: tundra; feature: field; material: soil | place: USA | collected 2010-05 | depth 0.15 m | reverse complement strand
CACGCCCTTGAACGTCAGCACGCCCCCATCCACAAAGCCGCGCACCTTGCCGTATTGCGTCTTCGCAACCGCCGAACGCGGCGTTGATACATTGCCCGGCTCCTGGTGAGCTCCCGTCTTCACGCTGTCGGAACCGAATGCCGGCTTACTCAGCGCCGCCCCCAGCCCAACCGTCGTTGAAAGAAGCAGCGCCTCACGCCGCGTGATACCTGTGCGATTCTCCGGCTTAGACACGAGTTTGCATCTCCTTTGCTATAGCTATCCCCATCGCGCACGCGATCCGCGAATCACGGGACTCTTGCTGCTCCGTTCGACTGCGTTCTACTCAGGCAATGCGTACTGACCATCCACATGAATCTTTCCAGTCACGCCCGGCGCTCCCGTATCAGGCTGCCCTCCGCCGATGCTGATCGTGTAATCCCCTTGCGCAATGATCGGATTCCCATCCTCCGTCACCATTCCCAGATCGCGCGGCTTCAATTCGAAGTGAACCTTCTGGCTTGCACCCGCATCCAGATGAATCCGCTCGAATCCACGCAATGCCACGAGCGGCGCGCCCTTCACCTGCGGGAACTTCAGATACACCTGCACCACCTCGTCACCCGCGATCTTTCCAGTGTTCGTCACTGTCACATCCGCGCCAACCGGCTGTCCGGCAGCTACGGATTGCGCACCAACCGTCAGATCGCTGTAGCTGAACTTCGTGTAGCTCAGCCCATATCCAAACGGATATAGCGGCTTCCCATTGAAATACCGATAAGTCCGGTTCGCCATTCCGTAGTCTTCGAAGTTGGGCAGCTGGTCGACACCCTTGTAGAACGTAACCGGAAGCCGGCCCGCCGGATTGTTTTTCCCGCTCAACGTTTCGGCGACTGCCGCGCCACCCTCTTCGCCCGGATACCACGCCTCAACAATCGCATTCGCGTGTTCATTGATCCAGTTCACAGCCAGAGCGCTGCCGTTCATCAGCACGACCGCGAGTGGTTTGCCGGTTGAGGCCACGGCCTCCACCAGGTCTTCTTCAGCCTGTGGAAGGTCGATGCTCGTGCGATCTCCGCCTGAAAATCCCGGTTCGCTCACCGGCATCTCCTCGCCCTCAAGCTGGCTCGTGATTCCAACCACAGCAATCACCGCATCCGCATTTTTCGAGGCTGCAATCGCCTCTTGCGAGGGAGCGTTGTTCACCTTCGCCCAGATCAACTCCGCATGGGGCTTGCTGTTTCGCGTTCCATACGAAACTTCGATCGCCACCTTTCGGCCTTTCTCCAGGTGCACCCGACCCACCGCCGATGAAAGACCTCGCGTGCCGCCGCCGAAGGCCATTGCCACCTGCTTCTCATCCACCGCGACTCTGCCGAATCCTTCGCACCGAACGCCAATCAGAAAATCGCCCGACTCATTCGGCGTCAGAGATCCCGACCACTGCACGCCAAATGTCTTCTTCCCCGCCACCTCTTTCGGCAGGTTTTCCTCTGTCAGCTTGATATTGGATTCCGTTCGGCTCACGATCGGCGGCGTGTTCGATGGCTGGCCCGGGCCTCTGCGCATCCCCTCGTTATAATCAGCCTTGAGCCCCGCCTTTCCGTCCGCAGTCGTCAGCAGCGCATCCGGCACCGGCGTCCCATCCGTCCGCAAGAATTGCGTCCCTGGAACAAACGTGATCGCCGCATTGGGAAACTCCGCATGAAGCCCGTCGAGTACCGAAACAATATGCGTCGGCTGACCCGCATAGTTTCCGATCAGCGGTCGCGTCTGATCCGCAAGTGGCCCAACGACCGCGATCTTCTTGATCGATGGTTTCAGCGGAAGCAGCCCGTCGTTCTTCAGCAGCACCATCGACTCATTCGCCAGCTTCCGCGCATGTGCCCGGTGTTCCGCGCTATCAAGCTCCTTCTCATCGATCTTCGCGTAAGGAACCATCTCCGGCGGATCGAACATCCCCAGCTTCATCCGGGCCGTAAACAGACGAATCAGTGCATTGTCGAGTACGCTCTCCGGCAGATAGCCCTGCTGAACCGCATCAACGTACGCCTTCTCCACCGGCTCGCCGAATCGCGACGTGAACGTCACGCACTCGTTGTCCATCCCGCGGATTACCGAGATCGCCGCACCCTGCGTCTGCGTCGGACGGTACCGATGATTGGCCGCAACGTCCCTCACCGCATCGCAGTCCGATACCACATACCCTTGAAATCCCCACTTGCCGCGCAACTGATCATCGAGCAAGTATTGATTCGCGCAAGCCGGCTCGCCGTTGATCGCGTTATACGCGCACATAACCGAGCCGGCTTTGCCCTCCACAACCGCAGCGCGAAATGCTGGCTCATACGTATCCACCTGGTCGTGCTTGCTCACGTCCACGTCCGCAAAGTGCCGGGTCGGCTCCGGTCCGCTGTGCACGGGCATAGTGTTTCGGCGTCGCGATCGCGAGATAGTACTTGGGATCCGTGCCCTGCAATCCCGTTACATAGGCCACTCCCATGCGCCCTGTCAGGAATGGATCTTCTCCATATGTCTCTTGCCCCCGGCCCCATCGCGGATCACGAAATATGTTCAAATTCGGCGACCAGAAGTCCAGCCCGCCCATGATGCCCGTGTGCCCCTCGCGTGCATTCTGCACATGCTTGATGCGGCCCTCAATGCCGATCTGCGCCGCCATCGTGTGAATACCCGGCGCATCGAACGTCGCAGCCAGGCCGACAGGCTCCGGATACTCCGTCACGCCCTCATTGATCACTCCATGAAGCGCCTCGCTCCACCACTGGTACGCAGGAACCTGCCGCGGCACAGCCGCAGAGTTGTTCTGCATCTGCGTCGCCTTCTCCTCCAGCGTCATGCGGCGTACCAAGTCCGTCGCGCGCTGCTCCGGAGAAAGCTGCGGATTCATGTACGGAAGATCTGCCGTCTCCTGGCCAACTGCCTTTTGCGTCGCCGCGCCAAGACTGAGGACTCCGACTCCAGCAACGATGCACTCTAGAATTCGCGTCAATCTGCTTCTCATACGTATCTCCGGGTTCGTGGTTGAAAGAGGCACTTGATAATGCTCTACTGCAATCTTCAGTAAGGTCTGGCTCCCTCTGTTTTGCCAGGCCAGTTATCCGTGCGGAAAGGCGCTGCCGGCAATCCCGCTCCGTTGAACAGTGTCGCTGCAGGATTCGACTGCCACGCATAACGCACCTGCGTCGGATTCGGCACCGACGGCGACGAGACGACAACCGTGTCTCCCTCGATGCGCGCGTCAGCCCAGAACCACTTGCGATCATCTCCGGCGATCGAAAACTCTCCCAGCTTGTCGCCCTTCACGACCAGCCCTCCATCCGTGTGCGCAAAATGCAGCCGGATCGACCCCGGAACCCGCTCAACCGATTGGAGCGTAGGGCCGGAATACACGACCTTCTCGCCGTAGTGCTTCGCCAGCGCGCAAAGCGCCAGCCGATCGCCCACCGGCTGCTTGTCCTTCGCATGGATGTTGTCCGCATCGCCGGTATCAACCGTCACGGCAAGGCACGAATTCGGAACCGTGGCCGCCGTGATTGCCTGAGACTCCCGCGTCTCCGTCCAGTCGTCTCCATTCACTGGAACGTCGCTGTGCTTTGTGAACGCGGGCAGGCTCACGATATAGAACGGGAAATCACCTTGCTCAAAAAGCGCTCGCCAGTCAGCAATCATCGCGGGAAGAATCTTCCGGTACTGATACCCACGCGGCGAGTTCTGCTCGCCCTGGTACCAGATCGCTCCGGTTATCGAGAGAGGCGCGATCGGCGCCAACATTCCTTCGTAAAGCACACTCGGCATCACCGGCCAGTTCTCATACGCGATCGGAAGTGCCTGAGGCGGACGCGCATCGACACTAAGCTTCGCCTTCCACGCGCCCGCAAGCGCAATCTTCGTCCCATCCGCAAGAGTTAGATTGAGCTCTTCCGGCTTGGATAGAAATCCGCCGTCAGCCTTTGTCTTCAAAACACGAATCGCAATCACGTTGCGGCCGGGTTTAAGAATGCCGTCGCGAATGAAGTATCTGCGTGGATTCTCCACCCACGCGCTCCCGCCGACTTCTGTCCCATTGACGTACGCCGTGTCCATCCGCTCGATCTCTCCAAGCGACAGCATGGTGCCGCTGCGCGGAAACGGTCCCGGCGCAGGATTCGACTCTATGACCGCCTTCGGCAGCGGATCAGGAAGCGTGATCTCTTTCCGGAACCACACCAGCGCCGGCGTCTCCGGCACTCCCAACTCTGCGAACCCGCCTGGCAACGGCACAGATTTCCAGTCGGAGTCATCGAAGTCCGTAGCCGCCCAGTTCTTCTTCTGGCCCACATCGTACTGGTCGTACCAGTGCATCACGTAGTTGCCGTATTCAGGACCATTTGTACTTTTGAGCCGATCCAGTTCAACCAGCGGAACATCGAAGTCATGCAGGGGCCGTAGGGCATCCTCGCTCGTCCACGATTCCGCCGGTGTTCCACCAACCGCATCCACAACAAGCCCAATCGGAACGTGCACGTCCTTCTGCACTCTCCTTGCGAAGTAGTAGCCCACAGCAGAGACCCAGTTCGCAGTCTCAGGCGACACAACCCGCCAGTTGCCTTCGATCACATCGACATGGTGGTACGCCGGATGTCCGGCTACAGTGAAGAAGCGAATCTCCGGATAGTTCGCCGCTTTGATCTCCTCGTCCGCATTCTTCGTAAACCGGAGCGGCAACCCCATATTGGATTGCCCGCCGCACAGCCACACATCGCCCACCAGCACGTTTTGCAATTCAACCGTCTGATGCCCGGAGATCTTCACCGTGTAAGGACCGCCTGCCGCAGGCGGCTCAATCTTCACCTCCCAGCGACGATCAGCTCCGGCAACTCCACTAGCCGCCTTGTTCCCAATCTGCACGCGAACGCTATCACCCGGGTCAGACCACCCCCAGATCGCATCTGCCTTCCCGCGCTGAAGCACCATGTTGTCGCCAAAGATCGGACTGACGAATGGAAGCCCATTCGCATTCGCCGTTGGCACCGGCTGACCGGGAGTGGGCTGTGCAAATGCGCACAACTCCGCAACGAACATCGCCACGATGACGACAGCCAAACGGCCGTTTCTCTTATCCATCAACGCAAACCTCAAGCGCTGGTCATCCATCTGCATCCGCATCGAAATTGCCCCGGAGAAAACTCAGGCTTCTCGCAACACCCTGACCTCAAACTGATTGGAATCTTTCATCGCGGAACCGGATCGATTCGAAACCTCTTCCGCGGACGCTTTCCGGAACACTCGACTATACGGGATGAATCAAACCGCGAACAAGAGGAAATAAATCGCTTTATATGAGGAGGCGATGGGATTACCATGCCGATGATCGGTTGGCTCACTACGATCTAGTATGAAACTGAGAAACAAAGTGGCATCGATTCGGAAACATGTTTCCCGATGTGACAAAGAGTGAACAGGAGAGCATGTGCAGCGAAGAGATTTCTGCAAGCTACTCGCAGTGACAGCGGCGTCGAAGGCCCTCGCATCCGGCGCCCAGGCGGCCTCCAACGAGCAATCCGGATTGCCGGAAAGCTTCAACCACTACACCCAGGACTATGCCGAGTTCTGCGCCCTGCCGCCCGAGAAGAGAATCTTCTATAAGGTGAGCGACGGCAAAATCGTCGAAACAAAACTCGACGAAGCCACGTGGCAGCCGCCACTGTGGAACTACAATCCCTCTCCGCTCCAGGTTGCCGGAGGAACGTGGGACGATGTGCCCCTCCAATCCCCAATCCCAAACCTCGCAGGAGACGGCCCATTCAAACCGACGTGGGATTCGCTGCTCGACTATGAAGCTCCCGAGTGGTACCGCGACGCGAAGTTCGGCATCTGGGCTCACTGGACTCCCCAGTGCGTACCCGAAGCCGGCGACTGGTACGCGCGCAACATGTATATCGAAGGGCAGCGCCAATACAAATACCATCTCGATCACTACGGCCCCGCATCACGGTTTGGCTACAAGGACCTCTGCGCCCAATGGACGCTCCTCAACTGGAACCCCGACGAGCTCATCACCCGTTATAAAAAAGCAGGCGCGCGCATCTTCGTGGCTCTCGCCAATCACCACGACAACTTCGACGCGTGGAACTCGAAGCACCATCCCTGGAATTCAGCAGCCTATGGCCCTCATCGTGATGTAGTCGGCGACTGGGCCGCCGCTGCGCGCAAACAAGGGCTGCGATTCGGCGTCACCGTGCATCAGGCCCGCAACTGGTGGTGGTTTCAGCCTTCGCACGGCTCCGATAAATCCGGACCGCTGGCCGGCATTCCATACGATGGCCATCTCACCGAGGCGGACGGCAAAGGCCAGTGGTGGCAGGGGCTCAATCCGCAACGCTTGTACGGCGTCAAGCACCCCGCCGATGCGCTTCCCGATGTCTCCTACGTCAAGAACTTCTACGACCGAACTCGCGATCTCATCGACCAGCACGATCCCGACCTTCTCTACTTCGATGATTCGTTGCTGCCGCTCGGCTGGGGAGGCATGAACATCGGCGCTTACTTCTATAACAACAGCCTCAACAAAAACGGCGGCAAACTGCAGGCCGTCCTAAACGTCAAGGATGTTCCCGATCGTCTCGCAAAAGCAGTGGTCGCCGACTATGAACGCGGCTTAACCGCCGAGATCATGAAGTACCCCTGGCAATCCGAGACCTGCATCGGAGGCTGGCACTATCTCCGCTACCTCTACGAAAAGCCGGGAGAATACGGCGGCTATCTAAATCCGCGCGACGTCATTCACTGGCTCATCGACACCGTCAGCAAAAACGGCACCTTCATCCTGAATGTTCCAGGCAGGCCCGATGGAACCATTGACAGCAAGGAAATTGCTGTGCTTGACGGCATCACAGCCTGGATGCAGGCCAATGGTGAAGCAATCTATGAGACTCGGCCTTGGAAGGTTTACGGTGAAGGCCCCAACAGCATAAAGGCGGGGTCCTTCCAGGGTGAGAGCGTGAGCAAACTGGGAGAGAAGGATATCCGATTCACGCGCAATAAATCCGGGAATGTGATCTACATGCTGGTTCTGGGCTGGCCGACAGAATCGTTCACCGTGCAGTCTCTGGGACTTTCAGCTGCAACAAGACCAGGGAGAGTTGCGAAGCTCGAACTCCTCGGAACCGACCAGACAGTGAGTTGGAAACAGCAGACCGATGCTCTTAGGATTGAGCTTCCAAAGCTCTATAGACCAGCAGTTGATTATGCGGCCGTGCTCAGAGTGGCATTCACCTAGGCGGGAATAGAGCACGGTGGCTCCTGGACAGTCGAGTCTCTTGCCGAATCTCGGATCAAACTGCCGAATGTACTGCTCCAATCATTCTTATCCAATCGGTCGATCCAGAACAGGCGGACTGGGATTCAGCGATGCGTTCCAGTCTGGCCTGTTGAGCAAGTGCGCCTCGATCTGCGACGAATCCATACCGCATACAGACCGCCCATGAGGCCGCCCATTCCATCGATCGCACAGCCTTCGCGCGAATCTAGGAAAGGCTCTCCGCAACATTTGGATTGAACCTGACTTGCCGCTGTTAGTTGACTGACTTCGTCCGAATCTCGAAGGCAAAACCGACGCGGCTTCGGTACGATGTCGAGTTGAGTCGTCAGAGGCACAGGCAGTAGCAGCCACTCTTTTCTCTTCCAGAAGTTGCCTGGTAGCCTCCGGCAACACGTAATCGGTACTATTTTGCCAAGCGGGATTGAGGAACTGAAGTGCTTCAAGCGCCATTTCGTCAACAGGCTATCCGAGCAGGTAAGGCTACAGCATTAAGCACAAAGGAGATTCATGCAGATCAATGGTGGACCAAGAAACCAAGGCGTATTCTGCACACTTGTTCTACTTCTTTCTTGTTTTGCAGGATCATCTGCCTTACTTTCTGCGCAGCCAGCAGATTCACGTGCAAAGCGGACCGATTCATCGGCAGCGTCTGCGCAAAACTGGTGGAAAAACGCGGTCATTTACCAGGTGTATCCGCGGAGCTTTCAGGACACCAATGGCGACGGCATCGGCGACCTGAATGGGATCACCGAACACCTCGATTACCTCGAGAAGCTCGGCGTTGACGCCATCTGGCTGACTCCCATTCAACCATCTCCAAATGCCGATTACGGTTATGATGTCGCCGATTACCGTGACATCAGCCCGGAATACGGATCACTGGAGGATTTCAACCGGTTGATGACTGAAGCCAAAAAACACAACATCCGCATCATCCTTGACATGGTGATGAACCACACTTCGGATAAGAACAGCTGGTTCGTACAGTCGCGGTCGTCGCGCACAGATCCCTATCGCAACTGGTACGTGTGGCGCGACGGCAAGGGAGAGACCGCTACCAACCAGGGCGGACCGCCGAACAATTGGGGAGTATTCGGACGTTCGTCATGGGAGTGGGATCCCGAAACGCGCCAATATTACTACCACCATTTCTCTGTGCACCAGCCTGACCTGAACTGGTACAACCCTGCCATAGAGCAGGAATTCAAGGACATCGTTGGCTATTGGCTAAAACTCGGCGTAGCAGGATTCCGGTTTGACGCCATTGAGACGCTATTCGAGGATCCCAATTTCGAAGATGAGCCGATCGCCCAAGACAAGGACGGCAAGCCGATCCTCGATCCGCTGGGTCACCCCAGGCTGCAACGCACGAAGGAGGGGGATTTCCCGCAGGTGCATACAGTAATGCAGCAGATGCGTGCCCATATCGACACCTTCAACACGAACGCGTTTCCCGGGACCCGCGTCCTGGTTGGCGAAATCTTCTCGCCCACCGCCAGCGATTTGCTGAAGTGGTACGGGACACCACAGAAGCCGGAATTCGAACTGCCCATGGAAATGCGACTGGCATTCGTCAACAAGCTTGATGTAGCGGAATTCCGACAGAGGATCATCGAGGCGGAAACGGAACTCGACGGCAACGTACCCTTGCTGGTGTTCGACAATCACGACCAGCCGCGGATGGATGTGCGCTATGGCGACGGCGTTCACGACGTGGCCATCCAGCGTGTGCTCTCGACCATTCTGTTTGCGAGTGGTGGTGCGTCCTTGATGTACTACGGCGACGAGATTGGAATGAAGACCACGCCCCCGACTCTCAAAGAGGACGTGAAGGACACCATGACGGGACTCGCGGGCTGGCCGAGATTCAAGGGTCGCGACGGCGAGCGCACGCCGATGCAGTGGAACGACGGCCCGAACGCCGGCTTCACGACTAGCACTCCCTGGTTACCTGTTCCTTTGACCGCCTCTACCGTCAATGCAAAGGCCGAGGAAGGCAAGCCCGACTCGTTGCTCACGTGGTATAGCGCGCTGATCCGGCTCAAGAAGTCTACTCCGGCACTGGAGAGCGGCAGGAACACGATGGTGGACATTGAGAACAAAAAGGTTCTGAGCTGGATGCGCCAGGCGCCGGGCCTCCCGACGGTGCTCATCAGTTTGAATTTCACAGCCGAGCCGCAGACCGTAAATCTCGTCGGCTCGGGGACCGGTGCGAAGGGGACCCTCCACACGTTGCTGAAGTCACCAGGGGAATCAGATCCCCGCGGGCCAGATCACATCGAACTGGAGCCATTCGGGGTGTACATTGGCCAATTAAAGTAATGGCGCCTCTGCGAAAGCTGCGCTATTCGTTTCCTCACGCTTCCAAGATGTCTGTTCGTGGGTTGGAACAGACTTCCTTATCCAACAGATGATCGGGCCCGATAACGCATTTCGACAACTGGCGACGATGCACAGTTATTTGTGCCCATACTCAAGTTTGGGGTACCAGTCAGTGCCGCGACCGTCAGGAGTTAAATCCAGCATTAGCCAAAGGGGATCGAGATCAGGGGCGCCGCGCGGATCTTGTCCCGGATCCGCCATAGCGCCGCTCATTTCACCGCTGTAAAAGTGGCTGATGACGCCGTCGTGGCGAGTGAACACGCTGAAGCCGGGAATATCCGCGTCGTCGGCGCTGACGTAGGTGCGCGTGTAATCACCAGTAAGATCGGACACGAACGGAAGGTTGGCGAACGCTCGCTGTCGCTTGTACTCCATGAGACGCTCGATCGGCGAGCGGGCGGTGACCACAATGCCAACGCGCTCGCGCAGGTTGACCGCAATGCC
>OBLW0100004883.1_pt1 | contig 10126 bp, 7 predicted proteins | sample 1520161 | NCBI WGS metagenome assembly OBLW01 (sample SAMEA3539309, study PRJEB22396) | soil metagenome | biome: tundra; feature: field; material: soil | place: USA | collected 2010-05 | depth 0.15 m | reverse complement strand
GGCCGCGGCAACGTGACCATAACGTTCAACATCGGAGGCGGGCAGACCAACACGTACATCTTCTACGTGGTTAGCACAACCGAAATGCTGATCATGGAGGACGATCCCGTGGGCAACGGACTGCAGGCAGGCGACATTCTGCAACAAACCGGGGGAGGAAGTTTCACCGACGCTGGTCTGAACGGGAACGCAATTTTGGGCGTGCAATCGGTCGATAACAGCGGCGTGTCTCCCGTGGGCGACGTCACCGGTGGTCTATTCACGGCGAACGGCAGCGGCGCTGCCAGCATCAGCTTTGATGACAACCATGGCGGCACTCTCTCCACCGAGACTGGCGCGGGCACCTATAGTGTCGCTTCGAACGGACGCGTCACCTTGACCGGGATCGGCGGCAACCACCAGCCCGTCTTTTACCTGGTTTCACAGAATCAGGGCTTCGTCATTGGGACCGACAATGCCGTGGCTTTCGGACAGTTCTATCCGCAGAGCGGCAGCAGCTTCAACAACGCCTCTATCAACGGTACATACACGGGCGGCAGCGATTACCCCGAGGATGCGAACGCGGGCACCGAGGCGGACTCGCTGACGGGCGACGGGGCAGGCAATTTTACAGGTAGCTCCCAGACTGACAACCAGCGCGGACCACAGGAGAACCCGATCACCACCACCTACTCTGTTTCTGGCAATGGTCGGGCGGTAGTCTCAAAGGGGGGCGGTGAGATTGGCATTATGTACATCATCAATCCCACCTCGGTGTTGTTCATCCCGGCGCCCGGTTATAACGGAAATGACCCGACGCTGGATTGGTTCGAGCAGTAGCTTCTCACGAGGGTGACACGTATCCCACTCATCGTGTTCCTTGCGATGAGTGGGACGCAGTGCAACCGCAGTAGCCAGCTGTGATCGAGTGCTTGCCAGTTAAAAAGGCCGGACTTAGTCAGCGTGGCCACACCACGTTCAATTCCCGCGCCGATCGCGAGTGGTCATTATCACCCTGCTTTTCTGTTCTGTTGGCGCAAGAAAACGGTCAGACCTGTCCTGCCATTGCCAAGTTGCGACACAGGTGGGCGCTGGCGGTTCATCGAGATCTGGTGTACATTTCTGCGCGGCGTCTGGGAGTCGCTGCCATGAGCCTTGATCTGCAGCCGGTGCGTGCGGAAGACGAAGCGTTTTTGTTCGAGCTTTATGCCAGCACCCGCGCCGATGAAATGGCATCGGTTGGTTGGGATAAACCGCAGCAGGAATCATTCTTGCGTATGCAGTTCAAGGCCCAGCAGTCTTCCTATGCCATGCAGTTTCCAAATGCGGATTATCGCATTATCGTGCGCGATGGCCGAGTGGCCGGGCGTTTAATTGTGGATCGGTCCGGAGAGGACATTCTGTTGATTGATATCGCTCTGCTTCCAGAGTTCCGCAGCGCCGGGATTGGCTCGGTGCTGATGAAACAGCTCATGGTCGAGGCGGCAGGCGCGCAAAAGCCGATAAAGCTGCACGTCGAGACGTTCAATCGCGCCCGGCGGCTCTATGAGCGCCTGGGATTCAGGCCGACCGGTGACAACGGAATCTATCTCGAAATGGTGTGGAAGCCGGAAAGCGGGGCTTCTCTTCAATCCGGAGAAATTCGGCCTTAACGCTTAAACTGGAGTTCGTGTCGATTCCCCGGAGCTGAGGACAATATGCTGGAAGATGTGACCAAAGCTATGTTCGCGGAGAACGTGAATAGCACGTTCAACCTGCGACAGGAAACGGGCCAACCCGTGCCATTGGAACTTGTCGAACTTTGCGAGGGAGCGCCCCATCCCAAGTACGAACAATTTTCTTTATTTTTCAGAGGGCCCAGGGCGGTATTGCTGCCCCAGCGGACTTATGAGGTAGATCATGCGAAGCTGGGTCAGTTCCTGTTGTTTCTTGTCCCCATCAAGCAGGATGAGAAGGGGATTTACTACGAGTCGGTTTTTTCACGTTCCGTTCCGCAGAAAGCGGGGCCGTGAAGAGCAGCCTGGATTATCTACGCGGACGCGTCGGCTGGTGCCGACAGAGGGCTCACAGGATTTTGCCGCTCGGCGCTTCGCTGCCCTCTTGCCATGCGACGGGTTTCTCTTCGATGCCACGATTCCATCCAGCATTCGGGATTTGCCCGGTTCAGCCGACGCCAGAAACGACGGTGTAAGCGCGTCATTTCAGGCAAACGCGTTGCCTCAATGTCGGGCCAGATGTCAAACCAGATCACGTCGTAGCGGCGTCCCCGGGGCGGCTTCCAGGTACAAATATCGTCCAGCAGAACTGTCAGCTTTTCACTGACGGGAAGCGTTGGCAGCACCAGGTCCACGACGTCCTGATACTTTTCAATTACCGTCACCGAGCGCACCGCTTCTATCTTCAGGATGGGATGAAGAATCATGCCGAGTCCCAACCCGGCGATCAGCACATCGCCATGTGCCCGCCGCACGACCTCTTCGCAAGTGACGCGCTCGTAGTGGAAGTCACTCATCATGATCTGCGGTTCGCCGGCGTCATTAGTCAGCCGCAGGGTTGCGTAGGTACCCGGTGGCGAGGGATTCCTGAACTCGCCGTAGACGTAGCTGGCAGTGCGGCCACCCTCGACATCCACCGTGATGTGCTGCACGCTGGCCCGGCCCTTGGCGCATGGCGGTACCAGTTCGGCCATTTCTGGAAACATATTCATTTCTCGTCAGTGTTCGGGGGCCTTGTCCAGCTTAGGTCCGAGGCGGGTAGATGCCCTGCAACGCAATAATGAAGTTAAGGACGAGGTACGGCGACATATTGTTGTGTGGCTGACCTCCACCCGTAGGGCCAATCGCTTGTGCATTCATTGCCACTGCACCGGCGGTAGTTGCGTAATTGGGCGGTGCCTGCTGTCGACCGGCCCCCACGGTCTTGGACCACACCAGGGGACTATTGCTGTTGCCCGCGGTTCCAGTTACACAGTTGGCGTTGTGGTTGTGAGAAGGCATTTCGGTTTGCAACAAGGTTACGGTGTCCGAGCCACCGGTCTCGCCGAGATCATGAAGGGACAATCCGGGGCCCTGGCCGGGGTGCATGGGCGCATTGCCTTGCAGATTGGGCAGCGCAAAGGTACTTTTGCCATCGCCACCGTAAGTCGTTCCAAGAAGAGAGAACAACGCCGTGTTCTGCGAGATGGGCAGCAGTTGACCATTGCAAAAGGCCCAGCCCGAGGGCGGGAAATTGAAACCAACCATCCTGATTTCGGCTACAAACTGATCGGCCATCTTTTTCTCCCTTCAATTCTGGCTGGGGAAAATTCCCTGCAGCGCGATGACGATGTAGAGCACCAGGTAGGGCTGGGTGTTCGTGTGCGGCTGGCTGCCGCCCGCGTTGGCAATCGCATTGCCCGACATGGCTGAGTTCTGAGACGAGTTGTAAGATGCCAGGGCAGCGCTTCCCCAGTAATTGCCGCCCGGGGTCGCTGATGTACTCGCGTTGCTGCTGCCACTGGCCGCATGTGCGTGGGCGGGCATTTCGCTGACAATCAGCGTGTGATTGGATTCGCCGCCCAGCTGGCCCAATGTGTGACCGTTACCGAAATGGATGGGCGTGCGCCCTTGCAGGTTCGGCAGCCCGAAAGTCGTTCGGCCATCGCCGCCATAAGTAGTGCCCAGCAGCGAGAAGAGCGCCTGGTTCTGGTTGATGGGCAGCAGTTGGCCGTTGCAGAGCGCCCAGCCCTTGGGCGCAAAGTTAAAGCTAACGATCCTCATCTCAGCTAAGTACGGTGTTCCCATGCTGCCCTCCAGATTGCCGTGTCAATCGCAGGCGGCCTCAGCCGCAACCACTTTTTTCTAAGTCGGCGACGGGTAAATTCCGAAAAGAGAAACAATGAAATCGACGCACAGGTATGGCATGAAGTTGTTGTGTGGCTGAGTGCCACCGGTGAACCCGATCGAAGCCGCATTCATGGTGGCGTCCGGCGCCGCGTTGGTATATGGATCACTCGCAGTGACCGCTCCCCAGAAATTGTTTGCGGGACTGGTAACCCCGTTGGTGCCGGAGTTTGCGAGAGCGGGGTGGCTGTGCGACGGAATCTGCTGAGTGGTGAGAGTAACCGTTTCCACTCCGGCGATTTGCCCCTGAACAAAACCGGAGCCGACGTGAACAGGAATTCTTCCCCGTAAATCCGGCAGCCCAAAGGTGGATTGTCCGTCCCCGCCGTACGTCGTCCCGATCAAGTTAAAAAGAGTGGAGTACTCGGAGATGGGAAGCAGTTGGCCTTCGCAGAACATCCAGCCTGCCGGCGCAAAATTCCCACCGAACATGCGGATCTCACCTACATAGGGTTGGGACATAACTTCCTCCTGCACCAAGGCGTCTGGCTACACCAAGAAACACTTGCAATACCAAAATCAATTCCCAAAGACTCCGCTCACCAGCCGCAGACTGCGACGAACGGAGTGTTCTGAGCGTGGCGAGTGAGTTTGCCCCCGCAGCCCTGTGAATGTCAACGGAAAAAAATAAATGGTGGTAGTAGGCTACTTTGAGCAGAGTAGTCAACTTGCATGCATATATAAGATTTCGATTGACATTGGCGTCCGCAAGCCTCATTCTTTCGCGATCGGCTCGGCCAGCAACTGGCCATTGGGGGGAGCCATTCCATGGGAATTTCACGCCGAGGTTTCTTCAGATTGAGCACGATGATGGCGGCTGCGTCGGCAACCGCAGGTTTTCGAAGCATCGCATGGGCGGCCGACGACACCGCCACCGATGCGCCCGGTCCCGACATACTCGCTCGCCTGTCGCTGGACGACGCCAAGTTCTTCGTTGGATCGGTATTCACGGTTCATGCGCCTTCCGGGATACTTCATTTCGTGTGCGCGAAAGTCACGGCAACAGACGCGACATCGACCGCGCCTAACCAGCCTTTTGCCATGAGGTTCCGGCCCCAGCACCCGACGTCCCTAAAGCAGGGTACCTATACGTTTGAGCACCCCGTCCTGGGACGATTCCGCTTGTTCATTGTTCCGTCGGGCCCAGACGTGCCGCACCGTCATTACACCGCGATTATTAACCACGCCACTTCGTGACGACGGTTCGACGCGCCCAAGACGGCCACGATCATGGATGAAGACTTGTGGTGGCGGCATATTTTTTCACGCTTGTTACGAATTCAGAACAAGGCCCAATTACTTACTCCAGCACGCTGTTGCGCGTAAGTGGGACAGATACTTGCATCTTACAAGCACTTTCATCTTGACAAATGGCCGCTCTGGCGGCATGATTCGCGGAACCTTTGGGATAGCGCGCGCCCAATCAAAGTGGCCGTTGTTATAATGACCGGCCCCGTCTACTTCCCCGGCGTATAAGCACGCAGATTTGTTAGATCAGCGGTAGTTAGATCCGAACTCCGGTGCGGGATTTTACTGCGCGCAGTGGGGCGCGCCAGTGCAACTCCAGGGATTACGCGGAATGCTAAAAGTGTCTACAGGGAGGCCCTAAATGCGGTCACGTATATCGAAGCTGGGTTGGCAATTTGTTTCCAAGCCGGGCCCATGGGCTTTGGTGGCACTCGTCATCATGTTTCTTGGCGCGGCGCAGCACTACTCGAGAACCGCGAGAGCGCAGTCGCCGCACGTGGGTGCGAACGCAGTCGCCTGGCAGACCCTGCAGTCGGCCCAGCATGTGCCCACGAGTTACCGTGGTCGCGCCGAGACGGTGTCGAAGCTGACGTCGGGTGCCGTGCCGCTGGCCATGGCATCGGCCGACTTCGACGGCGACGGCATCGCCGACCTGGTGATTGGATATGCCCACAGCAGCGGCGGCATTCTGGCGGTGCATCGCGGCAACCTCGATGCCTTCGCTCCGCAGAGCCATGCCTCGTGGCTGGCGATTGCGCATGAGCAGTTTCCTTCTCCCTTCCTCCCGCAAGCCACCGTCATAGATGTACCTGAGGCCCCGCAGTTCGTGGTCACCGGCGATTTTAGCGGCAATGGTGACGTCGGTATTCTCACCGGCGCTCGCGGCAGTCAGAATCTTTATCTTTTTGCGGGCAATGGAAAAGGAAAATTCTCAGCTCCGCAAATCATCACCCTGCCGGGCGCGCTGACCGCGCTGGCTGCCGGTCAAGTTGGAGCGCGGGACGGAAAGACGGATGTAGTCGCCGGTGTGCAGACGGCCCAGGCCGCGGCGGTGCTGGTGTACAAGGGCTCAGCAGGTGGTCTTTCCCAGACGGCGGTCTCCTATCCGGTTCCGCAACCCGCCACGCAGTTGGAAATTGCCGACCTGCACGGCGACGGCATTAGTGACGTTGCAGTTCTCGCCGGCGGCGAAGTGCTGATCGTTCATCCCACAGCGCAGGCTGGCGACGACACCAGCGCGCTGATCGAGCGGGTGCCAGCAGGCAGTGCGCGTTCGATCGCGGTGGGCGGTTTTGTATGGGACCGCAAAAGCCGCAACCAACTGGCTGTGCTTTCGCAGAGTGGAATCGTGCAGGTGCTGTCGCCCGAAGAGCTGGATACGCGACCGTTTACTAAAGAGGAGATGCACATACGACGCACACCGGCCCTGCGCGCCCAACTCCCCTCGGAGATGAATCCCCTGTGGTCCGGCGAGTCGCACCCATGGAACGTGGTGAAGAGCGGTGCTGTCTCTGCGCCCATGTCGGGGAACGTGCGCCTGATGGCCGCAGGTCTTGCCCATACGCGTCCGCTGGATTTGATGGTTGTCGATTCCTCCGATAGCCGCTTGCACGTGTTACCGGCGAACACCACCTACGATAATTCTGACGATTCCCGTGAGCTGACGATCGAGACCGGTGATGCCCCTGCCGCCGTGTTGCCCGCGCGCGTCAACGTTGACGGGCGGCGCGGCCTGGTCATGGTGGGAAGAAGTGCGTCCCATCCGAAGACCATGTCGCCCGTTCCCGACCCGACGTATACCGTCAACCGCTTCGATGATCCTACGGCTTTGGTCGCCAACGCTTCCACCTACTGCAACGGTGGAGCCAATGACTGCAGTTTCCGCCAAGCCGTGATCAAAGCGAACTCTGTCTCTGGCGCGGACACTATTATGCTGCCGGCTGGCACTATCACGCTGAGCATCACAGGCCAAGGGGAGGGTGCTGCTGAAACTGGTGACGTGGATGTCACCGATTCGCTGACCATTATCGGTACCGTGAGTAGCGGGATTCCTACCAGCATCATCACCGGCGGTGCGGGCTGGAATGACAAATTCATTTCTGTCAATAAGGAGGGCACGAGCGACGCCGATCTGAGCGTTTCCAACGTAATCTTCCAGAACGGCAACAACACCAACCTGGTAGCTACAGAGTTGGGGTACGACGCCCTGGGCGGAGCGGTGGCTTTCTACGGCTGTGCAGCCGAGGGGGGCGGCTGCACAGTAGGCAGTGGGTCTTCCAGCCTGTCGATCACCAACGTCCAATTCCTGAACAACAGCATCGGTAACAATGCCTTAACCGGGTGTTCCGGCAGCGCCAATATTGACTGCGGCGGCGGACTTTTGTCCCAATTCGGCGACACCACCATTAGCGGGTCTACTTTCACCGGCAACAAGGCCACCAACGGGCGCGGCGGGGCCCTTGTGCTGCAGGGCGCAAAGGAAACCATGACCGTGACCAACAGCAAGTTCACGGGTAACACCTCGGGTATTGAGGGTGGAGCAATAGAAATAGATTTTCAAAACGGTTTCGCCACGGGCAACATCCACATTCAAAGCAGCACTATTTCGACTAATACGTCCGGTACCTTTACTGCCGCCGATGGTGGCGGTCTCCATGTGAACCTGGGGAACGGATCAGCCGGCCCTGGAACGACGGCGACGGCCAATATCGACGGGGAAACGGTGATTTCGGGGAACAGCGGAGACCGAGGCGGCGGAATAGTTTTCGAGGGAACGAGCAGCCCCTCGCCTAACCACACCAGCCTCACGATCAGCAAGGTTACGATCACCGGCAACCATGCTACCGGAGCCAGCTCCGATGGCGGCGGCGGTATCTTTGTGCCGGACGCCGGTACGCTCAACATCCAGTACAGCCGCATCGCCGGCAACACCAGCGCGCATGGCGGAAAGCCGACCGGAATATCGATTGAGCCTGTGGGAGCCACGATCAACGCAGCGGACAACTGGTGGGGTTGCAACACAGGCCCCAGCGCCTCGCCCTGCGACACGGTTGGCATCATCGGGGGAAGCGGCGCAACCGTCACGGACACTCCCTACATCATTCTCAGCCTGGGAGCCATCCCGTCCACCCTCCAGCCTCAGCCTCCGGGCACTACTTCCAGCGCGCTGACGGCTGACTTCCTGCATGAATCCTCCGGTACGATTCTTCTGAGCAACATTAACGTTCTGATCGGTCTGCCGATCACTTTTGGCGGAACGGCCGGCTCGATTTCGGGCGCGCAAGGCACGATTCAGAGCAATGGCCAGGCGACAGCCACGTTCACGCACGACGCCACCTGCAATGCCAGCAGCGCGAATGCGACCGTGGACACCAGTCCAGCCCCGACCGTGACCACTCCAATTACAACCGTGTGCCCGGACCTCACCGCGACCAAGGCAAACTCGCTTGGTGTACCCGCGACCACGCCGCTCGCGAGTCCCAACTGGACTTGGACGGTAACGGCGGCTAACGGCGCCGCAGGCACCGCGCCGGCATTGTTCACCTTCGGCCAGACCATCCTGAGCGATAACCTGCCGAGCACCAACATCTCTTCTTACGGGACGCCGACGCCCGGCAGCTTCGTGGGCATCACCAACAGCGTGAACATCAGTTGCGGCATCGGCAGTTTCCTGCTGACATGCAGCGCCACCGGGGACGTGACGATCGGCACAGGCGGGTCCTTCAAGGTTTCCTTTACGGCCACGGCCACGGCTGCTGGTTCTTATACCAATCCTACGGCTGGGAGCTGCACGGTCGATCCCAACAATGACATCATCGAGTTCAACGAGAGCAATAACAACTGCGGCCCCGATACCGTTATTGTCGTAGCCCCGCCTGTGATCGCCAAGGCATTTGGAGGCTCCATTCCAGTGAGCGGGACTACTCCTCTGACCTTTACGATCACCAATCCGTTGGTAAATACCGTATCCCTGCTCGGAGTTGCGTTTACCGACCCTCTACCCACGGGACTTACCGTGGCCACCTCAGGGCCCACGCCAACCTGCGGCGGGACGCTGACAACGACCGCTCCCACTACCATTGCCCTGACTGGCGCAACCATCGCTGCGGGCGGCCAGTGCGTGTTCAACGTCACGGTGACAGGCGCGACTCCCGGCAGCTACACCAATACCACCCAGAATGTCACCTCCACCAACGGCGGCACGGGCAACCAGGCTTCGGCCCCACTGATAGTCAAAGCCAACACCACGACAACAGTGACTTCGTCGGCGAATCATTCGGTCTTCAACCAGTCGGTGACGTTTACGGCCACGGTTGCACCCGTTGCGCCAGGAACGGGAACACCGACCGGCACGGTGAACTTCCTCGATGGAGCGACCACGATTGGCACCGGAACGCTGAGCGGGGGAGTGGCTACCTTCAGCATTTCGACTCTGAGCGTAGGCAGCCACACCATCACCACGACCTATGGCGGCGATGCAAATTTCGTCGGCAGCTCGGGCGCGTTGAATAGTAATCCACAGGTGGTCAATAAAGCCGATACCACGACGGCAGTCACTTCGTCGCTGAATCCTTCCAGCCTCGGCCAGTCTGTGACCTTCACTGCCACAGTTGCCGTCGTTCCGCCAGGAGCGGCACCAACCGTTCTGTCAGTAACGGGACCGACGGGATCGGTGACTTTCCTCGATGGCGGCACCCCGATTGGCAGCGGAACATTGAGTGGGGGCGTGGCCACGCTCACCACAACAGCCCTGAGCGTAGGCAACCACACGATCACCACCAGCTACGACGGCGATACCAAATACAACGGCAGCACAGGATCGCTGACCGGGAACCCGCAGGTGGTCAACAAGGGCAACACCGCGACGGCAGTAACTTCGTCGCTGAATCCTTCCGTCCTCGGCCAGTCCGTGACATTCACTGCCACGGTTACAGCAGTTGCGCCAGCGACGGGAACGCCGACGGGATCAGTGACGTTCCTCGATGGCGGAAGCCCGATTGGCAGCGGAACATTGAGCG
>OBLW0100004882.1_pt1 | contig 10127 bp, 7 predicted proteins | sample 1520161 | NCBI WGS metagenome assembly OBLW01 (sample SAMEA3539309, study PRJEB22396) | soil metagenome | biome: tundra; feature: field; material: soil | place: USA | collected 2010-05 | depth 0.15 m | reverse complement strand
AGAGCATGGACTGAGGGAATTCGGTCTGGTAGGCGACCGCCGCTTCGATTTCCGCGACGATGTTCTCCGGGGTGTGATGCTCAAGTCCGATGATGGTCGAGCCCTGCACCCGTATCCCGTGTTTCTGCAACTCGCGCGTAAGTTCGGTAACATCCTTGCCCTGCAGCTTGCTGTAACTCGACCGCGGAGATTCCAATCCCATCCACACCCAGGAAACGCCAAGTTCGACCAGTTCCAGCATGGTGTACTTGCGAATGGCGTTGGCGGAAGAAAATACCGAAAGCTCCCAGCTCTTGCCCGCCTCCTTCATGCGTTCCAGCAAGCGCATGGCACGCGTACGGTGGAGCAGAAAATTTTCGTCCATTACAAAAAAAGAATGGACTTTGAGCTCCGATTCGATGCGGCACATCACGTCAAACAGTTCATCGCCCGTCTCGTAAAAGTTGAAAAACTTCCCTTTGCCGCCAAAAAAAGACGACGTGGTGCAGAAGTTGCACCCCATGGGGCAGCCCACCGACGGAATGATAGTCGCCGCCGTGCCTCCCTTCCGATTCGGCAGCCGTATTCCCATGATGCGTGTCTCGAGACCGGAAACAATGTTGGGATGCCGAATCGGCGCGTGCTCGTCTTCTCCCAAGTACCGCCGCATCCACGAGATCCCTTCTCCTCGCACGATGTGGTCGGCGTCGATCATCGTTTCCACGCCAGGAATGGCAGCGACATGTCCGCCTACGACGATCACCGAATCAGGCGACAATTCCCGCACCATGCGGCACATCTCCCGCACTTTGCCCACATTCACAATGATGGAAGAGATCCCAACAATGTCGTACTTGTTCGTGGTCAATTCACGAGCAAATGCTTCGCGCGTTGGAAAATCCAGCACGCTGCACGGCGCCGAAATATTATCCTGAATCATCATAATGCCCCACGAGCGGTGGAACATGCGCAGCGAGAAGCTGCCTTGCGCTCGCGTGACCTGATTGTGATAAAGCTCCATCGGATTGATGGACCGGCTGCCAAATTCGTCATCTTGCGCATAAGGCCCGAAGACCGAACTAAGCAGAATGCGCGCATCACTTCCCTTGGGGTGGGCTTCCTTCTGGCTGATTTTCATGGTTTCGTTACTTGAAGAATAGGGTTCGGCAGCGGGATTCGCCGTGATCCTGGTTACATTACAAAACTATTACGTCAGCGCCATTCTCTTCCGGATCTCCGCGACGATCTTCTCCGGGGATCGGTCGACATCGACCACCACTGCGTCCTCTGGCTCTTCCAGCGTGGCCAACTGGCTCGCGAGCATCCGCTCTGCCATGAAATGTCCGTGCCGGGCGCGCATTCGTTCCTGCAGCAACGCCCAATCGCCCTTCAGATGCACAAAATGCACTTCCGAACCCACGAGCAGCCGTTCTCGATATTCGCGCTTGAGCGCCGAACAAGCCAGCACCGCGTTCGTCCCCTCCGCAATCCAACGTGCAATCAATGACCGCAGATGTTCCAGCCAAGGCGCGCGATCGGCGTCGGTCAGCGGAATTCCGCTCCGCATCTTCTCCACGTTCGCCGCAGAGTGGTAGCTATCGCCTTCGGCAAACGTCCAGGCCAATTGGGATGCCAGCAGTTTCCCGACCGTTGTCTTCCCCGAGCCCGCAACGCCCATCATCACCACAACCATCTCGACCCCTCAGCTGAAAACACTCTCCTCACCTCCGCCAGCCAACGCTTGCACTCCACCCTGGATTGCGCTTTGATGTCCCAATGACATTCTCTCGCCGCCGATGCCTACAGTGGTCCCTCCTCGCGCTTTCGCTAGTCACCGCAAACGCCAAGGATTCCCCAAAAAACAAATACCTTCTCTTCGTCGGCACCTATACCGAGAAGGACAGCAAAGGCATCTACGCCTATCGCTTCGATGCCGCATCCAATGAGCTAACTTCCCTAGGCATCGCGGCGGAAACCACCAATCCCTCATTCCTCGCCATCGACCCAAGCCACCGCTTCCTCTATGCCGTGAATGAAGTTCCAAACTATCAAGGCGCCAGCAGCGGAGCGGTCAGCGCTTTCGCCATCCATCGCGAGACCGGCAGGTTGTCGCTCCTGAATGAAGTCGCCTCGCGCGGAGCCGACCCCTGCTACATCGCCTTCGACAAAACCGGAAAGTACGCCCTGGTTGCCAACTACACTGGAGGCAGCATCGCGATTTTCCCGGTCCAGCCCGATGGCAAGTTGGGGCCATCGACTTCCTTCGTCCAACACACAGGTTCCAGCATCAACAAAGATCGTCAGCAAGCGGCGCACGCCCACTGGATCGAAACCACTCCCGACAATCGTTTCGTCATAGCAGCCGATCTAGGCCTTGACAAGTTACTCGTCTACCGCTTCAACGAACAAACCGGAGCGCTGGCGGCGAACCATCCTCCCTATGTCAAGCTAGACCCCGGAGCCGGCCCCCGCCACCTGGCTTTCGACCCGAACGGCAATTTCGCATACGTAGTCAATGAGTTGCAATCCACCGTCACCACATTCTCCTACGACGGCAGCACCGGAGCGCTGCAAAAGCTAAATACGGTCTCGACACTTCCAAAAGGATTTACCGGCAAAAACACCGCCGCCGAAATCAAAGTGCATCCCAGCGGCAAATTCGTGTTCGCCTCCAACCGCGGACACGACAGCATAGCCGTACTCTCTATCGACCACACTACCGGCAAACTAACCCCGGTTGACAACTTCCCTACCCAAGGCAAGACTCCGCGCAACTTCGAGATAGATCCCACCGGCAATCTCCTGTTAGTGGCGAATCAAGACTCGAACAACCTTATAGTTTTTCGAATCGACCCCAACAGCGGAAGACTAACTACCACCTACCAGACGCTAAACATTCCCGCGCCCGTCTGCCTGAAATTCGTGACTGCAGAATAATGGCCGGACAAATGTCCTCTACTTCGCCTGCACTTCCACCGCCTCCGCGAGGTGCACGGCGGTTGCTGAGCGACTCCCGACCTCGATCGTTTGCGCGCGCTTGAGATATTGCGCCAGCACCACGGGTTCGGCCCACTCCAGATCCCACCCGTTTTCAATGGCGATCACGGTATAAGAGCCGGGAATCACATCGCGCAGCCTGAAACTTCCGTCGGAATCACTCTCGTCGCGGCGAATGCGGTCGGAATCCGTTTCCGCATTCTTGGGCACCAGAACAATCATTGCGCCGGCAACCGCCTTTCCTTTTCGCTTCGCAAAGCCTTCGACGGTGAGCGAACCTTCCGCGATCGAGAGTGCAATGGTGAGCGCCGCGCCCGCGGGAACGGTCACCGCGTGTCCGGAAATTGTCCCAGCCTCCGAAGCGATGCGCACCACCGAAAAGCGTTGCGTCGGAGATTCCGCCAGGACCTCGTACTTGCCCGCAATGATGTCCGAAAAAACGGCATCTCCCTTGGCATCGACTTGAACATGAATCGTCTTGCCCTTGCTCGGCCGCAGGAAAATCTGGAGGTCCGCGGGAAGACTCCCAGCACCCGCGAGCTGAGTCGTAGCCTTGATCTGGCTCGTCGATCGGGCCGAGGACAGGTCGAGTTCGCCACCACTAGTAAGGTTGACTTCAGTGGGCTCGTTCACGTGCCCATTCGACTCAGGCATCCGAACCGTGTACCGCCCAGCCGCAATTCCGCTCAACTCATACACGCCGGGGCCGACGCTCTCGACGCTGTGGGCCTCGAGTTGGTCTGTTCCGTCGAAGACTGGCTTATACAACGTGGGGAAATTACCGCCTTGCGGAACGTGCACGATGAGATGCAGTGCGGGAACGGGATTCATGTGGATGTCAGCTTCTAGGCGATCCCCGCCGCGCACCGGTATCGGAGTAGCATCCTCGGCTTCCGTGGCATCTCCGTAGTAAGTGATGGCATAGGCGACGTCGAGTGATGAATCAACCTGAGAGGGATTCGTCGCTCTCTCGGCATTGGAAACTGGATGCACGGCGTACCACGGCGAAGCCTTTGCCGAGACGAAATAGGTGCCCTCATCGAGTGGCGTCACTTCGTAGCGACCTTGATCGTCGGTCGCGGTGCTGCGATAAACCGACGTGCGGCTCACGCCCAGCGGGTGTTCCTCGCGATACACCATGATCTGCGCATTGCGGACGGGCTCGCTAAATTCATCAAGCACCTGGCCGGTAAGCACGGCATTGGCCGCCAGCCGCAGAGAAAGGTTCTCGGTGTCAAGATCCGCGCCGGTTACGATCGCGCTCGAGAACTGGTCATGCTGATTATAGGAAGCGGCGATGAATCCACGCTTCGCACCCTCCAGCGAATACTTGCCCGCAGGCACATGGAACTCGAAGCGCCCGTCGTCGCCGGTGATCGCGAATTGCACGCTTTGCCGATTCTTCGAGTCGGTGATGGTAACGCGGCAGTGCGCCAGCGCGTTACCGGCCTTGGCATTCACCACCGTCCCCGCGATGCGGTAAGGACCGGGAGGAATCTGTGCCCCTTCGGCACTCCCCATCTGCGCAAACGTGGAACAGAAGAGCATCGCCCAGCCCAACGCAATTACGATCAGGCATCCGGCTGACCGTAAGCCGCCTGATCGTAAGACTGACCGTCGGCCCGATCCTCGCATGGATGGCATGAATGGAACGACCGCCGTCATGGTTCGTTACTCAAAGGTTCGTTACTCTGCTCGTTACTCAAAGAGCTCGTTGAAATCAGCTCTAGCGTCACGTGTTCCTTCTGTCCGCCGGCCACGCGAACCACGAACCCCTTCGACTCGTAGCCCTGCATGGCTTCGGGATTCCGGTATTCGATCTCAGTTTGCACTCTGTCAAACGCCAGCACGCGATACGCGCCGGGAGCCAGTTCCGCCGAATCGAAAGTCCCATCCGGATGCGCCCAGAATTCGCTGAACTGCCCACTGCTATCCGCAAGAGGAATGCAATAGACATGCACTCGGCTTTGCCTTGGGACACCACTTCCACTGTCGGGCCCCGGAGCAGGCGGCGTCACGCCCTCAACCGTGCCGCTGATCTCCGCCACATCGTCCCGCATTGTGATTTCGATGGGAGATGCCGCTCCTCCCACACCGACCACCAGCGGCCGATGCTGCAGGTCAAGGTTGCCCGAACGGACCGAAGCTGCGTAACCACGTGACGACTGGACTCGCACCCAGTACCTTCCCGCCGAAGCGCCCTCGATCATCAAAGCCTCATCCCCAGGCCCGGTCGGGTTCCGCAGCGAAACACTTCGCCCCGTTCCAAAATCGTCGGCCGGCTCCAGCGTCACATGCAAATAACGGCGCGGCCCGTTCAACACCGAGGTGCGACCGTTGCTGGAAAATGTAAAAGTACCGGTGTGATCGGCAGATGCGAATTCCTCCTTCGCGTTGACCGCAATCGAGCCATTCGGCGCCAGCACGATGCTCGGACCCTCAATCGGCGCCCCTTTGATCGTGATCGTCTGCAACCCGGTCGCCCCGTTAGGCCGGAAGCTCGTGACTTCGACCGTATACGTTCCGTTAGGCAACATGCCTTCTACCGCATGGTGAAGTTGGTTGTAGCCCAGAGAAAATCCGGGCCCCTTATGCCCAGCGTAGACCGTGACGCCCAGTCCGTTTGCCGATTCATCGCCCCCCGGCGCGACCGGCACCTTCACCCGGTAATACGGCTGCTTCACCAGAGAAAGGCTGGCCATTTGCGTCTGACCAGCGGCCAACTGAATGCTGCTCGCCGTTTCAAAATCCGAGGCACTCTGATAGTAGACCGGCGGATACCCGAACAGCGGTCCTCGCGCCTCCGAGCCAAACGGATCGACGTGTGGGTCGGAGGTGAGCGGATCGGTGTCGAGCAGTTCGGCGCTAAGCAATTTATAAGTGCCAGCCGGAAGGTCCGCGAAACGGAATTGACCGTCCGACATGGACCGGCTCCCTCCAGACTGAACCCAGCGCGCGCGCCCCTCCTGCACCTGCCGCCGGAACAGTTGCAACGTAATGCTGTCCGGCGCCTCTGACGTTGGCAGCGTGACGGTACCGGCGATCACGGCTTCAGGAGTAAGCGCGAGCGTCAGGTCCTTCAATGCATCATTCCTCAGATTGTTGCCCTGGTGGTTGGGATCGCTCAGAAAGCCCGGCTTACGCGCCATCAGCGAATAAGGACGATTGGAGTCGCCACGCTGAGACCGGCTACCGCCAGGCCGGTTCGAATCCGAACCGCCATCGCTAGCGGGGTCAATCTTCGGCAAGGCGAATTCAAAGCGCCCGTCGCTGTTCGTCAGAGTGGCAAAGCGATTGTCAGGAGAAGAAACCAGAGCGCGGTCGATGGGCTCATGCGTCACGCTGTTGATCACGATGCCGCGAAGGGCGCCGCTGTCCTCCGATGCAGACTGCGCCCAGCAGTTGCCGCCGAGCCAGGCGATGGCGATGAAGAAAGAGAAAGATAAGAAGATCTTTGCCAGAGAACATTTTTGCCGCGATACACACCGGCGCAAGCCCGCTAAAACCCGCCATGGCAAGCAATGGAAAGCCAACTGACTTGCGCCACTCTTCAACGGAACTGCTCCAGCCATGAATTATTGTGGCCCAAGATCGGATCAATGCACAACTAATACTAAAGAACCAAGGGTGAAGAACCCCGCGCGGCTATACCAGCCAGCCGAGGTGGGTCAGTTTCGCATCAGCACCGAGAAAAATCCATGAACACTCAGGACACGAAGTATCACGAAGTCTTTTCGCCTCAAGATTTTCCTTCGTGTGCCCTCGTGCCCTTGGTGGAGACGGGTTCGCAAACTGACCCACTACCGTCCTCCGAGCGTTCTGCACTGAGGTCGACCTTAAGCTACAATGAGTCACGACGGGTTCATTAAAGTGGGGATGACCTGTCATTGCGTTGCGGTGCGCTACGTCACCGAACTCCGCAGCCATCGCACTCAGGCCACGCCGCTACAAAACAAGCACGTCCCAACTTAAGGGACCGATAGTTAGAGCATCGGAGTTGTTATGTCGCGACCTCGCTCTGATCACGAACCGCCATTGTCAGCCAATACCATGGCTGAGGTTCTCCTCTCCGGCGATCTCCTGGAGACCCTGCCCGATGCCGTCGTCGCCGTCGATGGCGATGGCACCATTCTGCAAATCAATTCCCAAACCCAATCGCTATTTGGCTATACCCGCGACGAATTGATTGGCCAGAAAGTCGAAGTGCTCGTCCCGGATAGCTATCGCGCCCAGCACCACCAGCATCGCGCAAGCTTCGCCGAAACTCCGAAGACGCGACGGATGGGCGCGAATTTGGATCTCTACGGAAAACGGCGCAACGGCTCGGAATTCCCCGTGGAAATCAGTCTCAGCCCGGTCCTCACCAATGGGGGAATGTTCGTTTTGAGCGCGATCCGCGACATCAGCGATCGCAAGCGCATCGCCGAAGAACTGCGCCGGGCGAACGAAGAACTGCAGCGCAGAACGACCGAGCAACTGGGAGAATACCGGTCACGGCTGGCCTCGATTATCGATTCCTCCGAGGACGCGATCATCGGCAAAGGCTTGGACGGCATCGTCACCAGTTGGAACAAGGGCGCCGAGCGCATCTATGGTTACACGCCGGAGGAGGTCGTCGGAAAGCACATCTCCATTCTGGCGCCGAGCGACCGTCCCGATGAAATCCCTGGGATTCTAAGGAAAATTGCGCGAGGCGAAAACATCGAGCATTATGAATCGGCGCGGATAACGAAGGATGGACGCCAATTGGACGTTTCCATTTCCGTCTCCCCCTTGCGCGATGCCAAAGGCAACGTCATCGGAGCCTCAGCCATTGCCCGCGACATCACCGCGCAAAAGCGCGCCGAGACCCAGCTTCATCAAGCGCAAAAAATGGAGGCGATCGGCCGGCTTGCGGGAGGGGTCGCGCACGACTTCAATAACATTCTCGGAATTATCAATGCCTGTGCCGAATTCCTTCGCGACCGCATTGATCCCGCCGCTGACCTCACGCGCTACGTCGAGAACATCAAGAAGGCCGTCGAACGTGGCTCATCTTTGACTCGACAACTCCTGACCTTCAGCCGGTCTTCCTCAATTCAACCCCGTATTCTTGATCTGAACGAGCGCTTGCGGGACGTCAGTAAGCTCCTGCGTCCCCTGATGGGAGACGATGTCGAGATTCTTATTGTCTCCAAATCGCCCGCGGCGGTGATCGAGGCCGACCCCGGCCAGCTTGACCAGATCATGGTCAACCTGGCGGTGAACGCGCGCGATGCCATGCCTCGAGGCGGCAAGTTCATCCTCGAAACGCGCTCCGAAAACTTTGACCAGGCGTTCGCCGAACAGCGGCAAAACATGCCCGCGGGAAAATATGTTCTGCTCGCGGTCAGCGATACCGGAAGCGGCATGGATGAAGCGACCGTGTCGCGTATCTTCGAGCCCTTCTTCACCACGAAAGGACCCGGCAAAGGAACCGGTTTGGGCCTGGCCACCGTCTACGGCATCGTCAAGCAAAGCGCCGGACACATCCTGGTCTACAGTGAACTGGGGCACGGAACGACCTTCAAGATCTATCTCCCCAGCGCAGATCACAAAATCGGCCTCGCATCCACTCCTGAAATCGAGACCGTCAGTCCGAAGCGGGAAGGGACCACCATCCTGCTCGTCGAAGACGACGAAACCATGCGCAGCCTGACCCGGCAAATCCTCCAGGAACACGGCTACAGGGTAGTCGAGGCGGATGACGGAAAGTCCGCCTTCGAATGGATGCAAGCTCATCCCGGCGCCATTGATCTGCTGTTGACCGACGTAGTGATGCGCCACATGAGCGGTCCTGAATTAGTGGAACGCATTCACCCCTCTCGCCCCGATCTGAAGGTCGTATACATGTCCGGTTACACAGGCGAACTGATCGCGGAACGCGAAGTCCTGAAGCGCGGCGTTACCCTCCTCGAAAAGCCCTTTACCAGGACCGCCCTGCTCAACACCATCCATGAGACGTTAGGACCAGATGCGGATATGTCTTCGGTCATATGACCAACGGATGGGGTCATGTGACCACCCGGTCGGTGATGGAGATCACACATCGCTGTGGGAAACCACTCACTCCCGGCCATCGGCCTAGCCGGGCGCAAAGATTAGTGTTCGCTCCCGCACCACAACAATGCTATTATTTCGTTCCACTTAGACAACTTCCGTGAAATTGGGCCCGCGCATCAAGAATGGCGATGGAGTTGCCAAAGTACCTGTGAGCGGAGGCAACAATAATGGCCACACAAGCCGTAAACCATGCCCAGAAACTGGCGCTAGTAGACAAGACGCTTTGCGATCTTCCCGCATTCGTAGCCGATGCCTTAGAGCAAGAAGCCATCACCACTTCCTATCCGACGGGAGCGGTTTTGTTCGCCGAAGGCCAGGCTCCGCGCGGCGTGTTCATAGTCCGTCGAGGCCGAGTAAAGCTTTCCGTCTGCGGCAGCGACGGTAGAACTCTGATTCTCCGCATTGTCGAACCCGGATCACCCCTGGGAGTTGCCGCGGTAGTCTCCGGCCGCCAGTATGAAGCCACGGCTGAGACCCAGGAGCCCTCCGACATCAGCTTTCTGCGACAAGCTGATTTGCTCCGTCTCATGCGTCTTCATGGCGACTTTGCACTATGGGTAACCCAGCACATCAGCGCGGATTACGCTTCCACGTGCCGTGAAATCCGCGACCTCATCCTTTCCGATTCAGCCAGCGAAAAACTCGCTCGCCTGCTGATGGGATGGCTTGACCAGAACACGAAATCCAAGAACCCCACCCAAATGAAGCTGGCTTTGACTCACGAAGAGATTGGACAGATGATCGGCTCTTCGCGCGAAACCGTCAGCCGCCTTTTCGCTGGTTTCAAGAAGCAGCGCATCATACAGCAGACCGGCTCGACTCTCGTAATCCCCAACCGCGTCGCCTTGGAATCCTTAATCTCGGCTTAATATTACGAAATAGAGATAAGCCACTCGCGGGGCCGGACATCCTCCACCGGCCCCATTTCTTTGAGAGCAGGGTTCCCCTTGATTTTGGGTGGTGCAGCGCCTGTGTAGAGCGGACACTCCTGTCCGCTGCCTCTGACCCTGATTCTGGCATTAATATAGATGACTGACTTTTCTGCTAGGCTGGGTAAGCCGTGACAGGGT
>OBLW0100004881.1_pt1 | contig 10128 bp, 6 predicted proteins | sample 1520161 | NCBI WGS metagenome assembly OBLW01 (sample SAMEA3539309, study PRJEB22396) | soil metagenome | biome: tundra; feature: field; material: soil | place: USA | collected 2010-05 | depth 0.15 m | reverse complement strand
CTGCCTCCCCCAAATCAACATTCGATTTGCCCGCGGCCGTTCGCCCGCCGTAGCCTGCGCCATGGCGAAGCCCCGCATCCTGACGACCACGGTCGGCTCCTACCCCATTCCCGACTGGCTGGCGGCGCTTCCCTCCGAGCAGGCCGTCGTCGACGCCACCCGCGTCGTCTTCGGCATCCAGCGCCAGGCCGGGATCGACCTCCCGACCGACGGGGAGCTGTACCGCTTCGACGTCAACCATCCCGACACGAACGGCATGATCGAGTACTTTGTGCGGCCCATGGCCGGCATCTCGTCCGTCGTCGGCCGCTCGACCGCTGCGGAATTCGCGGGCCATTCCCCCATGGGCTTCCGGCGCAAGCCCGCCGGCGTCGTCACGGGCCCCCTTGGCGAGGGATCGCTCAACCTGCTTGCCGACTGCGAGCGCGCCGCCTCGGTCTCCGGGGGCGACTTCAAGTTCACGGTCACGAGCCCCTACATGCTCGCGAGGACACTCCTGGACCACCACTACGGCAGCTTCGAGAGGCTCACCATGGCCCTGGGCGAGGTCCTCGCCGCGCAGATGCCGGGCCTGCCCGCGGCCTGCCTGCAGCTGGACGAGGCGAACATCCCCGGCAATCCGAGGGACGCCCCCCTGGCCGCGGCCTCGATGAACCTCGTCCTGGACGCCATCGACCGCGGAACCGAGCGGGCCGTGCATTTCTGCTTCGGCAACTACGGCGGGCAGACGATCCAGAAGGGCAACTGGAAGGCCCTCCTCGGGTTCCTGAACGCCCTCCACACCGACCACCTTGTCCTCGAGGTGGCCCACCGCCCACCGGGCGACCTCGACGTGCTCAGGCACATCGACAGGAAGATCGCCCTCGGGATCGGCGTCGTCGACATCAAGGTGAACCACATCGAGACGCCCGGCGAAATCGCTGGGCGCATCGAGGCCGCCGAGAAGAAGGCGGGGGCGGGCCGCGTGCGCTGGGTGCACCCCGACTGCGGCTTCTGGATGCTCAAGCGCTCCATAGCCGACCGCAAGATGGAGGCCCTTGTGAAGGGCCGCGACCTGTACGTCGGGGCCTAGGCCCCGGCTCCCGGGGTCCGATGAGCAAGCGTCCCACCACTTCGGGCAGGCCGACAAGGGTGGACATCGAGCCGGGCATCCTGGCGGGATTCACGTCGCATCCGTCCTATGAGGAGGCGATGCACGCGGCCATCGTGCCGCTCGAGGACGAGTGGCGGCGGCCCTGGTTCTCCGACTGGGCGTATCATTGCCTCCCCCTGACCATGGCCAACCGCCATGGGTTTGTCCTGAGGTCCCTGTACAGCTTCCGGGTCCGCTGGAATGGCGGGACCGGCCGCAGCGACGTCAAGGTTGAGATGACCCACGCGAAGTCCGAGAGGCTCCACCGGAGGGCCCAGGTGACCAAGGCCCAGTTCGGCATGGGCACGTTCACGGTCCAGTACCTTTGGACGCTGCGGACGCCACGGAACGTCAACCTGCTCACGGGGCCCGTCCCGAACTACATGATCGACGGGATCGTGCCCATGACCGCCGTCGTGGAAACCGACAACCTGCGCCGGGACTTTGGCTTCACCCTGCGCGTCACGCGGAAGAACCGCTGGATCAATGTCCCGATGGGGTCCTGGCTGGCGTGGGTCATGCCCTACCCCCGCCACTTCATCGACGGCTACCGGTTCAAGACGGCGACCGAGGTCGTCAGCAGAAAGGTCATCGAGGAGGAGCGAAACGCCTCCTGCTACGCGGGCTTCCTCAGAAGGCATGTGGACAGGGCCAACCCAAGCCGCCTGGGCCGCAATTACCTGAAGGGAACCGATCCGTTCGGAAACAGGTTCAGGGACCATCAGGTCAAGCTCGGCTAGCCGGACCGGGGCCTGGCGCCGGGCGCGCCCGCCTGGAAGCCGTTGGCGGGCCGAAGGCGCGCGCCGCCGGGCAAACAAACCCCTTCACTATTGGGTGCCGGTCCGCCAAAATCGAAGTCCTCGCAAGCCACAACCCCATCGGCTTGCCGTAACCCCCAAAACCCAAAAAAAAATGTCCACGCTAACCAGCTTAAACTACCTCCACATATTGGTCGCGGCGATCGCCGGCTTCCTTCTCGGCTGGATCTGGTATTCGGCCCTGTTCGGAAGAATCTGGGCGGCGGAGATGAAGATCACCGAGGAGATGATGAATGCCGGCAAGTCGAAGATGCCGTTCATGATGGTGAAGGGCCTCTTCTACACCTTTGTCTCGACCATCGGGCTTGCGATGGTGCTGGCCCTCCACCCGGTGCCGACATGGGTGAAGGGCGCGGAGATCGGGGCCGCGGTGGGGCTCCTCCTAGTCGGGGCGAGAATGCTGAGCACCGGCATCTGGGAGCAGAAATCCTGCAAGCTCCAGGCGATCAATGTCGGGTATGAGGTCCTCATGTTTGCGCTCCAGGGGGCGATCCTCGCGTATTGGGTCTGAGAGGCCCCGGAATTCGCGCGGCGCAGCGGCGGCGTGAACCGGCGCCGCCGCGGCGCGCGCGACTGGGCGCGCATCTCCTCGCCGGAGTCCCGGCGGAGATATTGGAAAATCATGTAGGCCAAAAGGTTTCAATATAGGGGCAGCCGCGCAATCACGGGGCTGCGTCGGCGCCCCCTCGACGCTTCGCGAACGCTTCCGGCCCGCATTCGGATTGTGTTTTTCGGGGAATGGGCGCGTTTTGGTCGGACAAACTTATGGCGAGAGATCCCTGGCATTGCGGATTATCGGCACTTGCCCCGCGGATTTTTCCTCCCGGATGAAGGAATACAATTCGCGATGGTCGTGGATCTGCCTGTCGCTCGGGCTCGCCATCCTCTACGCCGTCACCGGGCGCCTTTGCGTGTCGCTGTCCGCGCAGGTCGCGAACGTTTCGTGGATGCTTTATATCCCGGCGGGATTGTCCATGATGGCTTCCCTGTTGTGGGGCAGCCGGGTGTGGCCGGCGGTCTTTGTCGGGGAGCTGGCGATGGGCCTCTCGGGCGGCCAGCAATTTTGGACGGCGATCATCATGGCGTTCGCAAACGGACTGGACGCAGCGCTGACCGGCTGGTGGTTCCATGACCGCCTGGGCCGCCGGATCGAGCTGGACCGGATTCAGGAGGTCATCCAGCTGCTCGCGGCGCAACTGCTCATCCTGCAGCCGCTGTGCACCGTCATTGGGATGTCCGCTTTGGTCCTGACCGGCAACATGCCCCCCCACCGCCTCGCGGCGACGGCAGCGGCGTGGTATTCGGCGAACCTCGGCGCCCAGTTCGTGGCTGCCCCGCTGGCGATCGCGTGGCTGCGCTGGCCGCGCCCGGCCGCACGGAGGTTGGAGTATCTTGAGCTCGCGGTGCTTGCCCTGCTGACGCTCGCCGTGGGCGCCTTCGGCCCCGGCCGCTGGGCGGCCCGTCCGATTTCCCTGCCCGTCACCCTTATCCTCGTTTTCCCTCTGCTCGCCTGGGCCGCCATCAGGTTTGTGCCGACGGTCGCCGTCACGGCGGGGACCGCGCTGGGCCTGTTTGCCGTCGACGCGGCATTGGCGGGGGCGGGCCCGTTCCAGGGGATTTCGGTGGAGCTGCGGATGGTCTCCCTGAACATGTTCATGAGCGTATCCATAGGCACGGGCCTCTTCCTGGCGGCGTCGGCGGCGAACGACCGGCGCTTCGAGACCGATCAGGCAAAGCTCATCTCAAAGCTGCAGGCCGCCCTGGAGCAGGTCACCCGCCTGGAGGAGTTTGTGACCTTCTGCGCGTGGTCCGGCCGGGTCAGATGGAAGGATGAATGGGTCTCCGTCGAGAGGTTCCTCATGGAGCGGTACGGCCTGAGCATAACGCACGGGATATCCGACGAATCGATGAAACGCATATTGGCCGACGCGAGGCTTTCGCTGCCGGCGCGGCTTTCTCCTCAGAATCAGGATGCCGCACCCGGTTGATCTGCACGTCCCTCGCCATCCGTGAGAATTTCTAACAGTTCGGACTACATTCCTTTCTACGACCCCAAGGAGGCGGCCCGGCATCTCCCGCCACCGGAAAAAGGTGCCGCGGGCCCTAGGCGGCCCGATCGGCGCCTCGGTCTATCGCGTGGCCCTTCAGGGCGGCCAGCCCGCCGTCGCCGATTCGGGGGGCCAAAAACTCACGGAGATCCTGCGGACCGTCAGCAAGTTTGTGGCGGAAAACATCGGCCCCAAGGCCAAGATCGCCACGGCCGTGGTGTGGCTCTCCATCGATGGCAAGAGACTGCATGATCGCTGGATAGGCCAGGACACGGCGGGCGCCGAGCGTCTTGCCGGGGCCTTGAGACTCACCGGGGACGCCTTCGATACCCTGGGCACCGTCAAGGGTCTCGGCCTGGCCGGGCAAGCGGCTGCGACGATCTACGTGCTGGTCGACCTGGGGGATAGCCTTCACCAGGGCTCGGTCACGCTCAGCGCGGCCGACCTGGCCGGGTATGCCGGCGTGGAAGGCGCCGAGGCCGAGCTCCTCAAGCTGCCCGATCTCATGCAGTAGCCTGCGGCCGTCTCAGCGCCCGATCAGCTCCCCGAAGTGCGACATCGACGGAATCCGGTCACTGATGACCTTCATCGAAACCAGGATCGGGATCGACAGCAGAGCCCCCGGGATTCCCCATAGCCATGTCCAGAATATCAATGAGACAAAGATGGCCACGGGGTTTAGCGTGAAGCGTCGGCCCAGCAGGATCGGCGTGACGAGATTCGACTCCAGGAGATGGAGCAGCAGATACCATAGGGGCGGAAGGAGCCCCTGTCCGGGCGAGTTGAAGGTGAAGAGGCCGACCGCCGCCAGAAGAACGACTCCCGCAACTGGGCCGAAGTAGGGAACAAAATTCAGGGCAGCGGCAATTAGCCCCCACAGCGCGGCGTTCGGCACCCCCAGGAAATAGAGGCCCACGCTCACCGCCGCACCCAGGCAAATGTTGATCAGAGACACCGAAAACAGGTAGTTGGATATGTTCTGCTGTATCTCATGGCTGATCTCGAGCGCGCGTATCTTTCCCCTGAGGGTTGGCATCACGCGGACGAGCTTCTGGACAAACAGGTCACCCGAGGCGAGCAGCAGGTAGATCAGCACCAGCACCTCGCCCAAGCCCGCCAGCAGGGTGCCGGTCCAGTTGAGAATGGAGGTGGTGCCGCGCTGGTCCTTGACCTCAATAACCGGGGTTTCCTTTTGGTCGTCCTTCTTTTCCTGTACCGTCGCGCCAAGATCGCTGACCGCATTCGCCGCCTGGCTGATGTGCAGGACACTCGGAAACATCTTCCGGACCCGTTGCCTCAGTTCGGTCATGTGCTTCGGAGCCTCGTTCATCCACCTCACGGCCGGCCGCTCCAACTCAATGAACCCAGTCGTGACGGCTGCCACCAGGAGGCAAAAGACGACCGCGGCCGAAAGCGCCGCGGGGACGCGGTGGTCGGACAGCCAGCGTACCGGTGGCCGAAGGGCCATGGCGGCCATCCATGCCACAAAAATGGGCAGGACAACGGGACGGGCGAAGTAAAGGAACGCCACGGTGCCGAGCACAACCGCGGCGAAATGCAACGGAGCCATCCTGGCCGCCGCGGCGGAGGCTGATTCCACCGCAGGCTGCTCGCTGGCGCCCGCATAGGCAGGCGGGGCGAGCGACACGGCCCGGGGACCGTCGGTCCCGGGCTGGGATTCAGGCTTGGTCGCCGGATTCATGGTGGTGGCGCCTCCCCGCGCGGAATCCCGCGAGTGCGCCGGACGAAGGATCGCTTGATCCCTAGCGGGGACGATTCTTTCTGCTTTTTCGGTCCTGGGCATAGATGGTGTAGAGGAGAAAGATCGCCCCTGCTCCCGCCGAGAGGAAGCAGAGCATGGCGAACCCAGGGTAGCCAAAGAGGCGCCAGTGAGTGTCGATCCGCATCATGAGCGTGGCACCGATTATAAAGGCGGCGAGAAGGAGGCCGTTGGTGATCCGGTTGGCCACCTTTTCAATCCCGTCCACGACCATCTTTGCGTCGGTGGCCTTCACCTTGACCTCCAATTCGGCATTGGCGACCGCATCCATGATCCGGTTCAGCCGGGTGGGCAGGTTGACCGTGAAATCCTTAAGCTCCAGCAGGGAGCTGACCACGCTGCCCTGCGACGTGTCCCGGCTCATGTGGGTCGTCGTGATCTCCCCCGCGTTGCGCCGTATGGAGGCGTTGGGGTCGAACGCGGGATCCAGGATGCGCCCCACCTCATCCAATTGGAGGAGGGTCTTGCCGAGGAGGACGAGCTCGCTCGGAACGAACAGGCCGTTTTCCCTGGCGTGCCTGCTGACATCGAGGAGAGTCTGGCCGACGTTTAGGTCCTTGAGCCCCTGGTTTTGGTGCGCCGCAACAAGCTGGCCCATCTGCCGCCGGAACTCGTGCGAGTCGAAGGCATCGGTCTTCTCGCTCATCCGCACGACCACCTCGGCGGCCTCGTCTCCCTTGCCGTAGCTGACGGCGAGGAGAACCTTGAGGAGATGCTCCTGCATCGCCGGGACGGTGTGCCCCACCATGCCGAGGTCGAGCAGCGCGATTCGGCCGTCGTCCGTGATGAACACGTTGCCCGGGTGGGGATCGGCGTGAAAGAGGCCGTCGACCAGGACCTGCTTCAGGTAGGCGCGGAAGAGCTCCTCGGCGAGGGGCGCACCCTTGATGTCAAGTTTGCCCAGGGGCCCGAGCGTGGTGATCTTTTGGCCCTTGATATATTCCATCGTCAGCACGCTGCGGGTGCTGTAGTCGAGAATGGGCTGCGGCACCTGGATCAGCTTGAAATCCTTCAGGTTCCTCCCGACCGCGATGAGGTTCTGCGCCTCGCGCTCGTAATTGAGCTCCTGCTGGATGGTTGCGCGAAACTCGGCCACGACGGCGCTGAACCGGTACCGGCGCCCGATCTCAGTGTGCTCGTCGAGAAAGGCCGCGATCTCGGTTAGCACCTCGAAATCGTCTGCGACCTGGCGGCGTATGTCGGGCCTCTGCACCTTGACGGCCACCTGCCGGCCGTCGCGCAGCGCCGCAAGATGGACCTGGCCCAGTGACGCGGCCGCGACGGGCTCGATGTCGAAGCGGGAAAAAGCCTTGGAAACCCGCACTCCCAGTTCCGCCAGGATTATCTGCTCCACCTCCTCGTACGCAAAGGGGGTCACCTTGTCCTGAAGCCGCGCGAGCGCCCTAAGGTAGGGCTTGGGGAGAAGGTCGGGCCGGCCGGCGAGCACCTGGCCCAGCTTGACATACGTCGGCCCCATCGCCTCCAGGTCGTCCACCAGCTGCTCGGGGGCGGCGTCGTTGACCCCCGCCGTAAGTTCCTGCGGGTCGAATCCGTCATGCGCCGCCATCTGCTGCACGAGATCGGATCGGCCGTACTTCCAGAGCAAAAGCGCGATCTGCTTGTAGCGTTTGAGGTGATTCGCGGAGAGGTTCATGAGCTGAGAGCGGGAGTGCGGGCCGATTATTGGGTGTGCGCGACGTGAATGGAGGGCTCGCCATGATAACGGGCGGCCCGCCAAAGCGGTATGGGGCATTCGCAGTATTGCATGGGGGAAAATGGGGCGAAGAAACGGGCCGGCCGCCGATACACAATGGGATCCGCCTCGAGTTCGGCCCAGCCGCCGGGACCTGTCCGCTCTCCGGAGATAACTGCTTTCAATGTTGTCCCAGTCTTTGACTCCAAAAACGCCGGTTGGTGTCGCCAAGTAGAAGGCGCTTCCAATCCGGAAGCCACCTTGGGCAGATGATGCGTATGACCGCAGGGCTCAGGGAGCCGCCGCAAAATCCAGCTCCACGTCGGCCTTCCCGTTGAATGGCTCGATCCGCACGGTCTCGGCGGCCGTGTCGTAGGCGCCGCCCCTGATTTCCAGGGGCCGAAGCCCAAGCGGATGCGGAAGGCGGATCTCGACCGCGTGCGGTCGGCGGCTCGCCGTGCACTCAACATGCGCCCTGATCCGGCGCAGGTCCGCCGATGACTCGACGTGCAGTGTCGCGGGCCCGAAGTAGGTGGCCACGCCGTCCAGGGCAATCTGGCCTCCGCCATCCAGGTAGCTCCGCGCAATTCCCGGCAGAAACTCAAGCGTGTCGCCCTTCTCAAGATAAAGCATCCACCGGGTCTGCATGAGGAACCAGCCCTCCTCGTGCGTCTTGTGCGGGCTGCCCCCAAAGTAGTGCTCCCAGAAGGTGTACGTTTCCCGGTCGGCGAGACCGGCAACCGCGCTGAAGTATGTCTTCAGAAACGGCTTCACCTCGCCGCGCTGCAGATGCACCCAGTCATGCCGGCTGTAATAGGGCTGGCTGAAGGCCGTGTTGCGGATCGTCATCAGCTCGTTGTGGTACGAGATGAGGAACGAGGCGGCGGCCTCGCTTGGATCAATGACCTCCTGGAATATGAGATAGATCGGCCCCAGCAACGAGTCCCGGGTCGTGACGGCCCCGTGGCTGTCCCAGTTGCCGCCGTCAGCCTGAAGCATCACGGGGCCGCTGTAGCCGGCCCACGGGGCGACCGTCGGCACCCAGCTTCCATCACCCAACGGGACCACAGGGGACCTCGCCATCGTCTCGAAGAAGGAGGCCCGGATGTCCCCCCTTAGGCCCTCGGCCTCATCGCGCCAGACTCGGGCCTCCGAAGGGTCAATCGGCTCCAGCATCTCGGCAACCCGGGCAAGCCCCAGGTAGGCGTAGCCGTTGAGCATGAATGACCGGTAGGGATCCTCCGGATCGGCGGTCTTGCCATCGAGCATTCCATAGCCGTTCCCCTTTAGGCCCTGCCTCTCGTTTCGGCGCCGCCATTCGCGCAGGTACCGGGCGGACTTCAGCAGCTTCGGCTCGATCCCGCGCACCCATTCCAGGTCCCTCGTGTAGCGGTAGTGCTCACCGAGGCTCCAGAGCACGGCGCCCGTCTCCAGCATGTAGTTGCTGAAATTCTGCATGAACCCGTCGTCGTGCTGCTTATCAAGGAAGTACTCGAGCGATCTCCTCGCAATGTCGTGCAGGCCCATTGAATCCATGAACTGGATGATCGGCGAGCTCTCCGAGCCGATGGCGCTGTAGATGCCGATCTGGGAGGTCAGAGTTCCCCCGGGCTCGAGGCCGTAGGTGACCAGGTCCAGGTGCAGCAGGCCCGCACGAACCATTTCATTCATGCGTTCGTCCGGCAGGAGCACCTTCGCGGCGTGCTCCAGCTTTGCATGCCAGTAGGCGCGGGCCTCCTCCAGCCTTGCCCCGAAATCCTGGCCGGCCAGGGCGGATGCCCGCCCGGGTGGAATCGGCTGATGGGGCACAAGGAGGTCGATCGTCGCCTTCTCGCCGGGATCCAGAAGCACTGAAACCTCCTCCTGCGGCAGGGGCCGGCCGTTTAGTTTTCCAACGAGGTAGACCTGGCCCGTCCCGAGCTGGCCCCATCCCCTCTTCCCGTCGAAGGTGCAATGCCAGTCCGGCGCGCCGGCGGGAACCTTGATGAACGCGTAACGCGGCACTGCGCCCGTATTGACCGCGACGATGCGTGAATAAAGAACAGTCTCCTCGGGCTGGTTCAGCTCTCCCGGCCTCAGGCGGTCAAACTCGGCCTGCTGCCCGGGGGTGAACATGTGGCCCGCCCCGAGGCCGTCGGCCACGAGGAAATGGGTGCCCCGGACGGTGTCGCCGCGCAGCGAACGCTCCTCAAGCGATGCGAAGAACGTGGCGCTGTAGGTGATGTCGGCGTCGACCTTCGTGCCATGGAGAATGGGCAGGACGCCCTCATCCAGGCGGCGGCTGATGTCCTCGCTCGCACCCCAGCCTCGCCCGAGCATCATCTGCAGCTGCGGGGCGTCCTTGTCCCCGGGGATCACGGGATAGCCCGCATACGGATAGCGCGGCTGGATCCACTCCAGGCGCGGGCTTACCCCGAAGATCCGCACGTCGCGGCCGAGTCCGAGCCAAGTCTCGACCTTCTGCTCGCGAACGGCCCTTGCCGCGTTCGCGAAGGACTCCTCGGGTTCGGCCTCAATCTGCTGAAGGTTCGACCTCATTCGGCGCGCCTGTATCGCCGCGGCGATTTCCTGGTAGCTGCGCCTGTCCCGTGCCTCAGTCACGGCGACGCCGTAGGCCGGGATGAATATCGAGATCGGAAGAGCACACGTCTGAACTC
>OBLW0100004880.1_pt1 | contig 10128 bp, 9 predicted proteins | sample 1520161 | NCBI WGS metagenome assembly OBLW01 (sample SAMEA3539309, study PRJEB22396) | soil metagenome | biome: tundra; feature: field; material: soil | place: USA | collected 2010-05 | depth 0.15 m | reverse complement strand
CTTTCTGCTGGGTGAGCAGCGGTTGCGTCTCGCGATGACCCAGATAGCCTGGGGGGGCCCCCATCAGCTTGGCCACCTCATGCTCCATCTGAAACTCGCCGCAATCCACTTTTAGAACCTTCTTGGCGCTGCCGTGCAGCACTTCGGCGAGCGCTTCCACAGTCTTGGTCTTCCCTGTTCCGGTTGGACCTAGCAACAAGAAAACACCTGCCGGCCGCCCTTCCGGCGTCAGCATGGCGCGGTGCATTTGAACAAAGGGAACAATGGCCTCTATCGCGGCGGGCTGACCCACCAGCCTGCGTGACAACGCTAGTGCGATATCGTTGGACGCCTCCCTCGGCCGTGGTTTGGGTCTGGTGGAGGGCTGCCTCTTGAATGGAGTCTCACTCACGCCTCTATTATGGGAGGCAGAGTACAGGTAGAAACGCTGGCCGATTCGTCAACCAACCTATTTCAGAAGGCTTTCTTTGTGCCGTTACCCGTAGAAAATGAACGGATTAAGCAGGGAATCCGTGGAAGAACTGATTCATTCTTACAAAGGCTGTGAATGAATTCTTTATTTGTGCCGGTAGGTGATTCGTCCCTTTGTCAAATCGTAAGGCGAGAGCTCCAGCGTGACCCGGTCGCCGGCCAGCACACGAATGCGATTGCGGCGCAGCTTACCGGCCAGGTGGGCGAGTACGGTTCGATCCTGGTCGAGTTGGACGCTGAACAAACCGCTGGGAAATTTTTCTACAACAGTTCCGGTGACCTCAATGCTGTCTTCTTTACTCATCGTTCTGCTCGCGGAGATTTCTGTTTTAGGTATATTAGCAAACGAGCCATGTGGCCGTGGGCGTTCACGCGGTGTGAAGGTGGGGCGGACCCCCTGGTCCGCGGCCGACGCCCTCGTCGGCGTGCTGGCGATATCGATTAATGGTTGAGGTGCGGGTCCAGGGGAACCCGCGCGGACCAGGGGGTCCGCCCCATAGGCGCTAACTTAACGGTAACGTGCGCCGTTCTTGCCCGATTTATTGATGCGAAGGGCTGTTACCACCGGCTATCGCTCCGCTCTGCGGGTTGATGTCCCACAAGAGGACTTCTGGCTCGCGTGGGTCCACTCCGACGGGACGGGCGTTACACAGCCATGTTTCGGATCGGGGGGCGCAGGCCGACTGTATCGAAACGCCCCGGCGGTCGACAATCCGCATCCCTAAATGTTTCGTCGCCGGAGCGTTCCCAATACAGCCCTCTAAGACTTATCGGGAGTAATCGAGCCGCCAGCCGTGTCATCGGAAGTCGCAGCGTCTTCGGCCTCCCCATGTCGCCGAAATACCATCATCAGGAGGGCCGCGAGTACGCCGCCCGAGCCCTCACCGTCGACCTTACGTAACGATTTGAGCAAATGCGGGATACTCCCGATAGTAGGTCTCGAAGGCTTCTATCTGCTCGTCTTCGAGATCGAAGCCAAGGCCCTGCACTACAGTTCGGGAGAGCTTGACGGCACTCGGCAGTTTGGCCTGCAGCGTCGCGGCCTCGCGCATCGTCAGATGGGGCGCAGTGACCCGCTTCGGCGGTCGCCCTGGCCAACTAGGTTCGTTGACAACGTCGCTGGCTATCCGAGCCGCACCCTTCGCCGGCAGAACGCCGCCAACGGTCACCATCGGCGTAGTGTCTTTATAGATGATCCGGAAAGCCGGAACAAAGCCGCCGGGCCGAGCGAGATCGGCCGCGATCGATTTCATGAAATCGAGAGAGAGGTCCGCGAGCGTTGCCTGCATCGACTCGTCTTTGCACGCATCTGGCGCAAGCCCATCTGGCACAACCGATCCCAGCAAAGTTTTAAGGCGAACCGGCCTGTCTACCGGGCGTTGCCCGTACTTCCTGTCGACGCCATTGAATGTGATGAGTACGATGCTGTTGGCAGGAACGTTCTCGATAACGGAGCGGATATCGTCGCGCACCGATTCGTTGAGCTCGTAATCGTAATCGAGCCACACCATCCAGGGGCGGCCGGCGAGAGAAGGTTCCTTATAAAGGTTCGGCAGTATGTCATTCGAGTAGCCGTGCTCAACCCGCACAGTCGCGTAGGGAGCGTTGAAGACCGCGCGCTGATACCCGATGTCGTCGCCTTCGATGGAAATCATGTCGTTCACGCCAAGCAGCTTGTGCGCAAGCGTGAAATCCGTAAACCAGATCGATCCGAATCCGATATAGGCCATGCGTTCGAGATGCACGTGGCTCTGCAGAATGCTCACACCACTGAACACGATCTTCCGCTGAATGCTCTTGCTCGGCCGGAGGCTGTAGTTAATGGCATCGAAGGACGGCATCACTCACCCCCGACCAGCTCGTCGTACGTGTAATCGAAGGATTTGATGCCTACTTCGCGGTACGACATATTGATGCTGCCCAAAGCTTTGCCGAGTTCCCGAAGCCGCGTGAGCGGCACCGCGTAAGCGATGTTGCCCACCCCCTCCGCCTGGCGCGGCGTAAAGGCGGGGAGCTTTACAGACACGTGCTTGTTGACGGCATAAATGGAGACCGGCGCCGCTTTAGCCTCTCTCTCCTTGGCTTCGTCCAGCGCCTGCTTTCGCGCATTGGTGTAATCGATCCATTTCCTCGTGACCTCCCGCATCCGGGGCCGCGCGCGCCGATATATCTCCGATGATGTGTCGACGCTGCGCTTGGTAGTGGTCAGCGGAAGAGCTGTAGCATTCGCAGCCGTGAATAGAATGATCCCGAGAAATCCGGAATACTGCCTATGCCAAAGAGGCCAACCATCCGTTCCCCAGCCGGAGAGAGTCGTCTTGTCCGCGGCCAGGACAATCCGTCCGTTGCAGGCGACATACCAGCCGAATCGCTTGTCGCCGTCGTCCTGCTCATCGGGGTCCGCGCTATCCGGAGGGGGCGCAGCCATGCCAACGATAAGTTCGACGGACACTTCTTCGCCGTCCAGCTCGTCCTTGTAGTCCTCCCGCATCGGGGCAAAATCGTCGCTCTGCCGCAGCTCAATCAGCGCGCCGGCAATAGCCTCGTCGTTCAGCGAAATCTTCAGGCCCCGGTTCAGGTGCAGCGTGTAATCCCTTGCTATAGTCCGCCGAAGGTTTTGCACGAACGCAGGACTTTCGAAGGAACGTATGGCGCCACCCGTAAGGCTATTGACAATGATCTCCACGCCGTCCTCGGCCAGGGGTTCATCCTCGACGATGTCGAAATCCCACGGTGGCTCGTCGTTCGCCAGCCACGTCGCCACGGTGATGGGGACCGCGAAGGACAGTCGCTTTCCCTCATCCACGGCTGTCGATCGTATTTTGATATCCGTGCCGAGCTTGAAAACAGCGCGCTTCATCCCGATGCCATAGACACCGATGCTGTAATCATCGTACTCCTCGGTGGAGCGCCTGCCGAAACCGAAAGCGTGATTGACGGCATCGTTGAGCGTCATGCCGCCGCAATTGTCGAGAATGCTGAAGCTTTGGGGCGCAATGGTTATGGATATCGAATATTTCGACAGATCCGCCTCTTCGGCCAGGCCGATCGGTCGGCTTCCGGCACCGCGCCATGCCCCGTCGACGCTGTTGTCGATCAGGTCGAGGATGCAATCTTCAAGAGTTATGTCGCGCGTGATCATCGTGACGAAGAATTCCTTCGTCGGATTCGCGGTCGCCTTCTGCATCGTTCCGTCAGTAGCCACGTAGTTCGCCTCCGGGCGCCCCGCGGTATCTCAATCGGCTAGAAGGCGTCGGTTTTCAAAATAGCTATTCGCAATAGACCGAACGCTAATTGTACATCTCGCGGGAGCTTTTATGGGGAGACTCTCAGCGCCCGGACGATCCGCGCCAGGGTAGAAGACTTCCGCACGGCGCATTCCTTGACCCTCAGCACGGTCCATCCATCGCGGCGCAGAGATTCCGCCACGCGCCGGTCGCGGCGCTTGTTCGTCTCGATCTTGTTGCGCCAGAATTCCGTGTTGGTACGAGGCAGGTACTTGCAGCTGCAGCCATGCCAGAAACAGCCGTCCACGAATAGGGCCACCTTCTGGCCAGGCCACGCGAAATCGGGCTTGCCGGCCACCGGCCAATGCTTGCGGTAGCCCCTGATTCCCGCAGCCCAGAGAAGCCTTCCCAGCGGCAATTCCGTCGTGGTGTTGCCGCGCGAGTGAACCGCCGCCATGATTTTGGACCGAACTTCTTTCGCCACGTGGTCCATACCACCCCGTTTTTACTACTAACGCGCTGGCCGCGTGCGTGGTGCAATCACGTTTGCCGGCACCTCATATCGCGCGGCCGCCGCCGTCATGCCCATTGAGAGCAACTCCGTCTCGGTTGAAACCGGGTGACACTCGGACTTGGTCGGTTCCGAAAAAGCCGCTATCACCTTCGAGGCGACCGCGCGCGCTAGCAGCGGCGGCACGGAATTTCCGATCTGGCGGAACCCGTGCCATTTGGTAACGTGGAACCGAAACCAGTCGGGATACGAATGCAGGCGCGCGGCTTCCCGCACAGTGATGCACCGCGCCGAATACGGATGGATAGGCCGCGGGGAAGAGAAAGCCCCGTGGTCGCTCGCCGTGCCGGCGCGGATTGTGTTGCAAATGCCGTCCGGGTCCAGCTTGAAGTAGCGGCTGACCGCCTCCGTCTCGCCCTGCTCTGTTTCGCGAAACCGCTTTTTCGCATCAGCGGTGTGAACGGTTCGCAGGCTGGATGTCAGGATCGTTCCGTCATACTCGCGCCCGGCGGAATAATCGTCGGGGTCTTCCGTCTCGCCCCGCAGCGCCGCCGAGTAGTCGCTGGCCTTCCTGAACTTCGCCTTGACCCAATCGCGCTTCAGCAGCTCGTCGAATTCATCCGCTTCGGGCAGATCCGTCAGCGCATCCCAAACCGTCGGCGTCGCTTTCAGCGCGCCGCTAGCAGCATCGCTCTTCCCGTTCGGCGGCTCATGCGTCTCCGCAGGATATTCGGGCAACCGGTCTCCCTCTCGGGCGCCAATCAGAAACAGCCGCTGCCTGTCCTGCGGGACACCGTATCTGGCGGCGTTCAGAACGCGGTAGTCTTCGACAACACGGTATCCGCCCTTCTGAAATTCCCCGATGACCTCTTCCAGAAATTTCCCATGCGCACCCACGGTCAACCCGCGCACATTTTCAAAAACGAAATACGACGCTTTCAGATCCAGCACGAGCCGCACGAAGTGGCGTGTGAGGGAGTTTCTCGGATCGTCGACCGCGCGCTTGCCGATCAGGCTGAAGCCCTGGCAGGGTCCGCCTCCGAAAACTATGTCGACCTTTCGATTGCCGATGCGCGTATTTTTCCGAATGTACTGACCATCGATATCGGCAACGCTCCGGCAGATCGGCGCGCAGTTCGGAAAATTGAATTCGTGTGTGGCGCTATGGACGGGATCGTATTCGACGGCCGCCGCCACGTCGAAACCGGCTTGTTCGAAGCCGAGGCCCATACCGCCGGCCCCAGCGAACAGGTCTACGCCGATCGGCCGTTGACGGTTCTGCTTCACAAAACACACACCTTCCTAAATGTTTTAACGCATTGTGGAAGGGGTTGCAAGGTATGAGCTTAACAGTTGTTCGCAAGGGCCGGGGAAAGAATGTCAGCAACGACCGTGACATTGGGCCAACTGGTGGAACAACGTTTGAACCGTTTCAGCCTCTGATCGGTGAGGTGCGCCAGACGTGTGCTGCGATTCTACCAATCCAGAGTTCAATCGGCGCTTTTAGTGAGTAGAAGCCGATAAACGCCGTGGCGTCCTCCGATGCCTTTGGTCCCGTTGCGGTTATGAACGGAGGCAGTGCCGCACGCAAACTCCCGAGACGGCGTTGGAAAAAGCGTCGCCATGTGATTCACGCGATAACTGTCGCGAAATCCCCTTGCCACCAGCAAACGCCCAAGAAGTCTCATCCGAGGAAAATATGGCACGAAGGGGCCGGGGTCCGCCCCACTGGGGCAAATGTCTGGGAATATCTTGAGATCAGAACGCGTGCACGGAGTGGATGCCGTTGGCCTGCAACACTACCTGCATCTTTTCGAGCGCGGATTTGTGAATCTGCGAGACGCGGCTTTCGTTGATGCCCAGGATTCCGCCGATTTCCTTCATGGTCATTTCGTTGGTGTAGTACAAGAAGACCACTTTCTGGTAACGCTCCGGAAGGGTTTTCATCGCGACGCCCAGAACGGAGCGCATCTGTTCGTGGGAACACATGTTATCGGGCTGGGTTTCGGGCTTGCTGGGGAAATCCGGGGCGGGCAGGTCGTCATGTTCGGGGGCACGCGAGGAAGCCGAGATCAAACCTACGCTGCGAAGGTCTACCATCATCTGGCGCCAGCGCTCGACATCCACGCCTAGCTTCAGAGCGATCTCGGATTCAGTGGGCGTCCGCTGGAGTGTAGCTTGCAGCTCGCGCGTCGCGGCTTCCACCTGCTTGTGACGGCGCCGCAGATCCCGCGAGGCCCAATCGAGCTGGCGCAAGCTATCCAGTATGGCGCCTTTGATACGGTGCTTGGCGTAGCTGGAGAATGCCACTTGCTTATCGGGATTGAATTTGCTGGCTGCATCGAAGAGACCGAGAACACCAGCATGAACCAGATCGTCCAAATCGACGTGCACCGGCAGGTTCTCGTGCACTCGAATGGCGATGGCTTTCACCAGCGGAAGATGCTCGATGACAATGCGATCGCGTCTTGCAATCTTGGCTGCCTGGCTGGTTTGAGCGGTCTTGGCTTTCATTTGAATCTGCTTCCCTTTCCTTTTCGACTAAGTGGTTTTCTGATGCCCGACGCTCCTGTAGGTTGCAAGCCAGTCGCCAGTCTCTGGCTTAGGGAAAATTGTGCAGGCGCGTTCAGACTTTTTCTCGAAACGCGTACAGGATCGTCCCCAGTCTCAATAGGATGGACCTCAGGTCCGGTTAGAGGAACCGCGTAATGCATCTCAAGTACTAAAGTGCTAATCGACGATGGAAATCTCGTAATGGAACCAATAGCCCATCTCGGCAATACCGAATCGGGATTCGTGTTTCAAAATGGAACACGGCCGACTCGTGTTCCTTCTACACATATCGGTCAGAGTTGTGGAAGCGTGAGGTCCTAAGGCTTTCTCAGAGTGTGGAGGTAAGTTCTGGCCGCTAGGCCTGCCAGAAATATCCAGACTACCAGCCGGAACTTTCCATCCAGAGTGAACGCTGCAGCGATCGCGATTACCCCATAACAGGCTAATGCGGTATACAACTTCGGGCCTGCCTTAGGTGCCTTGGGTTCAGGATGGTCGTCAGGAGACAAGCTTACCTATTAGAGCTTATTTAACCCTTCAGTAAGCTCGATGTAAGTACCCCACGGATCCGTGAGAAACGCGAGCGAGAGTCCGAGCGAAGGTATGGTACGGTAAGGAACGTCGAACTTCACTCCGGCTGCTTCGAGTTTCTTAGTAAAGGCTTCCAGATTTCGCACTTCGAATCCAATGTGATCCAAGGCCCGGCCCTTAGTGGGAGCCTGAGCAGTCGGGGATGGAGTGAAGGTGAGATTCACACCGGGAAGGTCGGCCGCTTCGAACTTCCCACGTTTACCGGGAATCGCCCCAAAGGTAGCGGCGTACCAAGTCTTCATTGCATCCACATCGGTCGCGTAGAAATGAATGTGGTGATTGATGGTGGGCTCGGAAATAGCGGCGTCTTCGGTCAGCTCCACGCGGATGTCGTCCGGGGCCAGAACCATGGCTTGCGCCGGTGTGTGGCTGACGATCGGGATGTGTGCGGATTCAAGCTTGGCCAATGTTGCCGAGAGATCGCGAACCTTCAGCCCGAGATGATTGATCACCGAGCCTTCGGTACCTTGCCTGGCATCCGCCTTTTGCAGCATGATCAGAACGCCAGGCAGCTTGAACACCTGCATGCCGCCGAGCTTGGTTTCCTGAGCGTCCAGCGCGCCTACCCAGAACTTCTTTTGTGCCTCAGGGTCGATGCTGTATAGATGGACGTGCCCCATCGTTACACCTGACGGATTGGGCGCGGCCAGTTGGGCTTCGATGGCGGCGCATAGGCCAAACAGCAGGGTTGCAAATTTCATTGAGTTGACCGAACTCACAGAGTACCGCAAAAGGTATAATCTCTTGGTACTCGATCCAGTTTTGGAACGGAGGCTGATATGGCGGAAGAGAATCCCAGCATTGGGAGCGGTATGGTTGGGATGTTCAATGCGTTCGTGGACCCGGCGGGCTTGGCGAAAGCGGTTAAGGCGAAGTTGTTCTGGCTGTGGCCGCTGATCATCGTAAGCATCATTTTCGTCGTGTTCGGCTATCTCATGATGCCTTACACGTTGCAGTTGGGCGAAGTTAGGCTGGCCCAGCAGAACGTCCCGCCGGAGCGGCTGGAAAACGCCAGGAACATGACGCGCACGATCACGCAGGTCTTCGTGTATCTGGTGCCGGTTTTTATCGTATTGTTCACCATGTTGGGCGCCTGGCTGGTGGCCGTCACCGGTTCCATCGTGGGCCTTCGAGCGAAATTCCGCGACATCTTTTCTCTCATGATGGCCACCTCGCTGATCGCCTCGCTACAATACATCGCGACTTATATCGTGCTCCGCTCCAAGGGCGATGAGATTACATCGCAGGAGCAAATGACTCCGGCGTTCGGGCTGGACATCTTCATCCCCGCGCACGGCGTTCTGTTGACTCTCTTGAACTTCTTTTCGATTTTCCAGATTTGGAGCCTGGTGATCCTGGCGTTGGCGCTAGCATCATTAACCGGCTCGTCCAAGGGGAAGGCCTTCGCGGCCATCACGCCCGCGTGGCTGATCCCGCTGATCTTCCGGATCATCGGATCGATGTTCGGCGGCGGCGGGAGCAGCAGCTAAGGGCGACACAGCCAAGCGGCTGCGCTAGGCTTCGTCGGCTTCGATCGGCTTCTTGTACTTCGGTTTCTTTCGTAAGTTCTTTGGCACCATAATCTTAGGGGACGGCACCGTCCCCACGCGCTCCCGCGCCAGGGCCCGAATCTCCTTCTTCGCACTGTATTTCTTAGGCTTGCGCAATCCCTTTTATCCTACAAACAGGTTACGATATACTATTGAGTTCGCGGAACTAAACGTCTCATCCACGGAAATCTCTTGCGGGTTGCCCTTCTGCAGATTAATCCCACCGCCGGCGACATTGCCGGGAACGCATCACTCATTATTCGTGGCGCCCGGCAGGTTCAGGATGCAGGCGCGGACCTGGTAGTCACGCCCGAGCTGGCGTTAATGGGATATCTGCCGCGCGATCTTCTGATGAACCAAGGATTCGTGCGGCGCAGTTGCCAGGCGCTGCGCCAAATCGCTTCTGAGCTGGCATCGGCGCCGCCGCTTCTGGTAGGAGTGGCCACGCCCAATCCATCGGAAATGGGACGGCCGCTGTTCAATAGCGCTGTGCTGCTCCAGAATGGCGAAGTGGGGCCTGCGTTTCACAAGACTCTGCTGCCTACTTACGACGTGTTCGACGAAGACCGCTATTTCGAACCTGCGGCCGGTCCACAAATTCTGGAGCTGAACGGTTGGCGTCTGGGCATCAGCATTTGCGAAGACGTGTGGAACGATCGGGATTTCTGGCAGCGCCGCCGTTATCATCAGGATCCCATCGAGGTGCTCGCGGAATCGGGCGCCCAGGCCATCGTGAATCTCTCGTCCTCGCCGTTCATCGCCGGCAAGCAAATCCTGCGGGAGCGGATGCTCAGCCACATGGCCCAGAAATATAGCCTGCCTGTGGCGTATGTGAACCAGGTGGGTGGTAACGACGATCTGATTTTCGACGGGCGAAGTTGCGTCTTCGATCGCGAAGGGCGCCTGGTGGCGCGCGCTAGAGGCTTCCAGGAAGACCATATCATAGTGAACCTCGGCCTGGGGAATGAGACTGAGAGCTCGGGCACCGTGGCCGAAGACGACTTCGAAACGGAAGCCGAGATCTGGCACGCGCTAGTGCTGGGGGTCCGTGATTACGTGTCGAAGACTCGATTCTCGAAGGTCCTGCTCGGGCTTTCCGGCGGCATCGATTCGGCGCTGACGGCAGCCATCGCGTCCGAAGCCGTGGGACCCGAAAATGTGCTGGGTGTACTGATGCCCTCGCGCTATTCGAGCGGCGGCAGCGTGGACGATTCCGTGGAGCTGG
>OBLW0100004879.1_pt1 | contig 10128 bp, 8 predicted proteins | sample 1520161 | NCBI WGS metagenome assembly OBLW01 (sample SAMEA3539309, study PRJEB22396) | soil metagenome | biome: tundra; feature: field; material: soil | place: USA | collected 2010-05 | depth 0.15 m | reverse complement strand
GACAGGGAGCTGCTGGAGTCGTTCGACATCGAGTTCGGCGAGGACGAAGGCGGCGAGGAGGCTCTCGCGGCGCGCCCGCCGGTGGTCACCGTCATGGGTCACGTCGACCACGGCAAGACCAAGCTGCTCGATGCGATCAGGCACACGAACGTGGCGGCCCGCGAGGCAGGTGGCATCACCCAGCACATCGGCGCCTATCAGGTCACCACCGCGGTGGACGGCCAGGAACGCAAGATCACCTTTATCGACACCCCGGGCCACGAGGCGTTCACCGCCATGCGGGCCCGCGGGGCGGAGACCACCGACCTCGTCGTGCTGGTGGTGGCGGCGGACGACGGCGTGAAGCCGCAGACCACCGAGGCGCTCAACCACGCCCAGGCGGCGGGGGTGCCCATCGTGGTGGCGGTCAACAAGGTGGACAAGGAAGGCGCCGACCCGCAGCGGGTGCGCTCGCAGCTCACCGAGTACGGGCTCGTCGCCGAGGAGTTCGGCGGCACCACCCAGTTCGTGGATGTCTCCGCTAAGGCAGGCACGGGTATCGACACCCTGCTTGAGGCGATCATCCTGACCGCGGACGCCGAACTCGACCTGCGGGCCAACCCGCTCCAGCCCGGCCAGGGTGTCGCGATCGAGGCTCATCTCGACCGCGGCCGCGGTCCGGTGGCGACCGTGCTGGTGCAGCGCGGCACGCTGCACGTCGGTGACTCCATCGTCGCCGGTGAGGCATTCGGCCGGGTGCGCGCGCTGCTCGACGAGAACGGCACGCCCGTTCCTGACGCGCCCCCGTCGCGTCCGGTGCAGGTGCTCGGCCTCACCGCGGTGCCCGGCGCGGGCGACAGTTTCCTCGTGGTCACCGACGACCGGATGGCCAGGCAGATCGCCGAACGGCGCGAGGCGCGGGAGCGCAATGCCATGTTCGCCCAGCGGCGGCCGAGGGTCACACTGGAGGACCTGGAGTCCGCGCTCAAGTCGGGTGAGCGGGAAGAACTGCTGCTCATCATCAAGGGTGACGTCTCCGGGTCTGTCGAGGCCCTAGAGGATGCGCTCGTCAAGCTCGATGTGGGCGAGGAAGTGCTGCTGCGGGTCATCGGCCGCGGCGTCGGCGCCATCACCCAGGACGATGTCAACCTGGCCATCGCCTCGGAAGCCGTGATCGTGGGCTTCAACGTCCGGCCCGCTGGACGGGCTGGGGAGCTGGCCCAGCGCGAGGGCGTCGACATCCGCTACTACTCGGTCATCTACCAGGCGATCGAGGAGATCGAGGCCGCGCTCAAGGGCATGCTCAAGCCCGTGTTCGAGGAGATCCAGCTCGGTAGCGCCGAGGTCAGGGAGGTCTTCCGGGTACCGAAGATCGGCAACGTGGCCGGCTGCATCGTGCGATCCGGCACGATCACCCGCAACAGCAAGGCGCGCCTGGTGCGCGATGGCGTCGTCGTGTCCGACAACCTCAACGTCGATTCGCTGCGCAGGTTCAAGGATGACGTGACCGAAGTCCGCGAGGGCTACGAGTGCGGCATCGGCATCGGCTACAGCGACGTCAAGGTCGAGGACGTGATCGAGACGTTCGAGATGCGGGAGAAGCCGAGGGCCTAGCGGCACGCCCCGGGCGCCCCCGATGGCGCGCCCGGGGCCGGCCCGGCCACAGCGGGAACTGCCACAGCCGGAGGGTGCGTCGTGTATGCCACGGCCGGGGAGGCCATCGTGTATGCCACGGCCGGGGAGGCCATCGTGTATGCCACGGCCGGGGAGGCCATCGTGTATGTCGGTGCCCTGACGCTGGATGTGCTTCTTGGCGACCTGCGCTCGCTCAAGCAGAAGCGCTCGGTGGTGGCCTCGCTGGTCGCCGAAGTCAGGCGGCGCCATCCCGGTGTGGCGGTGGCCGAGACGGGCCATCTGGACCTCCTCCGGCGGACGGAGATCGGCGTGGCCGTGGTGGCATCCACCGCGGCGCACGCGGTCGAGGTGCTCGACGCCTGCGAGCGCCTGGTGGCGGAGCGCCCTGAGATCGAACTGCTGTCAGCGCGGCAACGGCTGCTGAATGAGGAGGAATGACACGCCATGGACGCTGCCCGGGCGCGCAAGCTCGGTGACCGGATCGCCCGCATCGTCGCCGAGATGCTGGAACGGCGGGTCAAGGACCCACGGCTGGGATTCGTCACGGTTACCGCGGCCAAGCTCACCAACGACCTGCGGGAGGCCACGGTCTTCTACACGGTGTACGGGTCGGCCGAGGAACGGGCGGAGACCGCGGCCGCTCTCGCCAGCGCGGTCGGCCTGATCCGCTCCGAGGTGGGTCATCAGACCGGCCTGCGGCACACACCGTCGCTGGCATTTGTGGCCGACACCGTGCCCGAAGGCGCACAGCGGATGGAAGACCTCGTGGCGCAGGCCCGCGCGGCGGACGCCCTGCTGGCCGCCGCACGGGAAGGCGCCGAGCCGGCCGGTGACCCGGATCCATACCGGCCTCTTCCCGGCTCAGCTGACTTCGCTGCGGCGGAAGCTGGCTCAGCCGACTCCGCTGCGGCTGACGCCGGCTCGGCGGGCTCCCGTGCGGTCGAACCCCCCGGAGACGGCGATCTCGCCGGCGGAACCCCCGGCCACGGCCATTCCGGCGCGGGATACTCACCAGCGTGAGCCTCGCGTCGCCTCAGGCCGCCAGCGGCCGGCCGGGAATCCGGGCCGACGCCTGGGCCAAGGCCGTCACCCTGCTGGACCGGGCGGATGAGATCTGCCTCGCCTGCCATGTCCGCCCGGACGGGGACGCCCTCGGATCCATGCTCGCTGTCGCCCACGCGCTCCGCGCGCCGGGGCGGTCCCGCCCGCCGCGCGTCGTCGCCTCGTTTGGCGATCAGCCTTTCGAGGTCCCGGCCATCCTGCGGTTCCTGCCCGGCACCGACCTGCTCAGCCCACCCAGCGGTTATCCGGAGCGGCCGCGGCTGATGGTCACTTTCGACGTCGGCAGCATCGACCGGCTGGGCCTGCTGGCGCCGAATGCCTCCCGGGCCGACGAACTGATCGTGGTTGACCACCATGCCTCCAATACCCAGTTCGGCACGGTCCACCTGATCGACCCGGACGCGGCCGCCACGGCAGTGCTCGCCGCCGACCTCATCAGCGCTCTCGGTGCGGAACTGACCAGGGAGATCGCGTTCGGCCTCTACGCGGGGCTGGTCACCGATACCGGCTCCTTCAAGTACTCCTCGACCTCGCCCGCAGTGCATGAGATGGCGGCGCGGCTGCTCGGCACCGGAATCGAGCCCGGGGCAGTGGCGCGAGAGCTGTGGGACCGGGCCCCGTTCGGCTATCTCAGCCTCCTGTCGGGCGCCCTCGGCCGGGCGGAACTGGAACCGGCCCAGGCCGGCGGGCATGGCCTGGTGTGGACGACCGTTACCCGCGGCGACCGGGCGGCGCACGGCCTGTCCTTCGAGGCGGGCGAACCCGTGATCGACGTGGTGCGCCGCACCGATGAGGCGGACGTGGCGGTGGTCCTCAAAGAGTCCGACGACGGCCTGTGGCAGGTGTCGGCCCGGTCCAAGGGAAAGGTGGACGTGGGCTACGCGTGCACCCGGCTCGGCGGCGGCGGCCACCGTTTCGCAGCCGGGTTCACCGCCAGCGGCAGCGCCGCCGATGCGATGGCGCGGCTGCGCCCGCTGCTCGGGGAAGGCGGCTAGGGCGTGCCTCGCGGATACCGGCCGTCGCGAGCGCTCATCGGAGGCACCGCCCAGTGACCGCGCGGAGCGGGCTGATCATCGTCGACAAGCCTGCCGGATGGACCTCACACGACGTCGTGGCGCGGATCCGCCGCCTCGCGGGCACCCGGCGGGTCGGCCACGCGGGGACCCTGGATCCGATGGCGACCGGCGTCCTGGTGGTCGGCGTGGGAAAGGCCACCAGGCTGCTCGGCCATCTCACCCTTACCGACAAGGACTACCTGGCCACTATCCGGCTGGGGCAGGCGACGGATACCGCGGACGCCGAGGGGAGCGTAGTGTCGGCGGCCCCCGCCAACGACGTTTCCGCGGAAACGCTCGCTGCCGCCGTGTCCGCGCTGACCGGGCAGATCCAGCAGGTCCCGCCGGCCGTCAGCGCCATCAAAGTCGGCGGGCAGCGCGCGTACAAGCTGGCCAGGGAAGGGGCGCCGCCGGTGCTGCCGGCCCGCACCGTGACCGTCCGCTCCTTCGTCGTCACCGGTGCGCGCCCCATGGGTGAGCTGATGGATGTGGACGCGGCGGTGACCTGCTCCAGCGGTACCTACATCCGCGGCCTCGCCCGCGACCTGGGCGACGCGCTTGGCGTCGGCGGCCACCTCACCATGCTGCGCCGCACCAGGGTCGGCCCCTACGACGTCAGCGCCGCGCGGAGCCTGGACGACCTCGCTTCAGGCCTGGACCAGCCCGGAGCCGAGCTGGCGATGGTGCCGCTGGAGGACGCGGCGGCAGCCGCCTTTCCCTCGCGGCCACTGACGGAGCCGGAGGCACGCTCCCTGTCGCATGGCGTCCGCCTGCCGGCGGCGGGCCTGGGACCCGGCCCGGTCGCCGCATTCGGCCCGGACGGCGCTCTTGTCGCGCTGCTGACCGAAGAGGACGGCACGGCTAGGTCACTTGTCGTGTTCGTACCGTGACACGCCGACGAGGCAATTGGCCGCCGCCCCCGGCCCCCTGCCGTCGATGTGACATCGGGCGTACTCTAATCCGCCCGATGTCACATCGACGGGCTTGGCGCAGCGGGTGGGGGATGGGCCGGCCAGCGGGAGCGGCATGGCAGGCTTGACCGGTGGGACGCCTTCTGCGCGTGCCGCGCCCGTCCGCCAGGAGAACGAAGGAGCCATACGTGCAGCGCTGGCAGGGCCTGGATGACGTGCCGGACGGCTGGGGCTCATCGGTGGTCACCATCGGCGTATTCGACGGTGTGCACCGCGGCCACCAGCGCATCATCTCCAGTGCGGCGGGAGCTGCCGCGGAACTGGGCATTCCGGTAGTGGTGATCACCTTCGACCCGCACCCGGCCGAGGTGACCCGGCCCGGCTCGCACCCACCACTGCTGTGCACTACCCGCCGCCGGGCCCAGTTGCTGGCGGACGAGGGCGTCGACGCGGTATGCGTTCTGCCCTTTACGTACGAATTTTCGCAGCTGGGACCCGATGAGTTCGTGCGGGCTGTGCTGGTGGACCGGTTGCATGCGCGCCGGGTGGTGGTGGGGGAGAACTTCCGGTTCGGCCACCGTGCGGCCGGGGATGTCGCGTTGCTGGCTGAACTGGGGGAGAAGTACGACTTCAGGGCCGAGGGCGTGCCGTTGCTGGCGGACGACGGGGTGACCATCTCGTCGAGCGGCATCAGGGCGCGGCTCGCCGGAGGGGACGTGGCCGGCGCGCGCCGGGACCTGGGCCGTCCGCATCGGGTGGAAGGAGTCGTCGTCCGCGGTCAGCAGCGCGGTCGCGCGCTCGGGTTCCCGACCGCCAACCTGGAGACGCCCCCGCACACAGTGATCCCGGCTGACGGCGTGTACGCGGGCTTCCTGGCCCGGCTCGACGCCCGCGGCCAGGAAGTAGAGCGCTGGCCCGCCGCGATCTCCGTCGGCACGAACCCGACGTTCGACGGCCGGGAGCGCACCGTGGAGGCCTACGCCCTGGACCGCGACGACCTCGACCTGTACGGCGTTCACATGGCAGTGGAGTTCGTTGACCGGCTGCGCGGCATGGTCCGGTTCGAGTCAGCGGCCGCGCTGGCCGAGCAGATGCGGCGCGATGTGGACACCGCCCGCGAGCTCCTGGTCGGCACCGGCCGCTGACCAGGCCCGGGCCGGGGGTCCGAATCCGCCGGGCATCGGGCCCGTCCCCAGGCGTGGTACCGTGAATGGCGGTCGGCGTACTGCGGACCGGGGCCAGCTGTACCCTCAGACGGCTGGCCGAGGGGGACGTACCGACTGCGGCTTGCCGCGGCGGGTCCCACTGATGACTAGTCACAAAGATAGGACTGACACGTGCCGCTGGACACAGCCGTGAAGCAGGAGATCATCGCCGGGCACGGCACCAGTGAGGGTGACACCGGTTCGCCGGAGGTCCAGGTCGCACTGCTCACTCGGCGGATTAATGACCTCACCGAGCACCTCAAGGTGCACAAGCACGATCACCACAGCCGCCGTGGCCTGCTGCTGCTCGTGGGCCGCCGTCGGAGGCTGCTGAAGTACCTGGCAGCCAAGGACATTACCCGGTACCGCGCGCTCATCGGGAAGCTGGGCCTGCGCAGGTAGGGTCAGGAACAACAACTCAACAGATAACATCCCGCGGCCCCGATCCCGGAGCGCTCAGGGCGCCAGGACCGGTCCTCGGTAGTGGTTCTCGGGTCGGTCAGCGCACGCCTGCGAGTGGCGCGCTGTACCGGGCCGAGGGCTTCGATCGAAGACCGGGCCGGCCGTCAGCCCGGCCGACATGGCCGGAGCGCGCTACCAGCGGCGGGCAGACGCGGGACCTCAATCAAGGAGGTCTCACCCGTGGAGGGTGTGCATACCGCCGAGGCCATTATCGACAACGGCCCGTTCGGCACTCATACGCTCAGATTCGAGACCGGCAAACTCGCCCGTCTCGCCGCAGGCTCCGCCGTCGTATATCTCGACGACGAGACGATGGTGCTGTCCGCGACGACCGCGGGCAAGCACCCCAAAGAAGGACTCGACTTCTTCCCCCTCACGGTGGATGTCGAGGAGAAGATGTACGCGATCGGCCGGATTCCCGGCTCGTTCTTCCGCCGGGAGGGGCGCCCGTCCGAGGACGCGATCCTCACCTGCCGGCTGATCGACCGGCCGCTGCGGCCGTCGTTCGTGAAGGGCCTGCGCAACGAGGTCCAGATCGTCGAGACGATCATGGCCCTGCATCCTGAGCACCTGTACGACGTGGTGGCCATCAACGCCGCTTCGCTGTCCACCCAGCTCTCCGGTCTGCCCTTCTCTGGGCCGATCGGCGGCGTCCGCGTCGCCCTGATCAAGGGCCAGTGGGTCGCGTTCCCCACGCATCCCCAGCTGGCGGAGGCCACGTTCGACATGGTTGTCGCGGGACGGGTCCTCCCGGACGGCGATGTGGCGATCATGATGGTCGAGGCCGAGTCCACGCCGAGCACGCTGGGCCTGCTCGCCGACCCCGACAGCGGGGCCGTCGCCCCGACCGAGGACACGATTCCGGAGGGCCTGGAAGCGGCCAAGCCGTTCATCAAGCTGCTCTGCGAGGCGCAACAGCAGGTCGCTGACCATGCCGCCAAGGAAACCGCCGAGTTCCCGGTCTTCCTGGATTACCAGCAGGATGTGTACGACGCCGTGGCCCAGGCGGTCTCCGACGAGCTGGCCACAGCTCTGACGATCGCTGGCAAGCAGGCGCGCGACGCCGAGAGCGACCGGGTCAAGGCCCTGGCCGCCGAGAAGCTGGCCAGCCAGTTCGAGGGCCGCGAGAAGGAGATCAGCGGCGCCTTCCGGGCGCTGACCAAGAAGCTGGTCCGCGAGCGGATCATCAGTGACGGATTGCGCATCGACGGGCGCGGGCTCACCGACATCCGGCAGCTGTCCGCTGAGGCGCACGTGCTGCCGCGGGTGCACGGGTCGGCGCTGTTCGAGCGCGGCGAGACGCAAGTGCTCGGTGTCACCACGCTGAACATGCTCCGCATGGAGCAGATGATCGACACGCTCAATCCGGAGCGGACCAAGCGGTACATGCACAACTACAACATGCCGCCCTACTCCACCGGGGAGACCGGGCGGGTCGGCTCGCCGAAGCGCCGGGAGATCGGCCATGGCGCGCTCGCCGAGCGCGCGCTGGTCCCCGTGCTGCCGCCGCGGGAAGAGTTCCCCTACGCGATCCGCCAGGTCTCCGAGGCCATCGCGTCCAACGGCTCCACGTCCATGGGCTCGGTCTGCGCGTCCACCATGGCGCTGCTCGACGCGGGCGTGCCGCTCAAGGGCATGGTGTCCGGCATCGCCATGGGGCTGATCTACGAGGGTGGGAAGTACGTGACCCTCACCGACATCCTGGGTGCCGAGGACGCGTTCGGCGACATGGACTTCAAGGTGGCCGGCACCAAGGACGTCATCACGGCCCTGCAGCTGGACACGAAGCTGGACGGGATTCCCGCTTCCGTGCTCGCTGAGGCGCTGAAGCAGGCGCGCGGCGCCAGGCTGACGATCCTCGACGTCATGCGCGAGGCCATTGACGAGCCGGGCGAGATGAGCCCGCAGGCACCGCGGATCATCACGATCAAGGTCCCGGTGGACAAGATCGGCGAGGTGATCGGCCCCAAGGGCAAGATGATCAATTCGATCCAGGAGGACACCGGCGCCGAGATCACCATCGAGGATGACGGCACCATTTACATCGGGGCCACCGATGGTCCCTCCGCCGAGGCGGCCCGGGCCACGATCAACGCCATCGCCAACCCGCATATCCCTGAGGTGGGGGAGCGGTTCCTCGGCACCGTGGTGAAGACGACCACGTTCGGCGCGTTCATCTCGCTGCTGCCCGGCAAGGACGGGCTGCTGCACATCACCCAGATCCGGAAGCTGCACGGCGGGGCCCGGATCGAGAACGTCGACGATGTGGTCAAGGTGGGTGACAAGATCCAGGTAGAGATCCGCGAGGTGGACGACCGCGGCAAGCTGTCCCTGGTTCCCGTGGAAGTGGTCGAGCGCGAGGCCGCCGAAGGCGTCTCGGGCGACGAGGGCGGTGGCCCCGGCCGTGACCGGGGGGACCGTGACGACCGCCAAGGCGCCCCGGGCCAGGGGGGTGACCGGGACGGTCACCGCACCCGTCACCGCGAGCGCAGGCACCGCGACTCGTGAGCACGCAGCCGTCGGCGGGTGGCGACGAGGCCGTCACCCGCACGGTGCTCCCTGGGGGGCTCCGGGTCATCACGGAGTCGCTGCCCTCGGTACGGTCGGTGGCGTTCGGGATCTGGGCGGGCATCGGTTCCCGTGACGAGGACACCGACCATGCCGGCGCCACCCATTACCTGGAGCACCTGCTGTTCAAGGGCACACCGAAGCGCACGGCGCTGGAGATCTCCGCCACCATGGATGCGGTCGGCGGCGAGCTGAACGCCTTCACGGGCAAGGAATACACCTGCTACTACGCGCGGGTGCTCGACGCCGACCTGCCGCTGGCGATCGACGTGCTGTCCGACATGGTGACCAGTTCGCTGATCGAGCCCAGGGACGTGGAGGCCGAGCGTGGCGTGATCCTCGAGGAGATCGCCATGAACGACGACGATCCCTCGGACAGCGTGCATGAGGCGTTCGTCGCCAAGCTGTTCGGCGACACGCCGCTCGGCCGCCCCATCCTGGGCACCGTCAACTCGATCAACTCGATCACCCGCGAGCAGATCGCTGAGCACTACCACGCGCGGTATACCCCGCCGGATCTGGTGGTGGCGGCGGCGGGCAACCTCGAGCACGCGCGGGTGGTCGACGCCGTGCGCCAGTCGTTCAGCCATGTGCTCAGTGGCGACGCGGCGCCGGCCGGCCCGCGGCTGGGCGGGCCGGCCGAGACAGCGGAGACGGCTACCGGCGTGCGGCTCGTGTCGCGTGGCATCGAGCAAGCCAACCTGGTACTCGGCTGCGAGGGCATGTCCCGGACGGACGAGCGGAGGTTCGCGCTCGGCGTGCTGAACGCGGCGCTCGGCGGCGGCATGTCCTCCCGGCTGTTCCAGGAGATACGGGAGAAGCGCGGGCTCGCGTACTCGGTGTATAGCTTTTCCTCCCAGCACGCCGACACCGGAATCTGGGGTGTCTACGTCGGCTGCCTGCCAGCCAAGGCCGACGAGGTGCTCGCGATCTGCCGCGACGAGATCGCCAAAGTGGTCGCGGGTGGCCTGGACGACGCCGAGCTGGAGCGCGGCCAGGGCCAGCTGCGCGGGTCGATCGTGCTTGGCCTGGAAGACCCGTCGTCGCGGATGAGCCGTCTCGGCAAGGCCGAGCTGGCCTACCCGAGGCTTGAGCCGGTGGACGAGATCCTGGCCTCGATCAGCGCGGTAACCCACGACGACGTACGCCGCGTCGCTGCCGAGGTGCTCACCCGGCCCAAGGTGCTGGCCGTGGTTGGCCCGTACGACGACGACGCCGCGTTCGCCGAGGTGCTGGGCTGACATGGCGCTG
>OBLW0100004878.1_pt1 | contig 10129 bp, 9 predicted proteins | sample 1520161 | NCBI WGS metagenome assembly OBLW01 (sample SAMEA3539309, study PRJEB22396) | soil metagenome | biome: tundra; feature: field; material: soil | place: USA | collected 2010-05 | depth 0.15 m | reverse complement strand
GTTCCGCCGGAACTCGGTTACGACACGCAACCGCGACCCGGCATTCCCGCCAGCTCGGTGCTGGTATTCGAGGTGGAATTGCAGAGCGTCAAGCCCGCGGCCGCCGCGACGCCGCCTGCTGCGCCGAAGGCTCCGGGCGCACCGCCAACTCGGACAATACCGCCAATTCCGGCCGCACCGGCAACTCCCGCTACACCAGCGACTCCGACGTCCAAGTAAGATCGCGTCGCCCCAAGTCCGAAGTCAAACGGACGCGCTGCTTGAACCGCAGCGCGTCCGTTTTCGTTGAGGTCCCCCTCGCCGTCGCTGATGCATTAGTCGTCGCTGAGGCGCTAGGTGCCGCTCAAAATGTCCAGGTGGCGCTGACCATCAAAGCGTCCGGGTTGCCGCCGGCGGCACTGATGCGCTCGTATTCGGCGCGCACCGCAAGATGAAGCCATTTCGTCTGCACGCCGAGGCCGTAGGCAAAATCCGTGCTCCAGTTATTGTTGTTGACGATGGTACCGGCGCAGGTCGCCGGTGCTTGGCACGGACTGTAGTAAGTCGCGGTGTTCGACTGCAAACGCGCGACGCCCGCTTTGCCGAACACGTCGAGGAACGGCAGGCCTAACGGCAAATAGCCGACGCCGAATAGCGCGGTTGCCTTCGCGTCGCTGTTGTTGCCGTTGAAGTAATTGCCGCTGTAGAAGTAATTGGCGCGGCCGTTTGCGGAACCGAAATCGATGTATTCGAACTCCGCACCCACCGGCGGGATCGGTCGAATGCCGGCAATCAATTTCCAAGCGGCTTGGTGGTCGTTATATCCATAGTAGCCGTTGTAGCCGTATCCGTCGTTTCTCAAGTTTGATTCACCGACGCCTGCGCCCAGATAAAAGCCCGCGGGGTCGTAGGCGAGAGCCACCGTCGAGGCACCGCAGGTCCCGAGGGCGATGATTGCAAAAATACCTGCAGAAATCCTGTTCATGCGATTACTCCTACATTTGTTCTGCCTGGTTCGACCGAATTGCACGCGTAGAAGTTCCATGCGGGCCGGGATGGCGCCGTAAGAGGTATAATTAAAGAATGCGTAATATTGCGGTATTGGGCTTGATTTGTGCGTTGGGGCTGCTCCCGGGATGCGGCCAGAAAGGCCCGCTCGTGTTGCCCGATGCGCAGAAGCACAAGCCGGTAATTACCAATCCCGCCGTGCCGCCGACCGGCGCGCCCGCGACTGCGACACCGCCGCCCGCGGCCACGCCAACACCGGCGCCAACACCGGCGCCTACTTCGGCGCCAGCACCGGCAGCAACGCCTACCCCAAGCCCCACGTCATCGCCGGCGCAAGCACCGACGTCATCGCCGACGCAAGCGCCGCCGGCTGCCGCGCCCGATTCCTCGAGCCAAACAAAGGACGACAAGTCTTCTAATGCGGCATCAACGCCGTGAACGCCCGCAAACTCGTGCTCGTCGATGGCTCGTCCTATTTGTATAGAGCCTTCCACGCATTGCCGCCGTTGACCAATTCGAAAGGCGAGCCGACCGGCGCCGTGCTCGGCGTGCTCAACATGCTCAACAAATTGCTCAAGGAGGAAATGCCGAATCGAGTCGCCGTCGTGTTCGACGCACCGGGACGCACGTTTCGCGACGATCTGTTCGAGCAGTACAAAGCACATCGGCCGCCGATGCCGGATGAATTGCGCGCGCAGGTACAGCCGCTGCTCGATGCCGTCACGGCGATGGGCTTGCCGGTGCTGCGGATCAGCGGCGTCGAGGCGGACGACGTAATCGGCACGCTCGCGAAGCGCGGCGCGGAATCCGGCTTTACGGTGCTGATCTCCACCGGCGACAAGGACATGGCGCAGCTCGTCGGACCACAAATCCAACTCATCAATACGATGAGCAATACACGGCTCGATCGAGTCGGCGTCAAAGCAAAGTTCGACGTCTTCCCGGAGCAGATCGTCGACTATCTGGCGCTGATCGGCGACAGCTCGGACAACATTCCCGGCATCAAGGGAGTGGGCCCCAAGACCGCGGCCAAGTGGCTCGATCAATATCGGACCTTGGATGCGCTGCTCGAGCACGCGGCCGAAATACCCGGCAAGGTCGGCGAGAACTTGCGCAACGATCTCGCCGGACTCGAGCTCTCGCGCAAACTCGCGACCATTGATACCGAACTGGACGTCGGGGCGAGCCCCGAGAGCCTGACGGCGGGCCAACCCGACGTGCCGCGCCTGCGGGAACTGTACACGCGCTTGGAATTGCGTCTGTTGCTGAAGTCCCTGGAGCCCGAGGCCGCTGCGACGTCGAGCCCAGCGCCGAGCACACCGGCAGGCGTCGGCATATTACTGCCGGGAGAGCATTTGGGCTTGGGCACTCCGGCCGCCCCGCAAGCGCAGCATTATGAAAAAATTACCGAACTCGGCGCGTTCGACACATGGTTAGCCAAGCTCGATGCTGCGCCGCTGGTGTCGTTCGATACCGAGACGGACAGCTTGAATTACATGCAAGCGCGCATCGTCGGGCTATCGTTCGCGGTGACCCCGGGAGAGGCCGCCTACGTGCCGTTGGCGCATGATTACCCCGGCGCGCCGGCACAACTCGATCGCGGCCAAGTGCTGGCGGCCCTCAAGCCCTGGCTCGAGAATCCCGGCAAATTCAAGCTCGGTCATCACCTCAAGTACGACACCCATGTGCTCGCAAACTACGGCATTTCGATCGCCGGTCAGCGCTACGACTCGATGCTCGAATCCTACGTTCTGAACAGCGTCGCGAATCGCCATGACATGGACTCTGCCGCCGCACGCTATCTCGGCATCAAGACCATTCACTATGAAGACGTCGCCGGCAAGGGCGCGAAACAAATCACTTTCGACCAAGTGGATGTCGATCGCGCGACCGAGTACTCGGCCGAGGATGCGGACGTGACGCTGCAGCTGCACCGCGCGCTATGGCCGCAAATCGAGGCACTGCCGAAACTGGCGGCGCTCTACGAGACGATCGAGCAGCCGCTGGTCCTCGTCTTGTTTCGAATGGAGCGCACCGGCGTACTCGTCGACCCGGCGCTGCTGAAGGTGCAAAGCGCGCAACTCTCGGCGCGCATGCTCGAACTCGAGCAACAAGCACACGCCGAAGCCGGCGGCCCCTTCAACCTCGATTCGCCCAAGCAATTACAGGAGATATTATTCGGCAAACTCGCGATCCCGGTCATGCGCAAGACGCCGACCGGACAACCGTCGACGGCCGAAGACGTCCTCGAGGAATTGGCCGATAGCCATGCATTGCCGAAATTGATCTTGGAGTATCGCGGCGTCGCGAAACTCAAATCGACCTACACGGACAAGCTGCCCGAGCAAATCGAACCGAGCACGGGGCGCATTCATACTTCCTACCATCAGGCGGTGGCCGCCACCGGCAGATTGTCTTCGTCCGATCCCAATCTGCAGAACATACCGATCCGAACACAGGAGGGGCGCCGCATACGCCAGGCGTTCATCGCGCCGCCGGGCTTTCGCCTGGTCGCGGCCGACTATTCGCAAATCGAATTACGGATCATGGCGCATCTATCGGGCGACGCGGCTTTGCTGCGCGGCTTCGCCGAGGATCGCGATATCCACCAGGCGACCGCCGCCGAAGTTTTCGACGTGCCCCTCGGCGCGGTCGGCGCGGACCAGCGCCGCTCGGCCAAGGCAATCAATTTCGGCTTGATCTACGGAATGTCCGCATTCGGCCTCGCGCGGCAATTGGGTATCGGTCGTGGCGATGCGCAGAAGTATGTCGATCTGTACTTCGAGCGCTACCCCGGCGTGAAACGCTATATGGATGAGACACGCCGGCAGGCGCGCGAAATGGGCTACGTCGAGACGGTATTCGGGCGACGGCTGTACTTGCCGGAAATTCAATCGCGCAATCAAGCGTTGCGCCAATACGCGGAGCGCAGCGCGATCAATGCGCCGATGCAAGGCACGGCAGCCGACATCATCAAGCGCGCAATGATCGACGTGGATGCCTGGCTACAGAGTTCGCGCGCGCCGGCGCGCCTGATCATGCAAGTGCACGATGAACTCGTGCTCGAAGTCGCCGAGGGCGAGGTCGAGCGCGTGGTGCGCGAATTGCGGGAACGAATGGCCCGCGGCGGGGATCTCAAGGTACCGCTCAAGGTCGATATCGGGGTCGGGAATAATTGGGACGAAGCGCATTAAGATTTATTAAGATCGGGTCGGGAAACCCCTTGTTCGCGCAGAAATTCCAATGTTTTCAACTCCTAAAGCGCTTCCGGCATATTTGCATAATGGGACTGGAACTTATTCCGAGCATCCCCATCTAATCCCTTGAGCGTGAAAATCGCTCCCCGCTCTTCTCCCTGAGCGGGCAGACCCGGTTTGTCATCCCCATGCCGGGTTGGTCTGCCCCGATGGCTGCTGCAAAGCGCCTTCGGGGCTTTTTTTTGTCCGCTATGACAACCATCGATCCATGACCGCGCGCGCCGCGTCAACTCCCTGTTTCGAATGCGCCGAAAACAACTGCGCCGTGACCGCGGTATCCGCGCATGCCTCAACCGTCTCTTTTAGAACGCGCGTCGCATCGCGGCGATTGATCTTGTCCGATTTCGTCAACAATACGTGCGCTTCCCGGTCGCGTGCCAACAGCCATTCGAGCATCGCAACGTCCTGCTCGCCGAGGCCGCGCCGACTATCGACGATGAGCATCAGGCCCACGAGCGACTCGCGCACGTTGAAATAATGCTGCATCAACTCCAGCCATTCGGCCCGCACGCGTTCCGGTACCTTGGCGTAGCCGTATCCCGGAAGGTCGACGAGGCGCCGCTCCGCGCCAAGTTCGAAGAAATTGATCAATTGCGTGCGTCCCGGCGTGCGACTGACGCGCGCGAGGCCTGCGCGCTGGGTGATTGCGTTGATTGCCGTGGATTTGCCCGAATTCGATCGCCCTGCAAACGCGACCTCTCGGCCGGTATCGGGCGCCAACTGGTGCGCTTGCGCGGCGCTCGTCAGGAACTTCACATGGGGATAAATCGACATGGCCGCCGGTTGGACGCAAGTATTGGACCGTAGTGTACAATTTAGTGTTGGCAGCGGCTCACATAAGAACGGGTCAGAGAGACGATCATGAAGCGGTTTTGGATAGTCGCGACAGTAGTTACCGGTGCGATCGCCGGCAGCGCCGCTTGGTCGGCCGGCAACGTGGAAGCCGGCGCCGCCAAAGCCGTCATGTGCCAGGCGTGTCACGGCGCGAACGGCAACAGCGTCAACCCGGATTGGCCCAGTTTGGCCGGCATCGGTGCCGAGTACATTGCGCAGCAACTGCAGAGCTTCAAGGAAGGCAAGCGCAACAATCCGATCATGGTGCCGATGGCGACGACCTTGAGCGCGGATGATATGGCGAACCTCGGTGCCTATTTCGACAGTCTTAATAACACCGGACTGGAACCCGACCCCGCCTTCATGAGGGCCGGCATGAAGCTCTATCGCGGCGGCGACCCAACGCGCAACATTCCCGCCTGCATGGCCTGCCACGGTCCGGACGGGGCCGGCAACGAAGCGGCGAAATTCCCGGCGCTGCGCGGTCAGCAAACCGGGTACTTCGTCAAGCAACTCCATGATTATGCGTCCGGCGCGCGCGCGACGGGCCCCAACAACATCATGCAAACGATCAGCGGGCGCCTCACCGATGACGACATGCGCGACCTGGCCGCTTATATCAAGGGGATTCGATAATGGCTCGTTTCATGCGTGGCGCATTGCTGCTCGGGTTTTGCCTGATTGTCGCGGCCTGCGGCAAGCAGCAGTCGGCAGAACAAAACCTTACCGCAGAGAATGCGCCTGCCGCGGCTGCACAAGGATCTGCGGCGACACCCGCGACAGCGGCGCAGCAAACCCCGGCTGCGCCGGCGGCGGAACCCGCGACGATCACGCGCGTCAACGAGGACGGTTCGGAGACCGTGGAGGACGCGAGCGGCGATAGTGGCTTGCATAATGCCTTGCTCGCGGCCGTCGCCTCGACCGCTGCGGCGGCCACGTTGAACGCGCCGACACCCTGGCAAGAAGGCGTGAACTACACGCGTCTCGTACCGGCGCAGCCGACGGCCGTTGCTGCCGGCCAGGTCGAAGTCTTGGAGTTCTTCTGGTACGCCTGTCCACACTGTTATGCGATCGATCCGTTGGTGGAAGCGTGGAAGAAGACCAAGCCGGCCTATGTCAGCTTCTCGCGCGTTCCGGTCATGTGGAACGAGGGACACCGGTCATTGGCGCGTCTGTATTACACGCTCGACAGCATCGGCAAGCTCAACGATCTGCACGCCGCGATCTTCAAGGAAATCCATGTCAAGAATGACCCGTTGGTCGACTTGAGCAACGACGACGCCCAATCCGAGAAGATCCAGACGGCATTCGTGCAAACCCAGGGCGTATCCGCGGAAGCCTTCAAGAACGCCTACCACTCGTTCTCGGTTGAAAACTCCTTGCAGCGGGCGGATCAGTTGGTACAGCGCTATCGGATCAGCGGCGTGCCGGCGTTCGTCATCAACGGCAAATACGTTGCGGATGTCGGCACGGCGCAAGGCGAGGATCGATTGATGTCGCTGGTCTCGGATCTCGCGGCGATAGAGCACAAGCATTGAGCATCACGTGCGGGGAGCATGGGTAAGGGGCGCCTCGAAGCATTCTCCGATGGCGTCATCGCCATCATCATCACGATCATGGTATTGGAGCTGAAGGCACCGCGTGGCGTCGGATTCGAGTCCCTCGGTCCTTTGATCCCCATATTCCTGAGCTATGTGCTGAGCTTCGTCTATGTGGGAATTTATTGGAACAACCACCATCACACCGCCTTCGGCAAGGATCACAAGGGCTTGGGTTCCATCGCTATCTACGCCGCAGGAATCGCGCTCTCGTTCGTCAAACCCGCGATCGCGTTGACGCTTTATGTCGTGGTGGCCTGCATCTGGGTCATTCCGGATCGGCGTATCGAGGCCCCGCTCAGGCATTGAAGCGGTGCGGACGAACTCTTCGGGCAAATCTGTGATCCTGCGCACATGAGCTCGCCATGCGACCGCGCACGCTGCGGGCACGTTGGTCGCGTAGAAGCTACTAATGGTTATGTTGAATACCGGAGCGTCGAGACGCGTTGACGGTTTGCCCTGCCCCGGCGAGCACTGTGTGTTCGCACTGCTCCTCTGCTTATTGATCCGCGCGAGCTGCGCCGACGCCGAGGAAGCCAACCCGGCCGCGCGCATCGAGCGCCCTACGTCGTTGCGCCCGATTGCGCCGGCGAGCACCACGCCCGAATCGAAGTCCGAGTTCAGTACGCTGCGAATCCCCAATCTATATCCAAAATTTGGTGTAACGCCGAGCTCCATGTATTCGACCGCTGAATTTCGTCCTCGTGGCACTTCCCTGTCGGCGATGGGCACCGCGACGCACGATCAATCCGTACCGATGTTGCGCGACACGAACATCTGGGAGCGCATGGCCGACTTCAAATCCATTCGCGGCATACGGCTGCTCACGCTATGGGAGTCGAGAGGTAGCACGCTGTCTCTGCAAGCCGGGCACGGGGGCGGAGCCTTGCTGCAATGGACGAGCCGCACTTTCGGCCGCGGCGAAGGTACCCACAGTCTCCTGGATCATCTGTTTTCGACGAGCATCGGGGACATGCAGCCCAGCCTTTGATCTCTATGGCACTTCGTGCAGCGTCGTATTGAACAAGAAGCGGCCGCTGAACTCCGTGAGGTCGCCTGCCTTTTTTCCCGCAATAGGCTGTAAACGCGCCGACAAGGGCTTATTCCATTTCCATGCAAGCGACGCGACGTCGCCAAAAATGCGTGCCAGCTGATCGACGCCGATATCGCCAGGATAGGGAATCGTATCGAGACCCGTACCGCACACCGCAGAATAGGCGAGCAATGAATCCGTGGTGATGGTCCCCTCGGCCCAACGCCGCGCCAACACTTTATCTTCCAAGACCGGAACCATGAGGCCTGAGTATCCGATCTGTTTGACTGGAACGGCTTTGACCGCCGTGGTGATGATCAAAGCCGCTGTCATGGTACCACTCGATCCAAATTTCGAGCCCGTGTATGCTTCGATCGCCGCGCCGATGGATACTTCACCGAGCGGAGCTGGCGTGGGATCGACGCCCATGAAAGTCCATCCCGTCGATGCCTCCACCTGCGTACCGACCGATTCGGCTACTCTGGCGTGTATCGTCAGTTGCTTGGTGAGTTCCGCGACTGAACCATCGAAGTCCCCGCGCGTGCGCGAGAAGACATCTTGAACGACGTTCGCGCTTTCGAAACCGATGGAGAACTGCTTGCCCGCACCGGTGTGATAAGCGCCCGGGTAGAACGGTCCGTAGGGCTTCACCATCGCGGTCGCCGTGAAGTTGAAATTGCCGTGGCTCGGTGAAGCATGATCCGTCAGATAACGCACCAACACCGCGCTTTCATGGATGACATTCCAATGAATCCCGTCGTCAGCGGCAATGATGCTGTTCGCTTGAAGATTGGGCAGAGTTGACAGAGCTCTTGCGAGCAGACGCATGACGCGCGGGTCGTCCGAATCGCGCATCATCGCCGGCCCAACACTTGGAATGAACCCTTCTTTCGCCGACAGATCATCAATGGCCTTCAAGAGCCGAAGGGCATCGTCATCGGACAGCCCGGCGACGAGTTCCGCGAGCGGCTGAGTCACGATGCGAATGGTTTCGGTCTCGTATCCTCGTTGAGCAAAGTCCCCCTGCGCTGCGCGCAAGACTGTCAGCGCACTGGCGACCTGCCGGTCGAGAGTAGCGGGGTCAATGCGCACAAATGCGGTGATCGCCCGGACATTGGGCTTCGTATAGGTTTGCGCGTGACCAATCACGGCGATGAAGGCCAGCACGAAGGCTGCCGCAAAACTTAACCGACGATGCCCCACTGAGCGCCCTCTCGACCGTTATGCCAGAACCTACTCATATTACGCACGGAAGTGCTCAAACAACAGCAATGTTCCGACGGGGCCAATCTGTCGACATCTCTACCCCCAGGATTCTAGGGGCAATGCAATGTCTGGAAAATGCTGCTGGCGATTATCGGAAGAGCCAGCGTCACGAGTGAAATTCCGATGCAGATTTTACGCAGGCGGGCAGCCCCGCTTTTTACCAACAAACCGGATGCGAGGGCCAGCAGACCGATCGGCAAATCGACTAACCAGCACGCCGCCACACCCAGACCGACAACGCCTGACGCATCTCCGCAGACTGGGGGGAAGGCGGTGGTCCACACGACGAAAACGCCCCAGATTATTGCGGGAAAAGCCAAGACGAGCGCAGCGATTTGGAACAGGATCCCCATTCCCCGATGTTTGCTCCCGGCGGGCGGCACCGAAATAGGTTCAGGGTCATTTTCCATCTCTTTGCCGCCCCTCTTTGCCGACTAACGTAAACCACCATACGCCCCGCAACGATCCGCAGGCTCTTGCGCAAGCGCCGACGCGTACGAGTAGCCGTGAGCTGTTCTCGGCGTCAGTGGGGAGAACGGATCTCCGCGGGCAATTCGGCTGCCGCCGCCGAATCGGTGAATAAGAACGCCGATTCGCGCACGACGCGCCCTGCGGGCACCGACGCACCGCCGGCCCACAATTTCCGCAACGCCGCCGCCTTGTCGCCACCGGTGACGAGCCACAAACGGTGTCGCGCCGCATCAAGCACTCTGAAGGTCAACGTCATCCGGACCACTCCCTGATACGGAATGCTGATTCCGACATCGCGGTCGTTCGTCTCCAGCAGCGGATCGCCGGGCACCAGCGAGGCGGTGTGGCCGTCGGCGCCAATCCCGAGTTGGACCACGTCGAGTACCGGCGGCGTTCCGCCGTGTTCGCGGAGCAGTCGAGCGTACTCCTCCGCGCCCGCTTCGAGATTACCACGCTCGACCGGCATCGCGTGGAAGTGCGCAGAGTTCAGCATTGCGGGTGCGACGAGCAAGTCGGCAATCTGGCGTGCGTTGCGTCGTTCATCATTCTCCGGCACGACCCGCTCATCGACCTGGAACACTTGCAGGTCGTGCCAATGAACGCGCAGCCGTCGCAAGTCGCGCAGCATCCGCCATGGCGTACGCCCGCCGCTGAGGCCAAGATCGGAAGAGCACACGTCTGAA
>OBLW0100004877.1_pt1 | contig 10129 bp, 13 predicted proteins | sample 1520161 | NCBI WGS metagenome assembly OBLW01 (sample SAMEA3539309, study PRJEB22396) | soil metagenome | biome: tundra; feature: field; material: soil | place: USA | collected 2010-05 | depth 0.15 m | reverse complement strand
AACTTTTCACCCAGCAGGTGAAAACTTGCCGATCCACCTTTTATGCAGCCAAGCCCTGAAAAACAAGATTATCCGGGCCACGAAAACCCCAATTCACGCATCTTTGAGGTTAAACCACCGACCAGACACGTAAACAGATTCAGCACCCCATAACCGGTGGCGCGATAGCGCGGGTCCGCAACCAGACAGAGAATCGGCATCATGTTGGAATCCGAAAATGACCGCGCGAGGCCGTAGAGAATGAGCCCGGCGATGGCGAACGTCATCAGGCTGGTGGTCGAAGCGAGCAGCACGCCAGGCGCGGCGATACAGAGACCAGTCACCGTGACGAAAATGCGCCCGCGTTCGTGAGTGCGGTCCCAACGGTCCGCCCACGCGCCACCCACCAGCACGCCGACCAGCGCTGCAGCCTGCAAATAACCCGTGGCGGACAAACCCGCGACGCCTTGCGAAAGGTTGAAGTGTTCATTCAAGTAAGTCGGCATCCACCCGACGAGGCCCACCAAAGCCCAATAAAGGACCGCCAGGATGAACGAGGCGTGACTAAAGAGACTTTTTAATGCTGTCAGGAAATCCACTTTGCCCGGCTCGCCGTCGGCGCCCGGAACGACTTCACGCGGCACATTGCGCAGAAACAGCGCCAGGAAGATCGCGTAAACCACCCCGAAGACACCAAAAAAGGTGAAAGCGAAACTCCAACCATGACGCTCGGCCAGCCAGCCGCCCAACCCGCCCAGCCCGGAGCCGACCATGATTCCACTTATGTGTATGTCCGTCGCCAGCGAACGCGTCGAGCCGCGATGATAATCCGCGATCAAAGCCAGGGCCGCCGGGATGTAACAAGCTTCGCTGATTCCCATGAGCGCGCGCGCGACCAGCAATTGTTCAAAGGATTTCGCGTGCGCGGTCACCCAGGTGATCCCGGACCAGGCCAGCAGGCTCACGAGAATGACGCCACTGCGGCTGAAGCGGTCCGCGAGAAATCCGGCGAATGGGCTCAACAAACCGTACACCCACAGGAACACCGCAGTCAGCAAGCCGAACTGCGCGTCGCTCATGGGGATGGCTTCTTTCAAGGACCCGTGCATGGTCGTGATCATGATGCGGTCGAGGTAATTGAGGCACGCCACCACCCAGAGCAGCCCCACGATGAGCCAGGCCCGCGAAAAGTTTTTTGCGGTTGCACTCATCGCAAAAGATACAACGAGCCGTTGGCGGCCCCGATCCGCGCGTCGGCCTCGGCGTGGTTGAGGAGAGGCGACAGTATCTGGAGGTCAGCCGCCCGCCCAAACTGGCCGAGCGCAGCCGCGGCGGCCAGTTGCTCCGCCGGGTGGCCATGCGTCGCGAAGGGAATCAGCAGGCGGCTCAATCGCGAAATCGTGGCTTCCTCTTTGGCGTGCTGAAGCGCCGCAATAATCACGTAAACCCGCGCCAAGGAATCCGGCGGCTCGACCTGCAGCCGCTGATTCAAGCGTTCCAGCGTTTTCGGGGAAACCAGTCCCAGCCTTCCGACGGCACAGGCGGCACGAATCCGCGCGACAGCATCGGACGAATCAAGCAGTTTCGCCAGCCGCTCCTCAGCAGCGGCCCGCTGCGTGGCGATGCTCGATAAGGCAAGAAACCAACAGGGAAATGCGGCGGTCGCGTCATCGGCCGACTGCAGCCATTTCTGGACGGCCCCCTGATCGGCCGGATTTGCGGCGTTGAGTTTGCAGAGGCTCTCTACGGCCTGCAAACGATCTGAGGCCGTTGAATCCAGCATCACTTTGCGAATCCGTTCGATGAAATCCTGCCGGGCCACATCGGTGGTCGCGACTCGCCCCATGACGCGCCAGACACCGGTGCGATATGTCCCCGCACCAGCCTCCGTCTCGCGCGCGAACGACGGCTCCACCACGGCAGCCTCGTGGTGATCCAACAGCGCTTCCGCCGCGTGAATCCGGAGCCACCCCGGATTCTCGCGCATTTCCCGCACCAGCAGATCCAGACAAGGTTGTCGCTTCGAGTTCATGTTGTCTGCCGCCGCGCAAGCAGCGACGATTGCCAGGAGAACCATCCATTGCCAACGAACGGGGTGGCGTAGTGCGGGCATGGCTAAGGTTCCCTGTTTTAGAGGATCAGCACGATTCCTTTGCTGACTCCGTCCGGGGCGCAGACCCGAGGGTTTCACCCTCGGTAAGGCTCAGCGGCATGAGGATTTCCGTCACGTCGTCCAGCGGCCGTTCCCGCTGCCGCATCTCGTCGAGCAGTTTCACGGCTTTCCGCCCCAGTTCTTCCTCATCCACTGCCACCGACGTCAGGCGGCGGGCGATCGCCCCTTCTCGCCAGGTTCCCCCAAAGCCAACCAGGGAAATCTCGTCCGGCACCCGCACACCCATCCGGTGGAGCAATAGATAAACCACTTCCGCTTCCGAATCGAACGTGCAGAAGATCGCCGTCGGCCGGTCCGGCGCTTGCAGGAACGCCTGCAAATGGCTCTCCAGAAATCGTTCGTGCGCCGCATCGATTCTCGTCGTGGCGTCGTAACAAACAAATTCCTCCAGCAATTTACCACCGCCTTTCTGCAAGGTTTCCCGCAGTCCCTGCTCGTATTGCAGCCCGAGGCCGGCTTTCTGCGTCGCCAGGAAAGCCACGCGTCGATGTCCGCGCGACAGCATCGCCGTGCCGGCTAACCGGCCCACTTCCAGCGCGGAAAACGCTACGAGCGGCGCTGGGACCCCTTCGACCCCGCGATGGCAGAAGACGATCGGGATGCCGCCCTCGCGCAACGGGCGGATTTGATGCGCCGGCGTGGGCGGACTGGTCGTCGGCACCAGGGCGATGCCTGCCACTTTCTTGTCCATAAGCTGCAGCAGGGTGTCCGCCTGCCGGAACGGGTCGTTGTCCGTGTCGCTGACGATCACTTGATTGTGGCGGTCGGCCGAAGCTTCGTGGAAACCGCGTTGCAGCGAGGGATAATACCCTTGCCGCGTTTCCGGAATGACCAGCGCGAAAATATCCAGACCGGATTTCAGGCGATCCATGGCCGCCTCATGGATGAAGGTCCCCCGACCTCGCATGCGGCGGATCATGCCGTTACGTTCGAGATGCGAGAGCGCCTGACGCACGGTGTTGCGGGACATGCTCGCGCGCTCAGCTAGTTCGAGCTCGGTGGGAAGGGCGTCGCCGGGGCGCAAGCGGCCCGCGTGCAATTCTTTGACCAGATACGTCCGCAACCGCTCGTGCTTGGGCAAGGCTTCGAGCGAGGCATCATTAGCAATCTTCGAGCCAGACTTCATTGTATGTACCTATATGAACATGATACTTGAAAGGAATCAAACGTTTTTATAGATTTTATTTGATATTCTCCACGATGCTGATATTTACTATGTCCATGCTTGCGTGGAACATAAGCGTTAATCCGTCGCCGCGACTGCCTTTTATGGCAGGAGCCGCTGCGGTGCTCCGTTGCTCCATCGCTGCTTCGCAAGGCGAGCCATTGAACCTTGGGAACCAACGCGGACTCTTCTGTGATCGTCACCCCATTGAAACGCTCCACGGCGCGCAACTGATGCTTCACAAACCCAAAGACGAAGGCGCCGTTCTGCCCTTCGATCAGCCTTGGGAGGACCCTTCTCCGGCTACTGCACCGTGATCGCCGATCAGTCACGTTTTGAGATTGGACGCCCGGCAAAATGGAAGAGCGGCGCCGATCTCGGGCGCTTCGCCGACAAACCCGTCCGCCTTCGTTTCGTCATGAAGGACGCCGACCTTTATGCCATCCGTTTCGACAACAACGAAAGTTAACGCATGAATTCCCAACGCGTTGGTGTGGTCGGGCTTGGATTGTTGGGCCGTGGCATCACAGCCTGTTTTCTCGGACATGGTTTCGAGGCAGTTGCCTTTGCCCGCCACGAGCAGACCCATACCTCAGTCCGCGAACATATCGAGCAGATGATGGATGAGCTGGTTGACTTGGGAGGTTTCGATGCGGGGATTCGCCAGAGCTGGCTGGCTCGCTACTTTCCCGCGACCGATTACCCGGCACTGCGCGATTGCTCATTTGTGGTCGAAAGCGTCGTCGAAGACATTGCCACCAAGCACGAAGTGTTTGACCGCATCGAAAGCGAGGTCGGCGCGGCGGCCATTATCGCGAGTAACAGTTCTGCGATTCCGATTACGCAACTCCAGAAAAGGCGGCAACATCCGGAGCGTTTCCTGGCGATGCACTGGGCCGAACCCGCGCATGCGACACGCTTCCTGGAAATCATTCGCGGCGAAAAGACTTCCGAGGCAACGATTCAAACGACGCTTTCCCTGGCTCGGCGACTCGGCAAAGAGCCGAGCCTTTTGCAGAAGGAAATTCCCGGCTTCATCGCTAATCGCATCGGTTACGCCATGTACCGTGAAGCGCTCAGCCTGCTCGAATCCGGCGTGGCGGACGCGGAAACGATTGATCGCTCGATGCGGAACGCGCTCGGACTTTGGGCGACGGTCTGCGGTCCCTTGCGCTGGATGGACCTCACCGGAGGGCCGGAGCTTTACGCCAAAGCCATCCAGCACGTCCTCCCCACGCTGAACAACTCCACGGAACTCCCACCGGTCATGCAAAAGCTCGCCGGGACGGGCGCCCGCGGCATCACCAACGGTCGCGGTTTCTATAGCTATACGCCGGAGGAGGCGCGGCATTGGGAGGAGCTTTATCGCCGCCACGCGTGGCGCGTCGCCCAAATGCAAAACGAATATTTCCCTGTGAAAGACAACAATCCATCATGAGTTCACGCGAAGAAAAACTGAACGCACTCAGTTACCCCCTGGATCGCTGCCCGCCCGAAGGTTCCCTGGTTGAACCTTCTGCGATCATCGAAGTCGAAATGATTTTTCAGTTAACAACCCAACCCAACCCGATCTGATATTCTATGCGATCCAGCCAAATCCGAGCCAAGCTTCGCCGGAACGAACCGGCGCTCATCACCATGCTTCATTACATTGACCCGACGCTATACGAAATGACCAGTCTCATGGGGTTCGACGGTCTCTGGATGGATTTGGAGCATCATCATTATAGCGTCGAGACCGCGGCGAACCTGATGCGCGCCGCGCGGGTGGGCGTTGCGGACATCATTGCCCGTCCGGCCAAAGGTGAATTCATGCGCATGGCTCGCTTACTCGAAGCGGGCGCGCAGGGCATCATGTATCCGCGTTGTGAGAGCGCCGCCGAGGCGGCGGAAGTCGTGCGTTGGGCGAAATTTGCGCCGGTGGGCGAGCGCGGTGTGGACGGTGCGAATGCCGACGCCCCGTTCTGTTCCGCGCCGCTGAAACCCTATCTCCAGAAAGCCAACGATGAGACGCTGGTGATCGTGCAAATCGAATCGCCCAAGGTTCTCAAAGAAGTGGACGCCATCACCAAAGTGCCCGGTGTGGATGTGCTCATGTTCGGTCCTGGAGACTTCAGCGTCCTGGCGGGTGTCCCTGGCCAATTCGATGGTCCGATACTCACGAAAGCGCGCGAACGCGTCGCGCAGGCCGCGAAGAAAGCGCGCATCCACTGGGGCACCATCAGCCCCACTCCCGAGCACTCCGGCAATCTCCTGAAAATGGGCGCCCGGTTCATCTGCCACGGCGCGGACATTCTGATCATGAAACGAGGCTTGGAACAGATGCAGGCAGAATACGCGCCGCTCGGATTCAAATTCGACAATCGCCTCGCGGCGATGGCGGCGGAATTGGAACGCTATAAGCAAGTGTGAGTCAAAAGAAGTCCATCGTGGTTGTTGGCACCGGCTCGATTGGCGAGCGTCATCTGCGCTGCCTTCTCGCGACGGGGCGGGCTGAGGTTTCCATCTGTGAGGTGAACCCCTCGTTGCGCGCGGTCATGGCCGAACGCTATCCGGTCAAAAACGTGTTTGATGCTTACGATGCAGCGGTGGCTTCACGGCCGGACGCGGTCGTGATTTGCACACCCGCACACCTGCACGTTTCGCTGGCCGCGCAGGCCGCGAAAAACGGGGTGCATGTCCTGATTGAAAAACCATTGAGCACCACGCTCGCCGGTGTGGACGAACTCCAGCGCGAAGTGGCGGACCGCCAACTGGTCTCCGCCGTGGCTTACGTGTGCGCCCATCCGGCGCTGGCGGCAATGCGCGCGGCCATTCACAGCGGACGCCTTGGCGAGCCGGTGCAGATCGTGGCCGTGGCTGGACAGAATTTTCCATTCTACCGGCCGGCGTACCGGGCGACTTATTACCGGGACCGCAAGACGGGCGGCGGTGCGGTGCAAGATGCGCTGACCCACGTCATCAATGCGGCCGAATGGCTGGTCGGCCCGACGGAAAGCCTGGTGGCCGATCTGGATCACCTCTTGCTCGAAGGGGTGGCGGTGGAAGACATCGTTCACGTCCTTACTCGACACGGAAAGGTCATGGGCTGCTTCAGCCTCAATCAACATCAAGCCCCGAACGAGAACACGATCACGGTGATTTGCCAGGGGGGCACAGCTCGATTTGAGTATCACAACTGCCGCTGGCGCTGCTCGGCTGAACCGAGCGGCGACTGGCACGATGAACCCGTCGGCCCGCTCGAGCGGGACACGCTTTTTTTGCGACAAGCCGACGCGTTTCTGGATGCCTTGCTCGCCCAGGGTGCCCCACTGTGTTCGCTCGCGGAAGCGGCCCAGACGTTGCGCGCGAATCTCGCGATTCTAACTTCGGCGCAACGGCGCTCGTGGGAACGCGTAGTCCAGGAGGACCAAGTCCATGCCTAGAGGCCGTCTCACAAATACCGGAGCGCGGGCTTCAGCCCGCTTTGACGTCGGCGTTTCACGTGATTCCTGGCCGAATGTAACGGTTCGAAAGCTGAAGCGGTGTGAACTCCGCGCTCCGCTCGCCATCTATGAGACCTAAAATATCCACACCGACGGCGCAGGAACTGTTTGACCTGACGAACCGGGTGGCCTTGATCACCGGCGCCAGCGGGCATCTGGGCTTGGCGCTGGCAGCGGCGCTGGCGGAAGCCGGCTGCCGCGTGATTGTCGCGAGCCGGAAAATGGAAACCGCACAAAAAGTCGCCGCGGCGTTAGGCGGGGCCAAAGCCGGGCGGCATCTGGCCGTAGTAATGGATCAAATGGATGAAGCCTCCATCCAGCGCGGTTTCGAGCGCGCCGCGAAACTGGCCGGTCGCGTTGATATTCTGGTGAACAACGGCCACGAACCGCTGGCCGCCGACTGGCGGACCGTGAACGGCAATCAATTCACCCGCCAGCTCGCAAACTGCACCGGATATTTTCTGCTGGCCCGGCTGGTACGAGATCACGCGGTGAAACACCGCCAGCCCGCGAGCATCATCATGCTCGGTTCCATGTACGGCCAGGTGGCTTCGTATCCCGAGGTCTATGCTGGCATCGCGCCCGCCAGCCCAGCGGCATATCACGCGCTCAAAGGCGGCATCATCCACCTCAGCCGCCATCTGGCCGTGTATTGGGCGAAGGACCAGGTCCGCGTGAATTGCTTGAGCCCGGGCCTGTTTCCAGCGCCGGCGGCGCCGCGCAAATTGGTGCAACGCCTCAAAGCCAAATCCCCGATGAACCGCATTGGCCAACCGCATGAACTCAAAGGCGCCGTGGTTTTCCTGGCCTCGGACGCCTCAAGCTACATGACCGGTCACAATCTCGTCGTCGATGGAGGATGGACCGCGTGGTAATGTCGAACATCCAAAGTGCTCTTGCCGCCGCCCTGCCGCACACGATCAGTCTGCGACAACGCCTCCATACGATTCCTGAACTTTCCAAGGAAGAGCATAAGACTGCTGACATGATCCGCTCGGAATTGCGGCGGTTGAATATTCCTTTTACCGCCGGGGTTCCCGGAGCCCCCACCGCCACAATCGGTTTGGCGGGCGACCCCGGGAAACCGTGCATCGCTTTGAGAGCGGATATTGATGCGTTGCCTGTGCAGGAGGAAACCGGCCAGCCCTATACCAGCACCCATCCCGGGCGAATGCATGCCTGCGGTCATGATGGCCATACGGCTGCTCTCCTGGGAACAGCGGCTATCCTGAGCCAATTGGCTTCATCGTTGCCCATTTGCGTGAAGCTTATCTGGCAACCGGCTGAGGAAACCGGGGGCGGTGCGCAACGGCTGGTCGAGGCAAGCGTACTCGATGGCCGAATTGGGCCCAAAGTTCAAGCCATCTTCGCAGAGATTCCGCATGCTGGTGCCCGCTACGATTGTGGGGGCACTGGCGCTGGAAGAATTGGAACGACAAGTTCTTTCGTGTCAGTCGGGGGTGCCACGCCCGTTCCCTCAGTACACACTTCTTCCGCGAAGGTCCGCAGGCAAGTTTTTGAAGTATCAAAGAACACAAGGGGTGCAGGCCAAATGCGTTGGTGCTGAATTGGGGTTCATTATGCGGCAATAGCCTGACTTTGAGTCGGGCTACTATGGTGCTTCCAAAAAGCCTCAAACCAGCCGCTGAGCAAGGCGCAACGGACCATGAGCAGATGGCACGCCCCCGTGCGACTCCAGAGCATCCCGGACTGTTTTAAGCGCTGCCCGACGACCGTTTTGCAGCCAGCTTCCACCACGCCTGAACCGATGAAATAGCCGGCTTGGCGGAAAGTCTGGTACCCCATCCGAGACCGGTTACGCTCAAAATAGGTGATTTGCTTCTTGGCGAGTTTGCGCCACTGAGGACGGGTGGGCAGGTCGGCTTGCGCCTGCGCGATGATCTTCGCGATGCCATCTTTCAGGAGCGCCTTGCGCCATTGGCGATAGCGTTTTTTGGCCCCGGCGGAGCCTTCGCCGTAGAGGGCATCGGTGAGGAGAGTAAGATGCTCGCAGGCGTGATAGTAATCCAAGATACAGACCGCCTGGGGAAAGTTGATGCGAGCCAACTTCCAGACCCAGACGGCCCCGTCGCCCAGAAAGACCACGACCCTGGCACTGGCAATACCGCGCCGGATGGCTTCGGCGCGCAAGAGAGGGCCGAACTCTTTGGCGGGGACGATATCGGCCAGGTAGGTAGTCGAGCCGTAATCGCGCTCGGGACGCTGGTCGGGTTTCGCAGGTTTGCGGTGAGTAAAGATGGTCCCGACCTTAACCTCGCGGGTGTGGGCCTTGCCGCCGCGTTTGCCTTTGCGTCCTTTAAGCTCCTTGGCTCGCATGGGGGCGCCAGTGCCGTCGGTGCCGACACAGAAAATGTCTCCGGCGGTGGGATTAAAGACGGGTCCTTGGGCCGCTCGCCATTGAGTCATGTGCGGGGCCATTTGCATAATCATGCGCTGGATTTGGCGGGCATCGATGTCCAAACCGGCGTAGGTCAGCAGGTCCTGGCTGGCGGCTTGATAACTGCCGGCCAGAGTGCCGGCACGGCACATCCAGCGGGCGACTTCGGGCGAATAGCTGTCCACCAATCCCAAGGCGGCGTCCAATGGAAAACGCCCCGCCTGCCGGGAGGCACTGTAAAAATAGGATCGCCGCAGGGTGATCCAGCCCAGGCAGGTCAGTACCGACTTGGGGCGCTGCCCATAGTCTTCTTCGTCGGGCTGGGGCTGGTTGTTTTTGAAGGGCAGAGCCGCGTCATTGAGCGACTCTTCCAATAAGCGGGATCCGTCGTGCCTAAGCGCCACCAACAGGTCGCGCTCCAGGGCGGCAAAGTCGCGCGCCCCCTCGGTCCAGAGCCGGTTTAGGCAGAGCGCGGTTTGCGGGAGGTAGGCCGCCAGAAGCGCCGGAACTTTTTTTTAATGTCCGGGGTCTGCTGGTCCCAAGTCATCTGTTCAGTCAGCGCCGCGTAGCGCTCGACTAACTCTTGGAAGCGTTGATGGGCCTCGACTCCGGCGACAATGGCCTCCAGTTCCTCGGCGCCGACGCGCTGGCAATTATTCTTGCCGTTCTGCCGCCGTTGCAGCAGGAAGTAAGGGCCTTGGGTAACGGTCTTGCCACCGCGTTTGAGCTGATAAGTTTGCTGGCTCAGGTGGCCACGGATCATCCGGTCGATGCGGGCCATTTCTTCGAGGATTTGGGAGCGTTCTTGTTGGAGGGAGGGCGAGATCATAGTTTAGGCTTATATTGTATATATCATATACAACATTTCGGCCGAAAGTCTAGCAAAACTTGCTTTTTCTTAACTCAGGCAACTACCTCGTCCTGCACCC
>OBLW0100004876.1_pt1 | contig 10129 bp, 4 predicted proteins | sample 1520161 | NCBI WGS metagenome assembly OBLW01 (sample SAMEA3539309, study PRJEB22396) | soil metagenome | biome: tundra; feature: field; material: soil | place: USA | collected 2010-05 | depth 0.15 m | reverse complement strand
CAAATGAGACAAGAGCCGATTCGGCGAGGCGTGCAAAACATAGAAAACATGGGGCTGGAGGTGACACTTCAACCCATGGCAGACAGCTTGGTAAGCTGCGCGATTGTCAATCGGCCAACTGCCGCGCTCGCACCACACAGAGGCGGTAGCCAACCGCCACGGAGGTGTCCCTATTCCGAACGCAGCATCGCCACCGGATCGATGCGCACGGCGAGGAACAACGCCGGCAGCGCGGCCAGCAACGCCGCCGCCAGGATCGTGCACGACGGCAGCGCCAGCATCCCCAAGTCGGTGGGCTTCACTTGATAGAGCAGCGTTTCGATGTACTGCACAGATGCCATGCCTAACCCGACGCCTGCGATTGCTCCCACCAGCACCATCATGAAGATCTCCACAGTCACCAGCCGCGCGATACTGCCGGCTTGCGCCCCGATCGCCATGCGAATGCCAATCTCGCGCCGCCGTTGCAGCACGGAATAATCCAGCACGCCATATAGGCCGACACCCGCGAGCAACAGCGCCACCACCGCGAAGAATAGCGCCAGCACGGCCAGTAGCCGCTCGCGGACCGTGTACACCTGGTCGATCTCCGCCTGCGTCTCAACCATATTGACGCGGAACTCGGGCCGGGCCTTAGCCACCTCCCGGCTGAGGATCTGCGCCAGCGCGCGCGGGTTAGCGCTGGCCGTGCGCACAATGAGCGTGCATCGCCGCACCGGCTGCAATGCGCCCCTGGCATCCACCTGCCGGAACGGAATGTAGGCTACCGGAAGGAGTTTCTCACGCATCGCGAGATAGCGGGCGTCGCGCACCAGGCCCACCACCTGCAAGCGTAAACGTGGGCCTTCGTCCGTGGCTCTCTCGAACCATCTGCCCACTGGATTTTCACCCTTGAAGAATCGCCTCGCGAAAGCTTCGCTGACGATGGCCGCACCTGGAACCGTGTCGGCGGCTCGGAAGTCCCGGCCATCCACGAAGGGAATCTTCATCGCACCAATGAAACCGGGCGAGACATTTAGAAAATACGCCATGTCCTCGCTGGGCGGGCCGCCGTCGATGGCCACAGCGTCGTTCGAGCTATACCCGCTGAGCAGCGCACGGCTGGCCAGCGCGACCGTCTCCACGCCCGGTACCGTCCGCAGATGCTCAACCACCTGGTCCCAATAAGTCTGCGGCTGAGGGCGTTCGGCGACCGTATTGAGAGTCAGCAGCCGTTGGGCGGAGAAGCCTGTGGGGGCTTGCGACAACCGCTCGAAAGTGGCCACTAACAGCCCGGCGGCGTACAACACCAGAAAACAGAACGCGGTCTGGAGGGCGACAAGGCCATGCATAAGCCGTCGCCGGGAATGCGGGTCGTCTCCACCCTTCAGCGCGCTCGCAGGCTTCACGGCCGATGCGCGCAGTGCTGGCGCCAAGCCAAACAGGAGCGTCACGCCCAGCGTCAGTGCCAGCCCGAAACCCAGCACGCGCCAGTCCGCCGCGAGAGACAAGCGCAGCGGCGCGTCCAGCGGACTTTGCATTCCGAGGACCAGCGGCACGGACCACCAGGCGAAGATCGCGCCGGCCACGGCCGCCAGGAAGCCCAGCCATGCGCCTTCCACCAGGACCAGTTGCATCAGGCGCCAGCGCCCCGCTCCTATCGATACGCGCAGCGCCATTTCGCGCGCCCGCGCTGCCGCCTGCGCGGTCATCAGGTTGGCGACGTTGGCGCACGCGATCGTCAGAACCAATGCCACGAGCACCCCCAGAGCCATCAGCGGTTGACGGTAGTACTTCTGCACCGACGAGAAGCCCGCGGCCGCCGGCTGCAGCACGACTTTCTGCTTGAGCATGTCATCGATGCCCTGTTTGGACATTCCGGGGTAGCCTTTTGCCCGCTCCGCTTCGAATGCGCGCGAGACCGCGTCTAGTCTGGCGCGCACAGGTTCCACGGCTATGCCCGGCTTCAAGCGCGCGAGTGTTTCGTGCCAGGTCGAGTCGGAACGGACGACCGCTGGATTCATCGTGATGGGTATGAAGATGTCGGTCACAAAACCGGTCACGGTGCCGGTGAAAGGGCCCATGCAGACGCCAACAATCTCGTATGGACGCTTGTCCATCCGGAAGGTGCGCCCGATGATTTGCGGGTCCCTTGCAAAGCGGTGTACCCAATAATCTTCGGAGAGCACGGCGTATGGATGCGCGCCCGGTTCGCGGTCGTCGTCTTCGGTGAGTAGCCGCCCCAGGACAGGCCGCAGCCCGAATGAACCGAACAGCCACCCGGACACATGTTGCACGTGCGCTTTCTCCGTTTCCTGGTCCGAGCCGTAGGTCAAGTCTGTCGTGCCAAACGAGAGCGCGATCAACTCGGCTTGGTCCTTCACGGCGGCGCGCATCAAGCGGAACGCAGGATATGCCCATCCGTCGTATATGTGGGCCTTACCATCCGCGGCGAGCCGGAATTCCCGACGCGAGACAGCGTAGAGTTGCTCCGGGTGCGCCACCGGGAGAGGCCGCAGCAGCAAGGCGTCGATGAGACGGAATGCCTCGGTGCATGCTCCCATCCCCAGCGCCAGCGAAAGGATCGCGGCGGCGGAAGTTACCTTATTCTTGTAAAGCTGGCGCCCGCCGAAGATGACGTCCGCGCGCAGCGAATCGAGCCACGGGATTAGCCGGATGTCGCGGCTTTCTTCGCGCTGACGGAGGGCTGAGCCGAATGCTCTTGCGGCCTCGGCCGGCTCGCGGCCCCGCTCAATTGCTTCATCGATGTGCGACGCGAGTTCTTTGTCGATCTCGCGGCTCAAGCGATCGCCGCGAAGTACATTTACGACGCGTGACCACAATGACATATCACATCACCCTTATTCCGAGCGCAGCATCGCCACCGGATCGATGCGCACGGCGTGGAACACCGCCGGCAGCGCCGCCAACAACGCCGCCGCCAGAATCGTGCACGACGGAAGCACAAGCATAGCCGGTTCGCCAGGCTTTACTTGATAGAGCAGCGCCTCGATGTATCGCACCGATGCCATCCCCAACGCGATGCCGGCGAGCGCCCCCACCAGAACCATGGCGAAGATCTCCGCCGTCACCAGCCGGGCGATGCTTCCGGCCGGCGCGCCGATCGCCATGCGAATGCCGATCTCGCGCCGCCGTTGCAGCACAGAATAGTCCAGCACGCCATACAGGCCGACGCCGGCCAGCAACAGCGCGACCGCCGCGAAGAACAGCGCCAGCATAGCCAGCAGCCGCTCGCGCACCGTCTGCGCCCGCACCAGGTCCGCCTGCGTGCGGATGTTGCTGACGCGGAATTCGGGCCGCGCGCGCGGAACTTCGCGGCGCAGGATGGATGCCAGCGCCATGGGGTTCGCGGTCGAAGTACGCACGATGAAGGTCGCGCCGCTGAGCGGCTGCACTACGCCATGGGCGTCGATTCGGCGAATCGGAACATAGACCGACGGCAAGATCGACTCGTGGATGTTGCGGTAGGGAGCATCGCGGACGACCCCTACGACTTTGCACGGAAGCTCGCCGTTCTTCGCAAACGACTGTCCAATAGGATTCTGGCCGTTGAAAAACTGCTTGGCGAAAGTTTCGTTGACAATCGCCACGCCGGGCATCGTGTCGCTGGGACGGAAGTCTCTGCCGTCGACGAAAGGAATCTTCATCGTGTCTACCCAGCCCGGCGACACAGCCAGGAAGTAGGCGAGATCCGGGCCGGGAGGCGCCCCGTTCACCGAAATGAAACCGTTCCAGGCGTTTCCGTCGAGCAGCGGCCAACCAGCGAGCGCGACCGTCGCAACCCCTGGCACTGTGCGCAGATGTTCCGCCACCTGGTCCCAAAAGACGGGGGCCTCATCGCGTTGCGCCACCGTGTGCAGCGTGAGCAGCCGGTCGGCGACGAAGCCGGTGGGCCGATGCGACAGCCGTTCAAATGTGGCCGCAAACAGCCCCGCCACGAACAACACGAGAAAACAGAAGGCCACCTGCGTGGCGATCAGCGCGTGCATCGTGCGGCGTCGTGTGTGCGGGTCTTCTCCGCCCCTGAGCGCGCTGGCCGGTTTGACCGTCGAAGCGCGCAGTGCCGGCGTCAGACCGAACAGCAGCATCACAATCAAGGTCAACGCCAGGCCGAATCCTAGCACCCGCCAGTCCGCCGGCAGGTCCAAACGCACCGGATTGTCCGGCGGATTGATCATGCCGACCACAAACGGCGCGGACCACCAGGCAAACACGCCGCCCATCGCGCCCGCCAGCAGCGCGAGAATGGCGCTCTCCACCAGGACCAATTGCACCAGGCGCAGGCGTCCCGCGCCGATCGATACGCGCAGCGCCATTTCGCGCGCCCGCGATGCCGCCTGGGCCGTCATCAGGTTGGCGACGTTAGCGCACGCGATCAGGAGCACCAGCGCTACCAGCACACCCAGCGCCACCACCGAGCGGCGATACTCATTCTGTAGATTGGAGGCGCCGGCGGCCGCGGGCTCCAGCACCAGCCTCTGGTCCAGGAACGCTTCAATGAATTTCTTGCTCATGCCGGTGAAGCCTTTGGCCCTCTCCTCCTCGAAGGCGTGCGAGGTGGCATCGAGTTTCGCGCGGACCGGCCCGACAGCCACACCCGGCTTCAACTGCGCCAACGTCCGGTGCCAGGTCCAGTCGTCGTGGATCACTGCGGGGTGCATCATGGTGGGCACGAATACATCGGTTACGGTGCCTGTTTCGGTCCCGGTGAAGGGCGCTGGGCCGACGCCGACGATCTCATAAAGGTCGTCACCCATGCGAAAGGTGCGCCCAATCACTTTCGGATCTTGGCCGAAGCGGCGCATCCAATAGTCGTATGACAGCACCGCGTACGGACTGGCGTGCGGCTTCAGATCGTCGTTTTCGGTGAGCAGCCGCCCCAGGGCGGGACGCAGGCCGAACGTGCCAAACATCCAGCCGGAGACATATTGCACGACGGCTTTCTCCATCTCGGAGTCCGCCTTGTATGTGAGGTCCGTGCTGTCTCCATAGGAGACGGCTATCAACTCGGCTTGATCCTTCACGGCGGCGCGCATCAGTTGGAACGACGGATAAGCCCATTGGTCGAACGATTGCATCTTGCCGTCGTAGAATGCCTCACGCGCGAGAGCGTAGAGCCGCTCCGGCGCGGTCACCGGCAAGGGCCGCAGCAGCAGGGCATCGATGAGCCGGAATGCCCCGGTGCACGCCCCGATCGCCAGAGCCAGCGACAGGATCGCAGCGGCGGAGGTCACCTTTTTCTTGACGAGCTGGCGCCAGCCGAAGACGGCATCGGCGCGCAGCGAATCGAGCCATGGGATAAGCCGGATGTCGCGGCTCTCCTCGCGCCGCCGCAGCGCGGAACCGAAGGCGGCTCCCGCTTCGGACGGCTCGCGGCCCTGCTCGATCGCTTCGGCGATATGCGACTGCAGCTCTTCGTCGATCTCGCGGCTTAAGCGGTCGCCGCGAACTACATTTACGATCCGTGACCACAACGACATATCACACCGTCCTGAGAACGCGATTTACGGCCGAAGTCACCGCCTGCCAGCGCGATTCTTCGGCGGAAAGCTGCTTCTTGCCCGCCGCTGTCAGTTCATACATGCGCGCCCTCCGCCCGGTGTCCTTGGTGATCCACTCGGCGCGAATCCAGCCGGCTTCTTCCATGCGATGCAGCGCCGGATAAAGCGAGCCTTCCTCGGCACGAAGCACCTCGCCGGACCAGTCCTTGATGGCGGTCATGATGGCGTAGCCGTGCAGCCGCGGCCGCCGCGAGAGGATCTTCAACACCAGCAGGTCGAGCGATCCCTGGAGAGAGTCGGTTTTAGGCATACTCAGACTTCATAATACACAGACGTCTGAGTGTATGCAAGGTTAGGCCGGAATCTGAATTTCCAGGATGGAACTGCTAACGCCGCCTGGACCCGATTCGTCATAGGTAACGGAGGATCACCAAATGCTTCAAGATCTGCGCCTCGGCCTGCGCATGCTGCGCAAGCAGCCCGGCTTCACCTTGATTGCGGTACTTACGCTGGCGCTGGGTATCGGCGCGACATCGGCGGTTTTCAGCCTGATCCGAGGCGTCCTCCTGACGCCGCCGCCTTACCGGCAACCGGATCGTCTCGCGCTGATTCCTACCGCTCGACTCGACGGCCAGCAGATGGCGCAGCCGCGGGGCTGGCCCGCCGCGCAGTGGATGGAGTGGCAAAAGCAGGCGAAGTCGTTTGAGACATTTGGCGCGTACGACTGGACCTTCAACTTTCTGGTCCTGTCGGATGGCAGCGTATCGATGGAGGGGATGTGGGTCACGCGCGATTATTTCCGCGTGCTCGGACTGCAGCCCTTGCTTGGGCGCACGTTCCTGGAGTCCGAAACCGGGGCCAAGCCCGCGCCGGTGATCGTCCTCGGATACAACCTTTGGCAGCGGAAATTCAACGGCGATCCGCAGATCGTCGGCCGGAAGATCCGCATCAGCCGTCAGGATAATCCGCCCACGGTGATCGGCGTGATGCCTCCCGGCGTCCGTTTCCTGCCATCGCCGGGAGCCGCGCGGGAGCCCAACTACAACGTGAACGCGCTGGTCGATTTCTGGATTCCGGCTCCTTCCAATCCGACAGAGCTGAAAGCGCCGTTCTGGAGTGTGGTGGGGCGATTGCGCGAGGGCGTCACGCTCCAGCAAGCGCAAGGGGAACTCAAGGTCTTGGCGGCACGAGAGGCGCAGGCCGAGCACGGCTTTGAAGGTTTCACTCCCCAGGTGCAGTCCCTCAGGGCCGAAATGAATCGCGACGGCAGCCGCATCCTGCTGCCGCTGTTAGGCGCGGCTGCGCTGGTGCTATTGATTGCGTGCGGGAACGCCGCGGCCCTGCTGCTGGTGCGCGGGCTGCAACGGCAGCAGGAATACGCCGTGCGTAGCGCGCTGGGGGTGGGCCGCGTCGCGCTTTTCCGGCAAGTGGCCACCGAGAGCCTGCTGCTGGCGCTGCTGGGCGGCGCGTTGGGTGTGGGCCTGGCACTGGGAGCCGTGAACCTATTTAAGATAATTGGCGGACACGCCATCCCGCGTCTGGACGCGGTGACTACGGGCTGGCCAGTGCTGGCCTTCGGTCTGATCTCGGCAGTGGCAGCCTCACTGCTGGCCGGACTCTTTCCCGCGCTGCGCGCTTCGCGGCTCGATCCCATGCAGGTACTCAAGAGCGCCGGACCGAAGAGCAGCGCCGGGCGGGGCGAACGCCGGCTTCTGCGCGGAGTCACGCTGGTGCAGACGGCGCTGACCTTGGCATTGCTGGTGGGCGCCGGACTGCTGATTCGCACCATGATGAACATCTCCAACGTGCAGTCGGGTTACAGCATCGGACGGATTCTGACCATGACCGTCACGGCGGTCGAAGGCAACTACTTCGATTTTCATCACCGCGCTTTGGAGCGGGTGTCCGCGCTTCCCGGCGTCGAGCACGCCGCTTTTGCGTGGGGCGTGCCGCTCACGGGCAACAACTGGCCCGCAACGGTCGACATCGAGGGGCAACCCGCGGCCAGCAAAGAGAGCGACCGGATCGCGGTGCCGCTGCGGTCCGTCACCGAGGACTACTTCAACCTTTTGGGGCTGCCCATTTTGGATGGGCGGGCCTTCCGTCCGTCCGATGACCGCAAAGCGCCCAGCGTAGCCATCGTGAACCAGGCTCTGGCGGATCGCTACTTCCGGCACGCGCAGGCCATCGGTAAGAAACTCTGGCTGGGCGGGCCGAAGGAGCCGCCCACGGAAATAGTGGGCATAGTGGCCAATGGCCGCACCGACGACCTCACACGCGCGGGCAATCCCGAGGTTTATCTTTCCCTTTGGCAGGCAGGCGCGTTTTCCAAGGACCTGGTCGTGCGCACGGCGGCGGACCCGCGCTCGGTGATGGCCGCCGTCCAGCGCGAATTGCGCGCGGTGAACCCAACCGTGGCCGTCGAGAATCTCAGGACGCTCGAACAGATTCGCGGCGATTCGCTGGCGCCGCGCACATTCGCCATGCAGTTGCTGGCCGGGTTTGCGGTGGTGGGAAGCGTGCTTACGCTGGTCGGCATTTACGGTGTGCTCTCGCTGTCGGTGGCGTCGCGGCGGCGTGAACTTGCCATCCGCTCGGCGGTGGGCGCGCAGCAGCGCGACATCCGCAACCTGATATTCGGGGAGGGCTTTCGATTGATCGCGGGCGGCGTGATTGCAGGCATGGCCGCCGCTCTGCTGTTGTCGCGCGTGCTCAGGTCTTTTCTGTTTGAAGTGGAGCCTGGCGATCCGGTGACATTGATTGGCGTAGCCTTGCTATTCGCAGGCGTGGCGCTGTTGGCGTGCTGGGCGCCGACGCGTCGTGCGGCGAAGGTCGATCCGGTGGAAGCCCTGCGCTACGAGTGAGCGGCGTTACCGAGCCACGACCGTCAGGGAGTGGTCAACCCGTCCGGTGACCCGGCCAACTCAGCCCCGCCGTGGTAGCCTTCGGTTAGAACGCATGCCACACGCTTGGTTGCTCGCAACGCTCTTAGCGTTGCTCGCCGCCGGTTCCGCATCGCCGGACACCATCGACGGCAGAGTCGTCGAGGACCACACCGGCTCACCGCTGGCGTCGGCGGATGTGAGTCTTATCTCATGCAAGATGAGCCTGGAGGGAGAGGCTGTTTCGCATACAAGATGAGCCTGAAGCGGGGATCGGTCATGCTGGGGATTGACGATCAAAGTGAACAATGCGACCGAGACCAGCCTCCCGTTGGTCGGCCCTGCGGCATCGCGGAGAGATCCGGCATCAAAGCAAAACCTTCCATGAAAGGAAAAACCAAAACCATCCCAGCCCGAGGCGCAGTCAGCCTCCCGTTGGTCGGCCCTGAGACGGTGGCACACGAATCAATATTCAAAGAAAGGAGACCCGCATATCCGATACCGGTTCCCCAGGCTCATTCTTGGATGAGAAAATGCTGCACTTTCGCCAGGCCTACAGCGCAATTCTCCGCCGCAGCATATCCAGCGCCATCTGCGTCGCAAACTGCCGAATCCGCGTCCGGTCGCCAATGAACTGCCGGTGCAGCACGTGACATCCGGCCGCATCCGCCAGCCCCACATAGATCGTGCCAACCGGCGCATTCTCGCCGCCCGCGTCAGGCCCGGCCACGCCAGTTATAGCTAGCGCGTAAGTGGACCCGGTGCGCCGCCGCGCGCCCAGCGCCATGGCCTCGGCAGTCTCCTTGCTGACCGCGCCGCAGCGGGCGATGATGTCCTCCGGCACGCCCAGCCACTCCACCTTCATGCGGCTGGCATAAGTGATGAAGCCGCCCAGGAAGTAAGTGGAACTGCCGGCCACCGACGTGATGCGCTCTCCCAGCAGGCCGCCCGTGCAGCTTTCCGCCACCGATAGCGTATTATGCCGCTCGCGCAGCATATCTCCCACCACCTCTTCCAGCGCCTGGCCGTTGCGCGAGTAGATCCGCTCGCCCAGCAGCAGTTCGATCGGTCCACCCACTTCCACCAGCAACGCCGCCGCCTCTCCCTCCGTCGAGCACCGCGCGCGCAGATGAATCTGTAAATCGCCGGCCGCCGCCAGGATCGTCGTCGCGGGGTTGTCGTACTTCTTATAAACTGGCGCAATCAGTTGATCCAGGTCCGACTCCGGCATCCCCGCCACGCGCAGCACCAGCGTGCGGATCACCTGCCGCGGCACGATGCGCGCCAAGCGCGGCAGGCAATGCCGCGTGAACATGGCCTTCATCTCGTGCGGCGGACCGGGCAACAGCATCACATGCGCGTCCGATTCCGCGATCCATTGGCCCGGAGCGGTGCCGCGCTCGTTGGGCAGTATCTCGGCGCCTTCGATAAGGAACGCCTGCCGCTTGTTGACCTCCACCATCTTGCGCTTGAGTTGCGCGAAGCGCTGCTCCAGCACCTCCGTGATTTCGGGGTGGTAGATCAGCTTGCGGTCGAGCGCGGCCGCCACCGCGTCGCGCGTCAGATCGTCCTCCGTGGGCCCCAAGCCCCCGCAAAGGATCACGATTTCGGAACGCGAGACGGCGCGGCGCACGGCGTCCGCCAGGCGATTCAAGTCGTCACCGATAACGGATTTGGTGACCACTTCCACCCCCAGCCCGTTAAGCTGATCGGTGAGAAACAGGGAGTTGGTATCGACGCGCTGCG
>OBLW0100004871.1_pt1 | contig 10137 bp, 7 predicted proteins | sample 1520161 | NCBI WGS metagenome assembly OBLW01 (sample SAMEA3539309, study PRJEB22396) | soil metagenome | biome: tundra; feature: field; material: soil | place: USA | collected 2010-05 | depth 0.15 m | reverse complement strand
GAGATGCCTAAGTGACTGGAGTTCAGACGTGTGCTCTTCCGATCTGTTGGGGCGCGGGATGCGCTGCCGGCGCGGGATGAGACGCTGGGACCGGACGCGCCGCTGGAGCAAGATGCGATGCTGGAGCCGGATGCGATTGGGGCTTTGCCTCAACGTGAGCTGCCGGGGCAGGACGGGACTCAGGCTTCGGTTCAGCCTTCGGCTTGGCCTCTGTCTTCGCCGCAGCGGGCGCGGCGTGCTTTTCATCGGCCAGAGGTTTTTGGACAGCCAGGGTCTTGGGGTGGCCGCCATTGGCCTTGGCAAAGGAGGTCTTGTCGGTCCTGGCCGCGGTCAGGTGCTGCGTTTGGATGGCGGTAGGAGACGCATGCTGCTCGTTTCCCGCAGCCCGCTCTGCAGGGCTGGCTGTGTGCTGAATGCCGCCGGGACCGCCGTTGTAGGCTACGTGATGGGGGTTGGCAACGATGCCTCTGTCGACAACCGTCCGGTCAATATAGGTGGTGTGAATGACGGTCCGATCCACGTGGACGACCGCGGTGTTGTAGGCAAAGGAGCCGCCGCGCCACTCGCCGCCAGCAAAGCCGATGCCTCCGTAGCCGCCGCCATAGTTGATGCCGCCGTAGTAGCCGACGTGGCGGCCCCAATAGCCCTGATGGAAGCCGTAGTGGCCGTCGGACCAGTCCCAGTAGTCGGGCGTCCACAGCGCGCCCTCATAGGGCGCCTCCACCCAGGCGCCGGGCACCCAGTAGTAGTCGCCCTCATCCTGATCGTAGGCCCAGTAGCCGGGCGTCCACATCAGGTTGGGCTGGGGGCAGACCGGCTGCACATAGACCGGCAGCTCCGGTGGAGCGAAGCCGACACTGATTTCGATCTGAGAGTACGAAGAGGCGGGAAGCAGAGAGAGCAGAAGCGTCAGCAAGAGCCAACGCGCGGAGCGGAAGATTTGCATCGAAAGAACCTCCTGGTTCTTTGGCGCTCGCTCCGCTGTAGAAATCGATTTTCCCTGCGCGGGACGAGGGCCTGGGTACTTCGCTGCAAGGCTACCCCCCAGTTCTCATCCCGCACTGTTCAAAACTGCACAGTATCGTCTACTTATACTCGACCGCTCAATAACGATAGCTGAGGCCCATACCGACGACACGGCGCGCCTCCAGATTGACCGGCACATTGACAGTGGCAGGATAGGGCGCGGGCAAGCCGGTTGCGACAGGGACCGCGCCGATATTTCCGGCCACTTGGCCGATACCAATATCAAAGCTGAAGTGCGGATGCTCACGCTGCGTCACGCGTACGGCATAGTCCAGCGTGGTCGGCAGGTCAGCCCTGCCGGCGACCAGAGGAATGCCGTTGGGAGGGTTGGGACCCAGACCCTGGACCGTCCGTGGCTCCTGAGTGAATCCCGCTGATGGCACGGCTACAACTCCGAAGGCGATGGGCAACGGAATGCCGAGGCCGCCGTAGAACCGTCCGCCAAAGCGGGTGGACTCGCCGCCAATGCCGAAGATGGCGGCATTGGTGGCCTTCCAGCCCAAGTTCACCAGAAAGGGCACGGGCGGATGCGCCCAGGTCTTGGTGACGGAGATGTAAACGTCTCCGTTGGTGTAGGCCTTGGCTGCGGGGATGGGGACCGGGGTGCATTCTCCGCTCGCGATGCAGAATTCATCGTAGAGTCCGACTGCCTGCGGGATGGCCTCGCCGGTGACAAACTTGTCGCCGGTGCGCACCACGCCGCCGACAGCAATTCCCGGCGTCCAGGGACCGAATTGCCCGTCTTTGATCCCCACGACTTTGCCGTGAAAGATGTTCATGCCATTGACATCCCAGAGGCTGCTGGTCGCGGCATTGGTAGCCGTGGCCACCGGGGTGTTGCCGAGCTGATGCACGCTGCGGGTGTAGCCCACCTCGGCACGGTTGGCAAAGCCTTCGGTGACGCTGAAAGTCTCAAAATCGCCGATCACGGTTTTAGCACTGATGAAGTGAACGCCGACGGCGGGGTGGGAAAATGTTTTTCCCTTGGCCGATTCGACGACGTAAGCTGTGGGCGTCAGAAAGCCGCCGGTCTGGCCTTCGAGCGTCAGGTGCTGGGCGTTGAGTTGCCGGGTGGCGAGCAGGCCGACCGTGAGGAGGCCGCAAAGAGCGAGTTTGTGCATGGCGAAATGTTTCACTTTTTCAACTCCAGTGGAGCGCAGTCGCCTGCCTCCGGTGAGGTTTGCTGTTCAACCCCTTGTAACACAACGGAAGCAAACTCGTCTTCAACTTTATTTCAGTGGTAGACTCAGCCCATGGCGCGCGGTCTGTTTATTACCATCGAAGGCCTGGATGGATCCGGGAAAACCACGCAAATCAACCGCTTGGCCGCCTGGCTCAAGAAACGCGGCCAGAGCGCTCAGGTGACTCGCCAACCGGGCGGGACGGTGACCGGAGACCGCATCCGCGCCCTGGTGCTCGACTCGCGCTCGACGAATCTGGCGCCGATGGCTGAGATGGCGCTGATGTTCGCCGACCGCGCCCAGGCCATCGCCGAGGTGATTCAACCCGCCCTGGAGGCCGGAAAAATCGTCCTCTGTGATCGATTTACCGACTCGACCGAAGCCTACCAGGGAGGCGGCCGCGAGCTGGGTTCCGAGGTTGTTCTTGAATTACACCGGCTGATTTGCTCGAATCTTCAACCCGACCTCACGCTGTTGCTGCTGCCTGGACTGGAGGCTTCGCTCCACCGCGCGCGCCGCCGCAACCAGCGCACCGCCGAGCTGAGCGGCCCGGATGAAGGCCGCTTCGAGCAGGAGCAAGACGCCTTTTATGGCCGCGTCTGGCGGAAGTACCGGGAGATCGCCGTTCGCGAGCCGGAGCGCGTCGTTCTGTTCGAAGGCGACCTGAGTATCGACGAGGTTCACGAACAGATCGTCGAAGCCGTTGCCGAGCGGCTGGCAATGTTGTCCACCGGAGCAAGCGCAACCTTGCTCACGAACCTCGCGCCGTGAGTTATAATTTCGCCGAAGCTCAAATCACTTCAATCCAATCAGTCAACGAGACACTATGAAACTGATCCATCGCACTCTGCTTGCCGCCGCCACCGTGCTTCTCGCCGCGCCTCTGCTCCATGCGCAGGCCTCCGAGTCGGCCATCTCCAAGCAAATCGACAAACTGCGCTCGCTTTCACCTGAACAGCGTTCGATCGCCACTGCAAAGCTGGCGCTCGACATTCGCACGCTGCCCGCCGGTCCCGACAAGGTCAAGCTGGCCAACAACCTCGCCGGCTATTCGACGGAGGGCGAAGCCGGCCATGATACCATTCAGGCCGTCGCCGATACCCTGGCCAAAGCGCTGGCCGAGTCGCCTGTGCCGGCCAAGGGAGACCGGCCCCCAGCCCCATACATCGAGCTCGCGGAACTCGTTCGATATGAGCATTTGACCACAACACTCAGCGACCATCTCTTCGCCAAGGCCACTCAGACGCTGGTCGACAATGAAGCGGATGTCCAGAAGGCCGACTTCACCCTCAAGGATTTGAAGGGAAAGAAGTATACCCTCTCTGAACTCCGGGGCAAGATCGTGATGGTCAACTTCTGGGCCACCTGGTGCCCGCCCTGCATGCAGGAGATGCCCGACCTGGATCGGCTTTACACGCACTTTGAGCCGCAGGGGCTGGTCGTTCTCTCCATCACCGACGATCAACCCTTCAAGGTCTCCTCCTACGTCAACACTTCCAACTACCATCCGCCGGTTCTGCTCGACTACGAAGGCAAAGTGCACCAACAGTTCCACATTGTTGGCATTCCCAGAACCTTTATCTTCGATCGCGATGGCAAACTCATCGCGGAAGCCGTCGACCGGCGTGTCATGCACCAGTGGCTGGAGTTGCTCTCCAAGACCGACCTCCATCCCTGAGGACTTCCCGCACGGCCGGGGCGTCCTATCGGAGCGGGCGCCCCGCTGCTTCCCTCCAGCCTGAAGCGCCCCGCGCAATTACACTTGATGAGTGACTAGGGTAGCCACCATCGCGCCGCAGCTTTACCTCAGTTTCGACGAGCCACGCCAGGCGCGCCGCATCTGGCCGGTGCGCGAGCTGGTGGGCCAGGTGCGCGAATTGGTCGAGCAGGAATACGGCGACGTGTGGGTTGAGGGCGAGATCTCCAACTTCCGCCCCGCGCCCAGCGGCCACATTTATTTCACGCTGAAGGATGCCGACGCGCAACTGCCCGTCGTCTTTTTTGGCCGCAAGGCGATGCTGCTTCGCTTCCGCCCCGAGGACGGCCTGCACGTGCTGGTGCGAGGCAGGGTCAGCGTCTACGAGCAGCGCGGCCAGATGCAGTTGGTGGCTGAGACAATGGAGCCGGTCGGCGCGGGATCGCTGCAACTGGCCTTCGAGCAATTGAAGGCGCGGCTCAAGGCAGAAGGCCTCTTCGACGCCGAACGCAAGCGCCCACTGCCCGGCTTTCCGCGCGCCGTGGGCATTGTCACCTCGCCCACCGGCGCGGTGATTCGCGACTTTCTCAACATTGTCGCCCGCCGACACTCCGGCCTGAGCGTGCTCATCTGCCCGGTCAGCGTGCAGGGCGATTCCGCGCCCGCCGAGGTTGAAGCTGCGATCAACGAACTCAACGCCGGCGGCCTGGTGGACGTGATTGTCGTGGCCCGCGGCGGAGGCTCGCTGGAGGATTTGTCCGCCTTCAACAGCGAGCGTGTGGCCCGCGCCATCGCCGCCTCGCGCCTGCCGGTGGTCTCGGCTATCGGCCACGAGACCGACTTTACGATTGCGGATTTTGTCGCCGATCTGCGCGCCCCCACGCCGTCCGCCGCCGCCGAATTGATTACCGAGGCGCAGCACAAGATCGCCGAGCGCGTGACCGAGCAATCGTATCGGCTGGAACGCGCCGCCCGCTTTCAGTTGTTGCAAGCGCGCCAGCGGCTCAGCCGACTGCCCGGCAGCCGCGCCGAGGGGCGCGTGAATTCGATGCTGCATCGGCTGGCTCAGCGCCTGGATGATTTTTCCTTGCGCATGGAAGCAGTCTTCAGCGTACAACTCCGGCAGCATCAGCATAATGTCGCCGATCTGGCCGCCGCCGTCCTGCGCCACGATCCGCGCCAGGGGCTTGCCCATGCGCGCGCGCGGCTTACCGCTGGGCGAACTCGCCTGGTCCATTCGATGGCGCGGATGATGCACGAATCCACGGCCCACCTCAGCTCTCTTGACGCGCGGCTGCACTCACTTTCGCCTCTGGCCGTGCTGGAACGCGGCTATGCACTGGTGCTCACCGCGACGGGCGGGGTGGTTCGCTCCACGCTTCAGGTTGCGCCCGGAGACAAGCTCGTCACGCGTCTCTCCGACGGCGCCTTCATCAGCCGCGTGGAATCCGCGGCGTCCAACAAATCAACCAAGAAATGAGACCATGACCGCAGCCAACGCACGCAAACTCTTCGGAACCGACGGCATTCGCGCCGTGGCGGGCGAATACCCGCTGGACGCCGCCACCATCTACGCCGCCGGCCTGGCCCTCGGCCACTCGCTGCGCAAGACGGCCGCTGAACCCAAGGTGATCCTGGGCCGCGACACGCGCGAGTCCGGGCCGTGGATTGCCGCCACGCTTGCCGCCGGTGTGCGCGAGACAGGAGCGAGCGTCGAGAGCGCCGGGGTTGTGCCCACACCTGCCGTCGCTTTCCTCGCGCGGACGCATGGATTTCAGGCGGGTGTGGTGATTTCGGCCTCGCACAATCCCTGGCAGGACAATGGCATCAAGCTCTTCGGCGCCGATGGCTTCAAGCTGGCCGATGCTGTGGAACTGGCGATGGAGGAGGAGATTCTCCATCACGCGGCCAACTCCGCCGCACCCGATCCGGCAACGCTTCCCACGGTCGAAGACAACGCCGCCTTCCAGGCCGACTACATTCAGTTCCTGCTCGAATGCGTGCCGGGGCTTTCGCTGGATGGGTTGCGGATTGTGGCCGATTGCGCCAACGGTGCGGCGGCGGCGGTTGCGCCCAAGCTGTTTCGCCGGCTGGGAGGAGAGGTCTCGCTGCTGAACGTCGCGCCCGACGGCCGCAACATCAACCTGAACTGCGGCGCGCTGCATCCGGCCTATGTGGCCATTGAGGTGAGCGCCCGCGGAGCGGATCTCGGCCTCACCTTTGACGGCGACGCCGACCGCTGTATGCTGGCCGGCTCGCACAACAACATCATCAACGGCGACGCGATTCTGCTGATGGCTGCGCGCGACCTGAAAGAGCGTGGCCTCTTGACCAGCGATCTGGTCGTCGCCACCACCATGTCGAACATGGGGCTGGAGGCGGCGTTGCGGCACTCCGGAATCAAGATGCTGCGCGCGCAGGTCGGCGACCGCTATGTCCTCGGAGCCATGCTGGCGCACAATGCCGCATTGGGCGGAGAGCAATCGGGACACATCCTGTTGCCGCACCTGGCCACCACTGGCGATGGCTTGCTGACCGCGCTGGTGGTGCTGGATTTGATGGCGCGCTCAGGGAAGAGCATCGACGAACTGACCGCCGACTTGAAAGTCTTCCCGCAGGTCATCGTCAACGTGAAGGTTCGCGAGCGCAGGCCGCTGGAGTCGATTCCCGCCGTAGCCGCCGCCATCCGCGCCGCCGAAGTGGAGTTGAAGGACACAGGCCGCGTAGTGATTCGCTATAGTGGCACCGAGCCTCTGGCGCGCGTGATGATTGAAGCCGAGAGTGAAGAGGCGATGCGGCGGCACGCGGATGCGATTGCTGATGCGATCCGCGAGGAACTCGGCGTGTAATCGCATCTTTGCATTCCTACAGGAGACTTCCAGAAATGACAGGGCAGAAAATCCATTTCTATCTTACCGCCGCATTTGGCATCCTGTTGGTTCCTGCCGCCATTTTCTCCCGCCTGCGATTCGTGCCATCGCTATCTACGCTCACCTTCCTCATGGGCTGGGCGATTCAATCCATCATATGGGCCGCGCTTCTTTACCAGTTTGGCGTAAAGGGCTCGTGGACTCCGCTGCGGCGCAACTTTTTGAGATTTGCGTTAATGATACCGATGACAATCGCCATGGTTGTTATGTTCGGCCCGGGAGCGGGTGTTGGGATAGCGATAGCCGGATTGGCCATCGCTGAGTTTGTTTATCGCCAGGGAGACTGGAAAAGGGCCGCCTATGCTCTTCTTCCCTGGCTGTATCTCGCAGTAGGGATCGACGTGGCGCTGGCATATTCTTCGGTCATCGTCACACTGCGTCCATGCATGGAATATGACGCGCTCTTTAACAGTCTGGACGCGCATCTGATGTTCGGAGTTACCGTAGCTGGCCTCAGCCGCGATGCAGCCTTGCTGTATGCGCCCGCTGAGTATATTTACTACAGTATCGGCGGAGTTATGGGGGCGGCGATCTTGTTTCTCTGCCTCGCGGGAGACAGGCGAGCGGCCTTTCAAATGTGTGGCGCCATTCTCACGGCCTACTATCTATCCCTGGCTGTCTTCTATATCTTTCCCGCGCAAGGGCCATTCATCGCCGCCGGCCTTCCGCCGCATTTATTCACGGCCGCCATTCAGCACGCCTCTCTGATGAATGCCACGGCACTCTATCATCATTCCGGCTGGATTACTCCGCCCCGCGCCTATTATGTCGCTTTTCCGTCCATGCATGTGGCACAGCCGTTGATCGCCGCCTGGTTCCTGAGGAGATGGCGCGCCGTCTTTGCGATCATCGCAGGTTACTGCGCGCTGCTTGCTGCGTCCATCGTCATTCTTCAGTGGCATTATGCCGTTGACATTCTAGGAGGCTTAGCCGTCGCTGCACTTGCAATAGCTTTCGTCTCCGCCGGAGTGGGCCGCTTCAACGTTCCAGCGGAAAGACCGTCTGGACAAGTCTGATTCGGATCATCACTGCGCAACCGCGGAACAACCTACTTCATATCGCGCCAGTTGGGGCCGGACTTCAGGTCGGCGATCAATGGCACGTTGAGCTTGACTACGCCTTCCATCTCCGTGCGAACTAACTCTTCGACTTCGGCGGTCTCGCTGGCGGGAACCTCAAAGAGCAGCTCGTCGTGTACTTGCAGGACCATGCGCGTCTTTAGATTGCGCTCGGTGAGCTGGCGGTCGATGGAGATCATCGCCAGCTTGATGAGGTCAGCGGCGGTGCCTTGCAGCGGCGTGTTGATGGCGGTGCGCTCGGCGAAGCCGCGCTGGTTGGGGTTGCGGCTCTCGATGTCGGGAATGGGACGGACGCGGCCAAAGAGTGTGCGCACCGAGCCGGTCTTGCGGGTCTCTTCAAGGGTCTTTTCGATGAAAGCTTGCACGCCGGTGTAGCGCGCGAAGTAGCGCGCGATATAGGCGCGCGCCTCGGCTTGCGGAATGCCTAACTGCGCAGCCAGCCCGAAGGGTGAGATACCGTAGACAATGCCGAAGTTCACAGCCTTGGCGCGGTTGCGGGTCTGCTTGTCCATCTCGGCGGCGGGCACGCCGAAGACCTCGCTGGCAGTGAGCGTGTGAATGTCCTCGTTGTTCTGGTAGGCGTGGACGAGCAGTGGGTCGCCGCTGAAGTGCGCGAGAAGGCGCAGCTCGATCTGCGAGTAATCCGCCGAGAGCAGTTGCGTTCCGGGCGCGGCGGTGAAGGCGGCGCGAATCTCGCGGCCCAGCTCGGTGCGCGTGGGAATGTTCTGCAAATTGGGATTGACGGAGGAGAGGCGTCCGGTCGCAGTGGCTGCGGCCTGAAATGTGGTGTGGACGCGCGAGTCAGAATCGGCAAGCAGCGGCAATGCGTCGATATAAGTCGATTTCAACTTCGATAAATGGCGAAATTCGAGAACCAGGCGTGGAACTTCATGCTTTTCCGCCAGGTATTCCAGCACATCCTGCGCGGTGGAGACGGCCTTTCCCTTGCCTCGGCTGGCCGGTGCGGGCAGGCCCAGATGCGTGAAGAGCACCTCGCCGAGCTGCTTGGGGGAGTTGATGTTGAAGCGGCGGCCGGCTAACTCAAAAATGTGTTCGCCGACGCGCTCCAGCTCGATGGCGAAGCGCTTGGAAAGGCCGTCGAGGACACTGAGATCGATGCGCACGCCGGCCTGCTCCATGCGGAAGAGGACCGGGGCAAGCGCCACGTCCATTTCGTAGACGCGCTCGACGGCGGACTTTTCGACTTCGGCTTTCAACGCGGGAACTAGCGCGCGAATCACCGCCGCGCCCGCGGCGAGCGTGGAGGGCGCGGGCTGCGAGTGGCGTGCGGCCACGTCAGCCAGTGTTTGCGTCGAGTGGGTGGGATTGAGCGCGTAGGAAAGAAGCATGGTGTCGTCCACTGCTCCATGCAGGCCCACGCCTTGCGCGGTGAGCAGATGAAGAGCGGTCTTCCAGTCGTGGGTTTGCTTGGGAACGGCGGCGTCTTCGAGCTGCGCGCGTAGCTGCGCGGTCAGCGGGAGATCGAGAGCGGTCGCCAGCTCCGCGCAGACGCCCACGGTAAAGCCGGCCTGCTTTTCGGCAGCTTCGGCTACATCGAGCAGCGAGAGATTCTGAGGCGCATCGTCTTCGGCTTCCGGCGCGGGCGGTTTCGTATTGAGCGCAAAGGCAAAGCCCTGCTCGCGCGCGGCGGCGTAGAAGGCTGCGGACTGGGCTTCTGTGGGGGCTTCGAGGAGTTCAACGACCGGCGCGGACTCCGAGGGCGCCAGGTCGCGCAGCATGGAGGTGAACTCCAGCTCGGTGAAGAGTTCGCGGCAGGCTTCGAGGTCTGGCGGCTGCGTCTGCATCGCGGCCAGGTCCAGCGCGAGCGGGACATGAGAGTCGATGGTGACCAGTTCCTTGGAGAGCAGGACGGCGTCGCGGTTCTGCTCCAGCGACTCGCGATAACTCTTACGCTTGACCTCACTGGCGCGGTCGAGGACGGCCTCGACGCTGCCAAACTCGACAATCAACTCCACGCTGCCCTTGTCGCCAATGCCGGGCGCGCCGGGAATGTTATCGACCGCATCGCCGCGCAGGGCCATTACATCGACGACTTTCTCCGGAGGAACTCCGAGGACTTCCACGACTTTGGCGGGGTCGAGGATCATGTTGTCCTTCTGCGGGTTAAGAATTTTCACTGCGGGCGTGACCAACTGCATCATGTCCTTGTCGCCGGAGACGATGAAGACCTCGTGCTGCTCGCCGGCGGCCTGGCGGGCGAGGGT
>OBLW0100004870.1_pt1 | contig 10138 bp, 7 predicted proteins | sample 1520161 | NCBI WGS metagenome assembly OBLW01 (sample SAMEA3539309, study PRJEB22396) | soil metagenome | biome: tundra; feature: field; material: soil | place: USA | collected 2010-05 | depth 0.15 m | reverse complement strand
TCAGACGTGTGCTCTTCCGATCTATCGCTGTAGGTTCCGGTGGCTGCGAACCCCTGCAAGGTGTCCAACGGAATAGTTGGTATCGCGGGCGTGACCGCAATCGAAACCAGGGTCGCCGGCGTAACCGTCAGTTCTGTCGAGCTGGCAATAGCGCCCACGGTAGCCGTGACATTCGTGCTTCCCACCGTCACGCTGCTGGCGATTCCAGCATTGGTGACCGTCGCTATGGTGGTATTGGTAGTGCTCCAACTTGCCTTCGACGTCAAATTTAGAGAGCTGCCGTCGCTGTAAGTCCCAGTGGCGACCAGGGGCAGACTCGTCCCCAGCGCAAACGATGGGTTGGCCGGTGTGAGAGCGATGGAAACCAGTACTAGCTGACCGACGTTGAGCGTGGCCGTGGCCGTGAACGAACCTGAGTTCGCCGTAATCGTGGCGCTGCCCACGCCGACGCCGGTCGCCAAGCCGCCCGCGGTGATTGTGGCCACAGCCGTCGAAGACGAACTCCAACTCACTGTGCCCGTCAAATTCTGTTTGCTACCGTCGCTAAACGTCCCCGTTGCCGTAAGCTGCTGGCTCATTCCCTCCGCAATCGAAAAGTTCACGGGAGTTACGGATAAGGAAGCTAACACTGGCTCGGTAACCGTCAATGGAGAGGAACCGCTCACCGTGCCCGCGGTCGCCGTGATAGTAGCCATTCCCTGAGCCACACTCGTCGCCAGGCCTTTACTGCTGACCGTTGCTACCGAGACTGCCGAGGACGTCCATGTGGCTATGCTGGTCAGGTTCTTAGTTTTGCCGTTGGTGTAGGTCCCAGTTGCAGTGAACTGCTGGGTCAGACCAGCAGCCACGGACGGAGCCGCGGGCGTGATCGCGATCGAAACCAGGGTAGCGGCACCGCCGGTTCCGGTGAGCGAGACGGTTTGTGGGGAGTTGCCGGCATTGTCCCCAAAGCTCAACGTGGCAGATCTGCTGCCGGTTGTCTCAGGCGAGAATGTCACAGATGCGGTGCAGCTCACCCCGGCCGCCAATGGATTCGGGCTGAGCGGACAGGTCGTCGAGTAGGCGAAGTCAGCGAGACTGCTCTTGAGACCATTAATCATGAGACTTGTGGTCTGGTTGTTCGTCAGGGTGACTGTTTGGCCGGGACTGGTTGTTCCGAGAGCTTGACTCGCGAAAGTCAGGCTGCCCGGACTCACCACTGCCGGTTGCAGTCCCACCCCGGTCAGGCTAACCGTCGGGCTCACACTGGCATTGTCGTTCACCGTGAGAGTGGCATTTTCGCTACCCACCACGGAAGGCGTGAAGTACACGAAAACGGAACACGTTCCCCCCGCTGCCAAAGTGGAGGGGCTAAGCGGGCAATTCGTGTTGCTCGAGAAATCAGCCAGTGTAGTTACGATGCCGGCAATCGTGAGGCTCGTCGGCTGATTATTGTTGACGGTGAAGGTCTTCACAGGACTCTTCTTCTTGATCACTTGGTTACCAAACGATAAACTCGTCGGAGTTACTGTAACGGCCGCGATCCCGGTCCCGCTAAGCGCCACCCGCTTCGGACTCGCGAAGCCGGCGATGCTGATGCTGAGAGTTGCCGACCGTTCGCCAAGCACTGTAGGGGTAAAGGTTACTGAAATCGTGCACATGCCGCCTCCTGCCAGCGTGGCGGGACTTACGGGGCAGTTGTTGGTCTGGGTGTAGTCAGACAAACTGCTGGTGATACTGGTGAGGGTAATGGCTCCGGTCAGACTATTGGTGAGAGTCACTTGCTTAACGACACTGGAAGTGTTCTGTGCCTGATTCCCGAAGGATAAGGTCGCGGGGGAAACGACGACGGTGCCTGCATAAGCCAGGCCGGGGCACGCCAAACAGAAAACAATTAAAGCAACGCGCACGTCGGAGTCCAGCTTCAAGGAAACTCCTGATCCAATTAATCGGAATCTCTTTCTTGGTTCAAAACGGCACTGATCATACACGATCCCGCTGTTCGCCAGATAGTGTGAAACAATTTTCGGTAGTGTCCTAACAGTGCGTTGCTGAGTGGTGGACTTTCATTTTATCGTGCCAAGGTGTTGAGCTAGTCCACCAGCAACACTACAGCTGTTCCGAGCGCTACCGCAAGAATGGCCAACGCAGCAACGAGGCCATGGTGAAAGTCGTGACGGGAGTAATTTGGCTTCGTTATCCCGCGTGCTAGGTTTGCCAGCAATTTCAAAATGAAATTACCCCCGGACTTCTGGCGTTCCCCTAAGGTTGTGAAGTCAGGGCTTTAAAAAGCAAGAAAACCCCATGACTCCTTCTGGTCGTCGGGAGTCAGGGCGCGTGGCGCGCAGTTTTCGTTCATGTCGGACAGTGGCTAGAGGCTATCCCCGATGCCGTGCCACAGCAAGGAGTCTTTAGGCTCCAGTGGTCCTAATAGTGCGTTGCTAGGAATTATAAGCTGGGTATGGTGAAGGATGAGGATTTTAGATCGGAGGCCAATAGGGTCTTGCCGATGACGTGACCGGCGAAATTTGGATGCGGCGATTCGCGCTCGCGTTCAAGTGTAGAACGGTCGGCCTTCAGGTTCGCTTCTGGGAAAAAGCAGGTCTTGGAAAACCGACGCCCAACCTTGATTGACAGAAAAACGAACTACGCCGCGAAGGTTACCTTCGTGTTGAAGATATCTTTCGATCCGCGAGAGTTATCTGTCCATCAATGACGTCACCGAGGACGACCTCGACGCCAAACAGGAGTCTGAGTTGCCTCAACCGTTTCAGGAGTCGATGGTCGAGGAGCATGTCGTCGCCAGATCATCAAAGTTGGAGGAAAAGTCGGGTGCCAGCGAGGGGGCCCGCTTAGTCCGCTGGCGGCGAACATTTACTTGAACTATACGGATTGGGCCCCGACGTGATTCGCCGCAAAACGGCACATTGACTCTATGAGGCGGTGAACTTGGTTCTCTTTGGCCTGATCATCGTAATCCAGGTTGCATTCAGACTCTTGGCATGCGAGGACTTGATAGAAGGAGATATTAAGGTTTGGTTAAGATCAAATTAAGTCCCTTGACATCAGAATCTAAGACACTTATAGTCCACCGCAATCTACGTCACGCGAATTTTGGGCCTGCAGTAACACCAACGTTAGAAGAGTAGAAGGATCTTCACGTAGGGGAAGCATGTGTACGACCTTGGAGCTGACCGGGAGATTTTCGTTCAAGATAAGTAAATCGCGCGGTTTTCTAACAAGGATTTTCGTCTTTAGCGACACCGAACAACGACATTTGCACGAAAAAAGGAGGAAACTCAATGCTTCAAATCGGAAATTTCAGATTGCTTGCTATCGCTGTTGCACTTGCATGTCTTGTTTCGATAGCCTCAGCCGTAGCTGTGGCACAGTCTACCGAACCTGCCGACGTGTTCCAGGTCAACTATTTCTCCAACGCCAATTCAACGACAGGTCCCACTGCTGGACGGGACCAGGAAGTGAGAGTTATCAACCCAGGTGCATTTGCACCCTCTTACCCACCCAGCAGTCTCTGCGCGATGATTTATGTGTTCGACAACAAGCAGGAGTTGAAAGAGTGCTGTGGCTGCATGATTTCTTCCGACGGACTGCTCGAACTCAGTGTCAACCGGAATTTGACTTCCAACCCGTTCAACGGGGTTAAGCCTACCGACGGCGACATCAAGATCGTTTCGGCGTTGGCGAATGATTTCTTTAGCGGAGTCGAATGCGATCCCACCGGCGGAGGCAAAACTCCGAGCGGCACCTATGCGCTGAATATCGTGCCCACACCAGACCTGCGCGCCTGGTCTTCGCACTTACAGACGGGCGGCTTCACGACTGAAGATGAATTCCAGGATGCGACGCTGAGCTCGGGTGAATTGAACAGTCTTCAGGAGGAATGCTACGGGATCGCCAATGTGGGTAGCGGGTTTGGGATTTGCGCACAAGGGGTTGCGAATTCTTCCGAAGTGTGCAACTGAAGGATCGGCACCTAGCAGATTCAGGGCAGGGGAATGAATTCCATTTTCCCTGCGTAGTTCAAGCATAGCTGCGCCACTGAGCGCACACAATCTAAGGAGGATTTTAAAATGCTTCGAAAAAGAGATTCAAGCTGGTCGAGTTACACAATCCTTACGGTAGTGATTGTTTGTCTGGCAGTGGGAGTTGCGTCTGCACAGACAGTAGATGAGGTCACCGACGCCTACCAAGTCACGTACTACAGCAATGCGAAGGTAATCGGAGCTCCCGATGGCTTTGTGCATATCGTTAATCCCGGCACATCCGTGACAACGATCAATGCGAATGGGAAGCCCCTCAATGGAAACCTATGTGCGGACATCTATGTGTTGAATAACGACCAACAGGTGATCGAGTGCTGCGGGTGCACGCTCACCCCGGACAGCGAAAGAACGCTAACCATCAACATTAACCTGCTGGGAAATCCGATCAACCCGGGCCTTGTTACTCCTGACGGGGTGATCAAAGTAGTGTCCGCCGCCTATAACTTACCGAAGTCTCCATTTTGTGACCCTACCGCCGACCGGGCGCCCATTGTACCCACGGCCGCCGTACGGGCGTGGGCTACCCACATCCAGGCTCAGCCCACCGTCCCCCTGTACCCGGTAACCGAAGAAGAGTTTTCGGCGGCTCCGCTCAGCGATAACGAGCTTAGCAACCTCGAGGACCAATGCAGCAGCATTTACACCAGTGGAAGCGGACCTGGTATCTGCAACTGCGGGTTTGGCGACTAGTACCAATTTAACTTGCGCCAGGAGAAAGCCCCATGGGTTTCTCCTGGCGCTTTCTTGACTTCTCAGGAGGATTCAGTCGTGATTATCGGAGTGCATCGAATTGTAATAAGTGTGATTTTCATCGCCCTCACAGTTTGCCTTGCACCGGCTCAACAAAACCCCGAGGTGTTGGCCCAGGTGAATGGTGACAAGCTGACCAGGGGTGACTTGGAACAAAAAGAAGGAAACCGGCTGCTCCAGGCGCGTTATCAGTATTATCAGACGGAGAAAAAAGCACTCGATGAGCTGATAGAACAGCATCTCTTGGAAACGGAATCCGGTCGTCGTGGGATCACGGTCGATCAGCTTCTGCAGCAAGAAGTCGACACCAAAGTAAAAGATCCTAGCGAAGATCAATTGCAGGTCTACTATGAGGGGCTGGATGCGAAGGAGCCCTATGACAAGATGCGGGACAAAATCCGTGACCACATTCGCGAAAGCCGTGCGGCAAAGCTGCGCACAGCCTATATAGAAAACCTTCGCAGCAAAGCCAACATTGTGGTCGAGTTGTCGCCCCCGCTGGCTGATGTTGACGCCGAGAATGCAGCCGCGATCGAAGGACGTCGCGATGCCCCGATTCAGCTGGTCGAATTTGCCGACTACCAGTGCCCGTACTGCCAGAAAGCTAACTCAGACCTGGTTAAGCTGCTGGAAGAATACAAAGGCAAAGTGGCGGTGATCTATAAGGATTTTCCGCTGCCCATGCACCCGCATGCTGAAAAGGCAGCAGAGGCGGCCCGCTGCGCTGGAGAGCAGGGCAAGTTCTGGGAGTACCACAACCTATTGTTTAAGGACAAGAAGCTTGATGCTCCCGACCTGAAGCAAGAGGCGAGATCTCTGAACCTAGACAGCGCAAAATTCGATAATTGTCTGGATTCCGGTGAAGAGGCGGTCCGGGTGAAAAAAGACCGGGATGAAGGTACGAAACTGGGCCTTTCGGGCACCCCCAGCTTCTTTCTCAATGGCCACTTTTTCAGCGGCGCCGTGGACTATGCCGCGCTACATCAGATGATCGAGCAGCAACTGCACCTAAACGCGTCGTTGCCATTTGCAAAGGCCCCCTCCGCGTCCGAGTCCTCACGGAGGTGACGCTCGGGAATTGCACATATCCCTGCGGGTGGCGGCAAGCTGCCCGCAGGGGATATCATCGCGCCAGAGCCCGTGCCCAAACAAGACCCACACTGCTGACAAAATGGTCCGACCCCTCGCTCTCACACTACTACTTGGGCTCTCCCTCTCCGCTGCGGGGCAAAGCGGCGTTCCGACATCACACAAAGCACCCAGCTTAAGCCTTTGCGCCGCGCCCCCTGCGGTGGATTTCGGTAAGATAGGCCTGCATCTCATGTCCGCACCTGCATTTGTAACCATCACGAACTGCGGAAGCATGACCGTTGTCATTGACAAAGTGTCGACCACTAATTCTCGGGAGTTCACAGACATTGACGCTTGTCCCCTTGTACTTCCACCCGGTGCCGCCTGCACCGTGGGCGTGCGCTTCTCCCCTGACGTAGAAGAATCGAGCCATGGTGATCTGCTCATCAGCGCTGAAAAGGACAAAGTCACCGTTAACTTAGCCGGTACGGGGGTGGCAAGCACGACGACTCTGTCCACCACGCACGTCGTCTTCTTGCCGCAGCTCTTGGGAACACAAAGCAAAACAGGCACGGTGATGATTCGGAACGGGAGCACCGAACATGGGCTGCGCATGGACAGCGTGAGGATCGAAGGCGAGTTTATCTTGGCGCCGGCTTTGGTTCCTTGTGCCGTGCCAGGCGAGATCGGTGCGTCCGCGACTTGTAACTTGGCAGTCTCGTTTGCACCGCGTACTTTAGGATCACTGGATGGGCGGCTCATCGTCAATGACTCCGATCCGGCCTCTCCCCATGTGATCGGGCTCCATGGAACCGGAAAAGGGATCGAGATGTCTCCGACCCAGCTCATTTGGGAACGAACCGTTGTAGGTGCGATTGGTGACACCAAAGAGTTCGAAATACGTGCAGTCGGCGAACACGCAATCCAAATCGGAAGCATTAAGACTCATGGAGATTTCGAACAGCACAATTCGTGCGGTAAAGAGTTGCATGCGGGTACGTCCTGCACGGTGACGGTGGCCTTCAGACCTACAGAATCCGGCAAAAGGGTGGGCTCAGTGTCGATCATTGATTCTGACCCGACGAAGGTACAGTCGGTATTGCTGATCGGAAAGGGTGGGGTCGCAGCCCTTTTGCCTTCAACGCTCGTCTTCGAAGCTCAAAAGACCGCAACAACCAGCGCGCCTCAGATAGCGACCTTGAAAAACTACGGGAATAATCCCCTCAGCATCTCCAGTATCGATGTTGGTGGCGATTTCGCAGTACAGGCCAAGACGTGCGGCGACAGCCTACAGGCTGGGCAGAGCTGTACCATCAGCGTCGCATTCTTGCCTACACGCGGCGGTGTGCTAACAGGCTTCGTCGCCGTTCATGAGAGCGCCGACCGAACGCCCGTCAAGGTGATTCTGACCGGCACTACGGTTGAAGCCGCTCCCCGGAGCATAATTCCACACGACTGAAGTTCGTGCCCTTCTTGCTGACGTTTCTCCTCTCCTGGGGTTTGGGAGAAACTCTCATCCTAGTGGTCCAGTTTTTCACCTTTTCGGGCTAGGTGACGATTCATCAAGAAACAAGACAAGAAACCGACTGCCGCGAGGCTTGCTCGGGCTACGAAAATGAGCCGAGAGCATCTGGCGAGGAATTATCGTCATCTATTCGCAACGGGAAAAGTGTGATTTCAGCCTACCGGGAGTTGCCTACCTAAAAATCACAGTTCAGGACTCCTCACGGATGCTTCGGCGCGGCGATCCGAACCACGCGCGAGCTGGTGGCAAACCTCGAGGTTCCTACCGTCTTCGAGGGCACATTCGAGCACGGTGGCGTGCCCGTGCGCGTCGATGTGTTGCATCGGCGCAGAGACAACCGCTAGCGTCGGATGGAGGTCAAGTCCACCACAGATCTCAAGGAGCACCACTCCAACACCCTTGTGGACTCCGGTTCGCGAGCCACGAACCTCACGGCGCTTTACCTGATGGGCAAGCAGAAACGTGGTCCATGAAGCGTTTTCAAGTCGTATCCCTTTTGTGCTATAGCCGTTGCCCACACGTGCTATTCTCCTCGCCCTCAAACCATGTCAAGTTACTTGCGCACAAACCATGAACGGTGACTTTAAAGGTTGTGGCCGGCTGGCGAGAAAGGCGGGGTGGTGGGCAAGAAGCAACGGCGCAGGATGCTCATCACGCTGTCACTTGCTGGTCGCTCTTGCCGTAATTCTGGTGAGGGAACGCGCGATCTGGTTCGATGCTAACGAAACCTTGAACGCGGACGAGGCGTCCTTGGGATCGCGACCAGCATAGCGCAGGAGGCATAGAAGATTGCGGCCCTGAGCGCCAGCGCCGAGTCCTCGAAGGAGCGGGATGGATGCGTGTTCTGGTTCTAGAAAACAACCCCCACGAAGCTCGTGTGCTGGTGAAGGCACTAGAAGCAGAATCTTTTGTCGTCGATGTTCTGTCTCTCACGAACGATTTGGTGGAACGTGAGATTGCATCGCAATACGACCTTGTTGTTCTTGGCCTTGCGTCTTGGAATGTCGGTTGGTTGCAGAAACTACGTACAAGAGGGAACGTTACCCCGATTCTTGCCCTAGATTATTCTGGCTCCGCCGAAGCGCGCTGCAGAGCCATCGCGATGGGCGCAGACGATTGCCTCACCAAGCCCTATTTGCTGGGCGAGTTGCTCGTACGAGTGCGGGCACTGTTGCGGCGTCCACATACACTGATTGACAAACTCAAGGTTGCCGACTTGGTGTTGGATAGAGTGGGGCGGCTGGCCATTCGAAATGGCAGATTTATCCGGCTCACGCCGAAAGAGTTCGCCGTTCTCGAATATCTGATGCGAAATGCTGGACGGCCGGTGAGCCGATCCCTGATTCTTGAGCATGTTTGGAAAGGGCATTTCGAGGGTCTGACAAACGTTGTCGATGTCTATATCAACGCATTGAGATCGAAGATAGACCGTGGATTTGATGTCAGACTGATTCGGACGGCGTATGGGATCGGCTACATGATTTCCGATCACGCGACCAAAGATGATAAAGAAGCTGTTGCATAGCAATCCCTACAACAAACGGTTATCTGCTGGCAACGGCAGTCAATTTGTGATGCGTGAGCCATCTCCAAATGGGTCGGTGCGCACAATTACTGCTATACAGTAGACCGTGCGGACGCGTTCAGTATCTCATCGGACACAACGAAGGTCATCTGAAGAATGTCAGCAATTCGGGGTTGTTACTTGTAGGTCCACTGAATGCAAGCCTCGACGCCGGTACAATGTAGGGAACACCGGTTGGTCCGGGCGAGCCTGTACCTCGGAAGCAGTGAGTCCGGAAAGCCTGCGGGATGTCCGAGCTCGCCCTCGCTACAAACCTCGACTCCACAGAACCGGCGTGTCCCTACCGCGATCATCCCTTGAGACGAACTGCCTCAAGTCCCGTTTGCTCGGAACATTTGACTTTACTAGTTAGGCACCCCTAGCAGGATGCTGAAAAACGACTCCCAATCCAGTTGCCGGGTGCCCCCGCACAGACCCGGAAGGGCGCTCATTAGCGCATCCGGTTCTTATCTCGGATAAGTAACGTCCAAGCGAAAAGCTTTGTCTGCACACTCGCCCACCTGTGGGACACACGTGCAGACGCGCTCGGTGTCGGGTACGTGCAAGATGGGAAAGTGTTCTCCTTGATCAGCAGCCTTCCCTCCTCATTCTCCGCCGACGAGCGTTCCGTCATTGTTCGAGTGATTCATCCTGTGTGAGTCCTCGGAGACGTACACGCGGGCCTTGTGGCTCTGGCCTTCACCGGCCGACCTGTGGCCTGGTTGTGGCGCAAGTGTCTCCGAGGTCTCCCGGTTCTCGTGCATGAAGTTTCTAGGCGTCTGTGGGTCTTCGACTACGCCGGACTGAAGTCTTGCGCTGCTACCGCGAGGGACACAGTGAAGCCTCTTAAGGCTCTTCCATCCTCTACTTCATGCCAATTCATCCGCGGCGCACTGGAAGGCGATTTTTCGCCATCTACCCAGAGCGGCCCTTGGGACGGGCAGGCGGGGATGCTATCACCGTATTGTCGCACTGAGCGCCGTGGGCGTTGGTGGGCCTGGCGGTTGCGACAACAGAATCGGCTTCAATCCTACGGGCAACCCGCCGCCAACGATGGCATGGGTCACTCCGGCCAGGTCCTGATACGTCGTCCATTGACTCGACACGGGCTGCTGCGTGGTCGTGCAGGTCCCTCCCGAACACGTCTGGGATGTGTCCCACATTAGCATGCTCGAATTCAGATCG
>OBLW0100004869.1_pt1 | contig 10140 bp, 4 predicted proteins | sample 1520161 | NCBI WGS metagenome assembly OBLW01 (sample SAMEA3539309, study PRJEB22396) | soil metagenome | biome: tundra; feature: field; material: soil | place: USA | collected 2010-05 | depth 0.15 m | reverse complement strand
CGCCCGGCAGAACATCAAGAAGCTGGGCCGGCCGGGAACTGCGGCCCGGCACGCCAATGCGAGGTTCACGGACCGCTGGAGCAGCGGAGGAGCAGCGGAGGAAAGGCAGGGAACTTCGCAACTCCTGGCGATGGCGCTGGAAGCGACACGCGTAATCTGCGCGACGTAATGCCGAATTCGCCTCCCAACTCGTTGAATCTTATGACGTTTGCCGGCGGGAGTCATGCAGGCTTGCGGAAAACTCACGACGATGACGCTGGCAGCGACAAGCGCCTGGAGTTGCGAAGGTGGAATTCCCTGCCTTTCCTCCGCTGGTCCTCCGCTGCTCCAGCGGTCGGCCGCCGCTTCTCCCGCGAAAATTGTCAAGGGCCACCTCCTCGGAACCTCGGAGGGGAAATAGCGCGCGCGTCCCGGACTTGGCTGGGCTGGGGCACCCCGCGTGGTTTTGCTCGCGCGGGGCGGCAAACCGATTCCCCCGCAGTTCTAAGCAGCAGCGTCGGGCTTCACCATCTTGAGGTTCTTCCGGCGCTTCGCGGCCTTTGCTCGCTTCTCCTGAATTCGGCGCGTGAGTTCCTCCTGCCGGAGTCGCGCGAGCGAGAGCGCCGCCACGCTTCCGATTCGCCGCGCCCGTGGGCGGCGAGCGTGAGTCCCTGCTGCCGCTTCTGCGCCGCCCATCTCGCTGGCCGAACAAATTCATGGTGACCGGGAACGTGGAGAGTGTGAGCTGGCCCATGCGGCGAGCGCCGCCACCGCCGCACAGCCGAGCAGCACGGCGCGATGGCGCGGTTGCGCAGCCGCTTAACGCAGCTTTCAGCGCTCGGCGATCAGCTTTCAGCCTTGTCGCCCGAGTTGACGGGCTCGGGCGGCCGGCACCACCCGCCACGCCCCGCCGCGCCGAGAACCCGCAAGGCGCGCGAGGAAGCCGGTCGGAAATGACAGGCACCATACCGACAGCTCCGGCGTATTCGCGTGCCGTACGGCGACCGTCGCCTCCGGCGTGAATCCGCCCGACGAGCGCCCATCGGTGACCGCCGCCAGCGCGGACTGGCGTAGCGCACAGCCGAGCAGCACGGCGATGATGCCGCGGTCGCGCAGCTCCGTGGCGGTCGAGATGTCCAGCGCGTTCAGGAGCGCCTGGGCCTGCCGGAGGGTGAGCCACTCGCGGACCTGACGCCGATGGACTTCGCGCTCTTTACGCGGGCGATGCCGGCGGCAATTCCGCCGCCAGCAGCTTTAACCCATCCACCGGGGCTCACGCCGCGAATCAGCACCCGTTCCCACCACCCCGGCCACCGTGATCGTCACCACCGCGCCCTGGCGCTCGGCGCTGGAGAATCACTTCTTACCCGTTGATGCCCGCTCCGGCTTCGATCCGTAAACTCCCTTAATGGCTGGTGGTGTAATTCATGTAGCCGATGGCCAGCGCTTCCGGCGAATCCGGAGCGGCCCATAGCGCCCGCACCAATTGCTTGCGGCTGGTCTTCAAAAGCGCCTTCAGATCCACGCCGCATTCGAAACGCATGTGATTCATCGTGGCCATGCTGTTGGAGGCTGCCGCCGAAACCTGCGAGATGCCCGTGAACCCTGCCCCACCGGCGTCACCCGCCGAAGCCAGGGCCGATCCGGCTGCCGGAGAGCCGAATTCATCCATCGGCCGGAATCCGTGCGTGGCCGCCGGCGTGCTCAACGCAGACGCCGCCGGTATCCGCGGCATCTGGAGCATGCGCCCTAAGGGGGCCGCTGCGAGGCGTGCCAAGGAGGGCGCGGCGAACGGCGCCCGGAAGGTTGCAATACCTGTTGTCGGCAAACTCCGCCCGCCGAACACTCCCATTCCGTAACTCCGATGCACCAGTCCCGCGTGCAGCGACTGCGTCAGGCTGGCAGTGTCCGCGGGCGCCGCCCCTGCTACCACCGTTAGCAAGATCTCGTCGCCGCTCACCGTGGTTACCGCGAAGTGCTCGCTGCCGTTGATCGCCAGGCCGTTGGTCGTCGAGAAATTCCCGCTGATCGAAGACGCATTCAGAATATCGAATGTGTTGCCCACTGCCGGCGTGTATCCGCTCGCTAGGCTGATGTTTAGTGTGCCACCCAGCGTGGCGGTGCTTGTCACATTGAGCTGATCGTACGTGGCGCCCGCGGTGGTGCCCCCGATCGTTACATCCAGAGCACCGCCGGAGTTCTGCTTATACGTCCCGGTAACCCCCAGCTTGCCGGTTTGCGCCACGGAATCGCCCGGACTGATGGTGCCCGCGTCCACCACCCCATAGTTCACCGTGCCCGTGCCGAACAATGATCCGCCATTCAGGCTCAGGCTGCCCGCGCTGGCGCCGGCCAGCGTGCCATCCACCGTGGTGGTTCCGGCCGTCTGCGTGAAGTTGAAACTGCTCCCGCCGACCTTAAACGTACTGCCCGTGGATACCGTGAACAGCCCGGCGTTGGTGAAGCTACCGCCGGAGGTGGTGAGGCCGGCATTCCCAGATAGCGTGAACTTGCCCGCCGCCGCATTCGTGGTGAAGCCCATCAGGGCGTTGGTCGAGCTTTGATTGACAATCGCCGCCGTCGAGCTCGCCAGTGTGATGTTGGCCGCGTTGGTCACGATGTTGGCGCCGGCGAACTGCAGTGTGCCGCTGACGCTGTAAGAGCCGCCGGTAAGCGTGGTGCCGGAGAAGTTAGTCAGGCCATGGGAGAGATTCACGATGAACTTGTCGCCGGCGCCGACTGAGAGAGTGCCATTATTTGTGAAGTTGCCGACGGTAGTGAAGGTGCCATAGGAGGCCCCCAGGGTGAAGCTGCCCGTGCTGGTAATCGTGGCAAGATTCGTGAGCACGTTATTGTCGCCAAAATCGATGATCCTGGCGCCTGTGCCGGCAAGTGAAATGTTGGCCGCGTCCGTTACGATGCTGGCGCCCGATGCGCCAAATTGGAGCGTGCCGCCCACACTGTAAGTACCGCCGCTGAGGGTTGTGCCGGAGAAGTTCTTCAGCGCGCTGCCGGACGACGTGCCGATCTGCATGGTGTCGCCGGCGAAAACGCTGAGCGTGCCCTGGTTGTTCAGGCCCGCGGTGCTGGGCAGGATACGGAGAGGAACCGGCTGGTTCGCAATGATGGTTCCCTTGTTGACGATTCCAAGGTTGGCGATTGCGCCGGAACCTTGAATCGTGCTGGAATTGGTCAGCGTATCGGTAGCGACGGTCGCCGAGATGATATTGTTGGCGTTATTGGAAAGGTTAATCGTGCCGGTTCCGCTGAGAGCCACGTTGCCGTTGATTGACAAACCGGCGGCGCCGATGCCGGCAAAGAGGTTAATGGTTCCGGAATTGGCCAGCGTGGGCCCGGTAATCTCCAACACCGAGCCTCCCGGGATAACGTTGCCACCATATACGTCTATGGTTCCCGTAGCATTGTTTGTGAGGCTGGTTCCGACATTGATGCTGGCGCCCGACGTCAAAACGGTGTTGCCGACTTGCACGTAGTGGCTGTTGGTGAGCGAGCCTCCAGTTTTGAAGCTGGCGCCGCCCGTCCCCGAATCGCCCACTAACAATTGACCGTTGCCATTGACCGCCAGCGCGCCGGTAGTGGTCACAGAAGCTCCGCCGTTCAATTCCAACTCTCCATTGCTCGCGATCGTGGCCAGCCCTTTCAGTGCGCTGTTGCTATTGGTGGCGCCTACCTCCAGGTAAGCGTCCGTGCCCGTCACAGTCACGATGCCCTGGTTACTGCCACCATCCCCGATTTGGGTGACCCCGCCCGAACCCCACTTCACGGCCGCCGAGCCCAGGTGGCCTTCCACATCGTAGGTTCCAGTCAGAGTGCCGGGTGCCGCGGCACTGACGTGGAGCAGCGCATTCGCCCCAGTGACGTTACCGCCCACCACGGTCACCTTGCCACCCGTGCCGATGTATGTGCCCGTGACCTTCACCGTGGCCCCCGTACCCAAGCCGGTGTTGCCGACCTGCAGGGCACCGCCGTTCGTTAACGGGCCGCCCACATTCAAGGCGCCGCCGCCGGCCCCGAGGTCGCCCACGAACAATTGTCCGTTGCGGTTGACCGTCAATCCGCCGTTGGTGGTCACCGAAGTACCGCCGTCCAATTCCAACTCTCCGTTGCTTGCGATGGTGGTCAGGCCCTTCAGCGCGCTGTTGCTATTGGTGGAGCCCACCTCCATGTAAGCGTTGGAGCCTGTTACATAGACGATGCCCTGGTTGCTGCCGCCGTCGCCGATCTGGGTGATCCCGCCCGAACCCCACTTCACCGCCGCCGATCCGGTGCTGCCTTGTACATCGTAGATGCCAGTAAGGATACTGGGCGCCGCGCCGCTGACGTTCAGCAGCGCATTCGAACCGCTGGCATTGCCTCCCTGCAGGAGCACCTTGCCACCTGTGTTGGTGTATGTGCCGGTCACCTTCACCGTGGCGGCAGAACCGGAGCCCGTGTTACCGATTTCCATGTTCCCGGCGTTGGTTAACGAGCCGCCTACGTTCAGGGTTCCGCCGCCCGTCCCGAAGTCGCCCACGAACAATTGCCCGTTGCTGTTGACGGCCAGCGCTCCGGTAGTGGTCACCGAGGTTCCGCCGTCCAATTCCAACTCGCCGTTGCCGGCGATGGAGGTCAGCCCCTTCAGCGCGCTGTTACTGTTAGTGGCGCCGATCTCCAGGTAGGCATTGGCGCCGGTGACGTAAACGATGCCCTGGTTGCTTCCGCCATCCCCGATCTGGGTGATCCCGCCCGAACTCCACTTCACCGCCGCAGATCCCCCATTGCCTTCTACGTCGTAGGTCCCCGTCAGAATGCCGGGCGCCGCGCCGGTGATGTTCAGCAGCGCATTCGTCCCGCTAGTGTTACCCCCCTGCACGATCACCCTGCCGCCCGTGCCGGTGTATGTGCCGGTCACCTTCACCGTGGAAGGCCCGCCCAAGCTGCCGTTGCCGACCTGCATGTATCCGCGGTTGGTTAACGAGCCACCCAAATTAAGGGTGCCGCCACCGGGCCCGGTTTCGCCCACGTACAACTGTCCAGCGGTATTAACCGTCAGCGCGCCGGTAGTGGTCACTGAAGTTCCGCCGTCCAGTTCCAACTCTCCGTTGCCGGCGATGGTGGTCAGTGTCCTCAGTGCGCTGTTGGTGTTGGTGGCGCCCACCTCCAGGTAAGCGTTAGTGCCCGTCACATAGACGATGCCCAGATTGGCGCCGCCATCCCCGATTTGGGTGATCCCGCCCGAACCCCACTCCACCGCCGCCGATCCTACGTTGCCTTCTACGTTGTAGGTTCCCGTCAGTATACTGGGCGCCGCGCCGCCCACGTTTAACAGCGCATTCGACCCGGCGAAGTTGCCGCCCTGCAGGACCATCCTGCCACCCGTGCCGGTGTATGTGCCCGCCACGTTTGCGGTAGAAGTTCCACCCAGGCTGCCGTTGCCGACTTGCATGTACCCGGCGTTCGTTAAGGAGCCGCCCATATTCAGGGTGCCCCCGCCGGTGCCGCTACTGGCCACCAGCAATTGTCCGCCGGCGCTCACGGACGTAGCGCCTCCCACCGTCAGCGCATAGCCTGGAGCGATGAATAAAGTGTTGCCGCTGAGAATGGACAGGCTCGCAACGCTCGCGCCGGCCAGATCCTCAGTCACATAGCCGTTCGACGTATTGCCGATGGTCACGGCGCTGGAACTGTTTGGAATGCCCGCCGTCCAGTCCGCCGCGTTACTCCAGTTGCCAGTACCGGCATTCCAGTTGTCCGGTGTGGCGGGTGTAATGAAAAACGTCCTTACCGCCAAGAGCCGCTGGAACGCGCCGCCGTGGAAGCCCGGCGTTGGCGATCGCTTCGAAACGGTGTGGATGTTCGCCAGCTCGATAAGCGGCCGGGTAATCGGAATACGGTACCAGTCTGGTTTGGCCTGACCGGCGCCCGTCTGTGCCTGTGCTCCGCTAAACAAAACGCCTGGGACCAAACAGGTGATGCCGGTCACGGCAAGACAAAAACCTTTCATGAGTCGCGCCCTCCGAGTTCTCACCGATTATATAGGTGAATGCATGCAGTATCAAGCGGCTTGGGGTTGCCGGCAGGACAGCAGGACTACTACTGATAACACAAACCCAACGGGCGGCCCTCTTTTTCCTCCTGCTCGCCTGGTCGGCATCGGTGCTGCGTGCTTCGGCCAGCAGTTTGATGGCGACGAAGCGGTCCAGGCGCTTGTCCCGGGCCTTGTAGACCCGGCCCATGCCGCCCTCGCCGATCTTATCCAGCAGGGAGAAGTGTCCCAGTTCGCTGCCGTCCATATTCGCTCCATTGTAGTCTTTCGGCGCGTTCCGGGCCTTCGCAAAGCGATTACTCCTGGGTTACGGTGCATCCGGACAGAACCTTGTGTGAATCCGGGGCCAGAGGCAGCCTCCAACCGCGATTCTCGGCGGGATGCCGAGCCCAGCCGCGCATCTCCCCGCGCACGGGGCTGCTAGGACAAACGCCCTGATACACCGCCTGTTTCCGGCCTGCTCTGCACCGACGCGCGGCGGTGTCTCGGCTTAGGTCGATGGGGTAGAGTTGCCAAGCAACATAAATGATATCAATAACTTAGACGACTGCTGCCTCAGAGGGTAGCCGGCCTGCTCTCGCCCTGTTGGCAGGCTACACGCGGAGGAAAAGGCATGGAATACCCAAAATGCCCGGTAGTGACTTTAATGCGCTGCATACGATCTAAACGACACATTCAAAGACAGTTAGATACAAGAGCGCAGTGCCACAATATCAGGCCGGAACAGGGCGTATCAGGGGCCTGTTAACGCCCTGATCAGGCCGCTGATCAGGCCCTGTTCCCCCTGTTATTTTCTCTCTTTGCTCGGAGGTGTTTGCTTGCACAAGCATTTTAGAATGTGCGCATTAGAGCGACATTGGCGATCCTAGGTTCCCTGTTAAGTCCCTGTTTTACAGGCCAGGGGGTCGCACCAGGTTGGGCTCCCGGCGCAACCGGAGGCATAGCGGCCAAAGACGTGCCACAATCGTCTTGTGCCAAGCGGTGCTCGAATCGTCAATCTGTTCTATCCCGGCCGCATCAATATGCCGGAGCATACCGGATATCTTGTGCGGGTCGAGGGCAGGTTCGGTAGCGTCCTTCTCTACCGCTACCTCCAGCCCGTCGAGGCCTTGGATTTTCAGAACGAACTCCGCCATGAAATGCAGGACGGCAAGAACAAGTGGAAGATTGATCGGGCGATCACGATTCCAGAGGAAAAATGCATCGGGATGACGGGTGATGGTGAAGTCCTCTACGTGTTCGAGGGCGCGGCGCAATACTACCGCTTTTTTAGGAAGCGTAGGTTTACCGAGCTCTTCATTGTCCATGATGTCCAAGACAGCGAAAACCTGACCGACGAGGAGAAGAAACGCTACGAGGTGATTTTGGACCAATTCATCTTCGCGTACCGGGCCTTCACCGGGGATGTGAGCGTGAGGATGCCGAATGATCTGGTTGGAGATTATCCCGTCATCCGGGCGGGCATACACGAATACTCCGAGCAGGAGCTTCAGATGCCGGAACTCCAACGCATCACGATACTCCCGAATATGACCATCGGAGTCGAGGCACTCCCGCTAGGTTTCAACCTGCACGAAATAAAACCGCCAACCGTTAACCCGGAGCGAACCGGTCCGCTCATGTCGGCGTTCCTCGCAAGCGGCGACTCGGTTCCCGATGCCCAGTCCCTTCTAGTTAAGGCTTTGGAAGAATTGAAAATTGCGAATGACTACCGCTACGCGCTCTTGCTTGCGTTCTTCTCAATCGAGCTGGTGGTTACCGACCTTCTACACCGCGTCAAGGAAAAGGCGGGGATCTCGAACAACACTCTCAAGCAATATGAAAGCGAGGTGGGGATGTCGTATAAGATCAACGTCGAGCTTCCGTTGGTGTTCAAGCTTGACCATCCCGTCCGCCAGCTCATACCAGATTTGAAGTCGGCGAACAGCATCAGGAACAAGGTAGTCCACGAAGGCCGAAAGGTTACGCATGACGAAGCCGGGACAGTCATAACGGTGGCCGACAAGCTCATCAAGGCATTAGGCTAAAACGAATCGTCGCGGACTTCTTCATTGCTGAGCCTCAGTCTGGTCCTCGTGCAGCAACGAGGACGCCGCCGGCGCGATCTCACGGAGTCGCTGCTTGCGATCCACCAAGGGCAGGCCGCGGTGGTCACGTCCGTTCAACCACAGCAGACCGAACGCGTAGAAATGCTGCGGGCCGCAGGGGGGAAGGGGGCCTGCCCACGCGGGCCGGCAGGGGACGTAAAGCCGGATTATGTGGGGGCGTAGCGAATCCTCACATGAAGATCCTGGCCATTGTGAATTGGCAAGAAACCAGCGGCCTGGAATCCAAGCGATACTACTTCCACAAGCCCAGAGAATGGCTCCGCTCCCCATTCGGTGTAGCTTTTATCGTCGAGCGCTGTCAGTTCGTCGAAAAGTCGTTCAACAACGGGCATCCAATAGGCCGCTTCACCATTGGAATCGACAAAACATGCGCGCACCTGGAGGCCATTCTCGGCGAAGGGAAAGCGGGCGGCCGCACGGCCGAGATTGGCGAAAAGATCGGACATATCCGTGACAGCACGACTCCAGAGAGAGGGGAAATCGAGCTGTCCGAGCTTGTTGCTGTGGATTAGCTGTCGAAGCCGTTTATGCACGCCCGCAAGGTGAATAGGATCGTTGGCCATAAACTCCTGGAGGTCTTCGCGGGTCATGTAGGGCGCGGCCGTCGATTCCGCCGCATATTCACTCCAGGTGATTTCAGCAAGATGAGCACAGATCCCCGGCCAGTCGTTCAGGTTACGGGGGCGGGCGGACTGCGGAAAACCAATCGTCAATCCACGAGCGAAGTCGTCGTGGACGTGACCAAATTCGTGTATGACGGTGGTGATGGCGAGCGAAAGATCAGTAGCCACGCCCACGGCTACGCCGTCTGCAAGGATGATAATTGACCTCGCGGATTCGCGATCATTACCCCAAGACATGTGCTTGCCTGCGACGGAACCCTCGGGTTGGCTTGACACGCCGGCCTCTGGCAATCCGAGAGCACGATTCCAATAGTTCACGGCTTCGCAGAGGTTTGCGGTCACCAGAATGTAGCGGAGCGGCTGGAGGAGAAGGGGCGGTTGCTCGTTTCCCATGCGCTGAAGCAACCGATGAAGAGACTCGGCTATAACTCTGGGGTCCTGCCCGCCGGTACGCGCTGAAGAATCTATCGTGATGTCGATCCCAGGCGGGGACGCATCTATGAATGCCTTATCGATCTCGATCTTGGGCACCTCCGGTAGCTGCTCCATGCGTAAAGTATACGCTCTTTCGCCTTTTCTTTGCGCCGCATGACAAGGGAACGTTATCATACGGTTATGACTGAACATCTCGTATACCTGCAACGGAGCCACGACGGGGCACCGGCGGTCACGCGGCGAGATCGCCTGATCTTTGGTGCGAATTCCGAGGCATGCCGATCAGCATTCCAATCTGATGTCGATCACGATTCCGAAGTGATGCCGATCAGTGTTCCAATCTGAAGCCGATCAGTTTTACGGTTGTAGTTTGGAACGGTGATCGGCAGCGGATTGGAACGACGGGGCATGGCAGCCGTGGCGACTGAGAGACTCCACTGGTAAGTGGAGAATTCCAGTTGTCACAGAAGAGGCTGACCCTCGGGGATCACTTCAAAACCGGCCATAGAGGGTCACTTCAAAACCGGCCAACGGACCACCTTCTCGTTATGCACGGTCTTGTAGCCTGCTAACAGGGCGAGAGCAGGCCGGCTAACTTCTGGGGCAGCAGTCGCTTAAGTTATTGATATCATATATGTTGCTGGAAACTCTACCCCATCGACCTAAGCCGAGACACCGCTGCGCGTCAGTGCAGAGCAGGCCGGAAACAGGCGGTGCGTCAGGCGTTTGCCCTAGCAGCCCGTGCGCGGGGCGATGCGCAATTCTCTGTGTCCTTTCGGCAAGCATGCGTTGTCGCTGAGGAAGCCTACACTGGGGACGGTCATCGAGGTGCGCGAGTGAACCTTGGCCAATCATTCTTCACCAGTACCTAGGCGGCGAAGCATATCGGAATCCACTAAACGGACTTCTTCGGGCCGTAGGGATCGGAGAAGAACACCACGGACCCGAT
>OBLW0100004866.1_pt1 | contig 10145 bp, 11 predicted proteins | sample 1520161 | NCBI WGS metagenome assembly OBLW01 (sample SAMEA3539309, study PRJEB22396) | soil metagenome | biome: tundra; feature: field; material: soil | place: USA | collected 2010-05 | depth 0.15 m | reverse complement strand
GTGCAGGGAACTCCCGGCGGTGGAGTCGGTGGCTTTGGCACCGGAGCTCCAGGCGCGGGTGCCGGCGGCACGACCGGTGGCGCCGGCGGAGCCGGAGCGGGTGCGTCCGGATTGGTTCAGTCCACGCTGGGCGCCGGGACCGCCGTGTCTTCCTACGATCCATTTATCAGCGCGAACGGCGGAGACGAGCATCAGACTTCGCCGGTCGTCAACCAAGCGGTCTACGGAGTTCCGTCGCTGCAGCTGAATACCGGACAATTTAACGTCAATTACTCCCAGGCCTTTGCCACTGGAACCAGCATTAATTTCTCGTTTAACAATGCCCGCCAGACGACGAATAGCCCGTTTTTCACCCTGTCTCCTACGCTCACCTCGGCGTACCGCATCGCCATTCAACAGGAACTCCTCGCTGGATTCGGTTTCGGCCCGAACCTGCGCTATTTGCGAATCGCAAGAAACAATAAAAAGATCTCAGATATTGCCTTCAAGGACCAGGTGATTGCCACCGTCACCCAGATCGAGAATATGTACTGGGACCTGGTGAGCGCTTACGAACAGACGCAGGTGAACGAGAAATCTTCGGCTTTCGCTCAACAAACCCTTGAGAATGCCCGAAAGCAATTGCAACTTCAGAGCATTCCCGAGATGGATGTCCTGCGTGCCGAGGCGGAGGTTTCCCGGCGTGACCAAGATTTAACCGTCGCCCGGACCAGTCTCCAATTTCAGGAGACGCTGATGAAGAATGCCATTACGAAGAGTTTGGATGATCCGATTCTTGAAGCAATTCCGGTCGTACCCACCGACCGGACAGAGAGTTTGGAGTATCAAACCACCCAGTCCATCCAGGATTTGACTGCTACCGCCCTGAAGGGCCGGCCGGAACTCGCAGAGTCGGACGTCGACCTGGTGAATCGCCAAATCAGCCGTCGTGCGGCACGGAATGCTTTGTTGCCGTCACTTTCGGCGGTGGCCTTCTATTCAGGGGCAGGGTTGGCGGGCCCTTTGAATCCCCTCTGCACCCAGGGCTGCACCGCAAACGTGCCAGTCGACTTTGGAGGCGCCCTGCGCAACACGTTCAACAATTCTTCTCCCGATTACTATGTAGGACTGAACTTGAACATCCCGCTGCGAAATCGGGTCGCAAAAGCCGACCAGTACAGATCGGAACTCGAGTACCGGCAGGCCGAACTGCGATTGGAACAACTGAAGAAGCAGGTCCGCATCGAGGTCCGTAACGCGCAGTATTCGGTCGAGCAAACCGCTGCGCGCGTCGCGGCCGCCCGTAAAGGCCGCGACCTCGCGCAGCGCACGTTCGACATCACCAAGAAAGAGCAGGACCTGGGAGCAGGATCCAGCTATCAGACGCTATCCGCCCAGAAAGATCTCTCCCTCGCCGAACTGGATCTGGTCACGGCGATGACCGTGTTCGCTAAGGCAAAAGTTGAACTTGATCGGGCAACCGGAGCGACTTTGGAACATAATGGAATCCAGCTTCAAAACGCGGTGAACGGCACGGTTAGTGATACCATCAGCGCCGCGACCCCGTAAGAGGACCATGCCGACTTCCACCAAACCCGGAGCCCATCCGGCCGTTACCCCGGCGAAGGGCAGTTTCGAGCGGCCTCGTATTTTGGCGGCCGACGACCAGCAGCATGTGCTTGAGGCCCTGGAACTGCTCCTGCGCCCCCAGGGATACGAAGTCGAGACCGCGAGATCGCCGGCGCTGGTTCGCGATGCGCTGGCCACGGGTTCCTATGATGCTCTGCTCATCGACTTGAACTACACGCGGGACACGACCTCCGGTCAGGAGGGACTCGACCTTCTTTCTGAAATCGTCGCCCTCGACAATTCAATTCCGGTCATTGTGATGACCGCCTGGGCCAACATTGAATTGGCCGTCGAAGCCATGCGCCGTGGGGCGCGGGATTTCATCCAGAAGCCCTGGGAGAACGAGCGGCTGCTGACAATCCTGCGGGCGCAAGTTGATCTCCGCAAGGCGTTGCAGCGCGCGGAGCGCCTCGCTGCCCAAAATCGCCTGTTGCAGGCTGAGGGACGTCCCGAGTTCATTGCCACGGCACAGCTCATGCAACCCGTCCTTGAGGCCATCACCCGCGTCGGGCCTTCCGACGCGAATGTTTTGATTACGGGTGAGCATGGCACGGGAAAAGAAGTTGTGGCGCGGACGCTGCACGCCGTCTCTCGGCGCGCGCAGCGCCTCATGGTCTCGGTAAACACGGGCGCCGTGCCGGAAGGCCTCTTCGAGAGCGAACTCTTCGGACATGTTAAAGGTGCCTTCACCGATGCCCGTTCCGACCGCATCGGCCGCTTTGAACTCGCCGATGGCGGCACTATCTTTCTCGACGAAATAGGAAACATACCCATTCGCCAGCAGGCCAAGTTGCTGCGGGTGTTGGAGGCCGGTGAGATCGAGCGCGTCGGCGCGTCCCGCGCAGTCCGCGTAGACGTACGTGTGGTGTCCGCCACGAACGCCGACCTACGTGCGGCCTGCGCTTCCGGACAGTTTCGAGAAGACTTGCTGTTCCGACTGAACACGGTCGAGATCCACGTGCCGGCACTGCGGGAACGCCGCGAAGACATTCCGGCGCTTGCCGTGCACTTCCTCACGCGCTACGCATCCCGCTACCGGCGTCCAATCGAGGGTTTCGAGGCTTCTGCCCTGCAACTGCTCATGCAATACTCTTGGCCGGGCAATGTTCGGGAATTGGAGCACACTCTTGAGCGAGCGGTCCTGATGTGCCGGCGCAACGAGATCCAGCGCGCTGACTTGGGCCTGGACATGTTGCGGCCGCAAAGCCAGAACCTCGAAGAACTCAGCCTCGAATCCGTAGAAGCCATTCTCATCCGCAAGGCCTTGCAGCGTTCTCAGGGGAATGTCAGCCAGGCTGCGGAAACCCTTGGGCTCAGCCGCGGCGCTCTCTACCGCCGGATGGAGAAGTATGGGCTCTAGCCCGCGAGGGATCCCCAATCGCGGCGCGCGCAAGCCTCCAAAAAAACGGGTTCGCCTCCTGTATGAGCGCCGAGTAAATTTATATGCGTTGCTGGTGGCGCTTCCCGGGATGGTTGTCGCCGGGATCTTTATCTGGCTGCAGCCCTGGACGCTCGAGTCCAAGCTGGCGCTGATGTTCGCCGAATTGTTCGTGTGGTGGCTCTTGGCCATGGCGCTCCAGGAGCAAGCCACGCACCCTTTGCAGACTCTTGCCAACGTGATCGCTGCTCTGCGCGAAGAAGACTACTCGTTCCGCGCGCGGGGAGCGGCCACCGACGACGCGCTCGGCGAACTCTCCATCGAAGTAAATGCGTTGGCCGATCTGCTCGCAGACCAGAGGATTCGGGCCATTGAAGCCGCCGCTCTATTGCGCCGCGTGGTTGAGGAGATTGAGGTCCCGCTATTCACCTTTGATCCTGACCAGATCCTGCGCCTGGTGAATTCTGCCGGAGAACGTCTTCTGCAGCAGTCCTCTGTGCGGCTACTTGGGCGTACCGCAAGAGAGATCGGATTGGCCGCCTGCATGGATGCTGAGAGCGAGACCGTGGTCCCGCTGCCATTCCAGGGCCCGAACGCGCGCTGGATGGTGCGGCGCAGTTCGTTTCGCCAGAAGGGCGTGCCGCACACTCTGATCGTTCTGTCGGATGTGAGCCGTGCTCTGCGCGAGGAGGAACGAGGTGCATGGCAGCGTTTGATTCGCGTACTGGGTCACGAGCTGAACAACTCGCTTACGCCGATCAAGTCGATTGCGGGCACGCTGCGAGCGCAGATTTCCACGGCCGCCCTCGATTCTGATCAACGCGACGACTTTGAACGCGGGCTCTCGATTATCGAGGCCCGGTCCCACTCTCTGAATCGTTTCTTGCAGGCCTACCGGCAACTCGCCCAGATGCCGCCGCCTGCCTTGCGCAAGACGGAACTTTCCCCAATTGTTCAACGGGTCGCTGCCCTTGAGGCTGGTTTGCCCGTGCAGGTGCTTGCCAGTCCGCCGGCTGAGTTGATGGTAGATCCCGATCAACTCGAGCAAATGCTGATCAACCTGACGCGGAACGCCGTTGAGGCCGCACTGGAGCCGCAGCACGCTCCGGCCGCTCACAACGGAGGCGCGGCAGCACTCGCCTCGTCGCGAGAGCCGCGCGTAGTCGTGCGGTGGGATCTGACCGAGAAGGAGCTGGTTCTTACCATCGAAGACAACGGTCCCGGGCTCGGCAATCCCGCCAATGTGTTCGTCCCTTTCTACACAACTAAGCCATCGGGCAGCGGAATTGGTTTGGTACTTTCAAGGCAGATCGCCGAGGCCCACGGCGGCTCGATTGAACTCCTGAATCGCACAGACCAGAAGGGTTGCCAGGCAAGAGTCGTGCTCCCCCGCACCCAGCCGCTGGCTTAAATGTCAGGGTTATTCCGCGGGGTCTTTCTGACGCGTCGCCTTTACCCCCGACAGGATCCCGACCCCCAAAAGCACGATCGCGCCCACAGCAATCCAATGTGCGGGCATATGGACCAGGTGAGCTCCATAAATCAATCCGCCAAGCATGATTGCGAATCCAACGGCGTAGAGTCCGAACGACATATGTGTTTCCCTTTCACGCTACTGTTGTGGCTTTGCGCCAGAGGACTGCAGGCTGTCGTGCGCGCCCGGGTGCGACTGCTATTCGTCCCCAGGCACCGATCAACCTCGCAGTCCTACTGTGACGAACTGGCTTTTTGATTCTTGACCTGTAGATCGTTCACAACCTGCTGCACGTTCGGCACTCCGGCCGCCACTTTCTCGGCGCTCGAACGCATTTCTTCCGAGTTCACTTCTCCGGTCAGCGTGACGACTCCGCTCTTCACTTCGAACTTCACCGCGTCGCGCATCTTGTTTTGGATTAGCGCAGCATCCAGATTTTTCTCGATGCCTTGGTCCAGATCGGAATTCACGGCCTTTGCGTCTTTTTCCAGACCTACTGGAATCACGGCAATCTGATTCGCAACAACCTGGATACCCGCAAAGGACTTCGCTACGGATTCCGCCCGCGACTTGTCATTGTCACTGGTGACCTGTCCGCCGAGGGTCACGATGCCCTTGTCACGATCTTGACTGACAGACACGTCTTTGAGTCCGGCTTGATCGAGCGACTTGCGGATACCGTCCGAAACATCAGGCGATGCGGAAACCCTCGAACAGCCCAACATGCTTCCGACTGCGAGCAGCGTCAGCAATGCGAGAAGCAACTTTATCGCCTTCATAATCTTCCTTTGAGCGGATCGACATTGAATCCGCGAGAAGCCTAAGACTCGCTCATTCACTCTGCCGTTGCTGTGCAGAATCGCTCACTTTAGTAAGGAAGTGCGCTACCGCGGCAATTTGATGGCTTCACTCTCTTCATCTCCTGAGGGCTTTTCCGCTCGGCCACGCAGCGTTCGCGAGACGGTCAATTGTGATCAGTATTCCGCAGTCGAAAGTCCGATACTGACGACTCCACAAGGTTTTTCCACGATTGGCAAATGTCGTGAACAAATAATTGGTTTCGAGGAGGTTTCGATGAACTTCAATCTGATGGATCCGAGGATCATTGCTGTTGCAGTCGCTGTAGTCGCGATCGTCGGAGTGGGCGCATGGCTTTACGTACGAAAACGGAGGGGCACGACGGCGGGCCTGCGGCAGAAGTTTGGACCCGAATATGACCGTGCCGTGTTGGCGCATGGATCAAAGGCAGAAGCGAAATTAGCGGACCGCGAGAAGCGGATTGAAAAGCTCAACATTCGCGATCTGGATTTGATGGAACACGAACGCTATTCGAAACAGTGGCAGGCCATTCAGTCCCGCTTTGTCGATTCTCCGAAGGGGGCCGTTTCGGAAGCCGATGATCTGGTGTCTTCCGTAATGAAGGTTCGCGGCTACCCCGTGGCCGATTTCGATCAACGTGCCGCCGACATTTCGGTCGACCATCCTCGGGTAGTGGAGAACTATCGCCTGGCGCATCAGATTGCGTTGCGAGTTGGAAAAGACGCGGCAAGCACCGAAGATCTCCGGACAGCGATGATTCACTACCGCTCCCTCTTCGAGGAGTTAGTGCAGGTTCCAACGGTTGTCGAGAGGAAAGAAGTCGCGTAGCGATTGAAACGAAACAAAGGGAAAATGATGAAACCAAGTACGCAAGACCGGACCGAGGGCAAGCTTCACGAAGTAAAAGGGCAGATCAAAGAGGAGGTCGGAAAGGTGACGAACGACCCCGACTTGGAGGTTGCGGGGAAAACAGAGAAGAAAGCTGGCAAAGTACAAAAATGGATCGGCCGTGCCGAAAAAGCCGTTGGGGAATAACGGAGAGCTGGCGAGACAGCTCGAAGAGAATGGCGGAACATAGTGCAAATTGGCTCCGATAGCTGCGTCAAGATCAAGGATCTCGGCTTCATCCCAACCATGCACATAAAAATGTATGGTGAGCGCTTTGAGATTGTGTCAGATCCCTTTGATGAAGGTGACTGCGTGGCAGTTCGCGCCACCAGCGGAAACGATCCAGAGATCCGTACTCTCCGGCTTCCGATCGCAATTCTCGTAGGCCTTGCAGATCGATTTTCGAGGCGACCAAGTTGACCGATTGAGCGCAAATCATATTGTGGGGCGATACTGTGCGCCCAAGTGACAAAGAGGGCTATGACAGGGCGGCGACCGCAGGAATCTAGGATCGGATTTCAAAAAGGAGAACAATGATGACCATAAATGAGCAGTCGAAGTGCGCACACCTTCCATGTCAGTGCCTGGCACAACATGGCGACAAATATTGCGGTAAAACATGTAAGGAAGCAGGATCCAGCGAAGTCGAGATTGCGTGCCAGTGTGACCATGGGGCTTGTCCACTGACTGCGTGAAGAACACTGGCCGCTGCTGGGAGGGTTTCAGGTTTACAGGGAAGAGATCGAAATGAATGTGCGAAAACTTACGCTGTTGCTGTCGGCAATGCTGGCCTTCGCGTCCCTACCCGCGATGGTGAGAGCGCAAGCGTTCGCCGATTCGGAAGACTCTTCCGGCACTGCAGCCAGCGTAAGCCCAGTCCTCCCGGACCTGACCTATAGCCGTCCGACGGAGAAAACGAGGCTGCGCAACTATTTCTTCGATGCGTTTGGACCGTATCCGATCGTGTTCTCCGCGCTCGCGGGTGGCATTAATCAGGCGGACAAAACTCCTCCAGAGTGGAAGCAAGGTGCTGCGGGCTACGGTAAGCGATTTGGATCTGACTTCGGCATTGCGGCGGTAACCACGACGACGCGGTACGCGCTCTCGCGGGCCTTCCGGGAGGATGCTTTGTATTACCGCTGTTCGTGCAAAGGTGTGTTTCCGCGGCTACGCCATGCCGTGATTTCTTCCTTCACCGCGCGCCATGGCACTGATGGCCATAGCGCCTTTTCCTTCCCTGCAGTTGTCGCTCCGTATGTCGGCACCATGACGGCCGTTTATGGCTGGTATCCCGATCGCTACGGCCCCAAGGATGCGTTCCGCATGGGGAACTACAGTCTGCTTGGGTACATAGGGTCAAACGTTGCTCTTGAATTCTTCTATAGCGGGCCGCACTCTTTGCTTGGGCGCATGCACCTGAACAATGGGCGCGGAGCACCAGATCCGGATTCAAGACCGTGATCGACCGAACATTCAGGGGCGCCGTTGCATAGTGCAGTTGGGGTCGAGCAACCACGCCGCTCAGGCTGACCGCAACTTGCAGTTGGCGGATTTTGCGACCAATAGACCGAAGGCTACGCCTTAGAACTCACCGGCTTTTCGCCCTTCTTGACTAGCTCTTGGGCGAGCTTGTATGCGTTCAAGGAATGCTCGTGCGCCTGCCTGCTGAGCTCGTGAGCGGTTAGGTGGTCCTCTTTGCCATGAGCGACGGCCGCGGCCGTGTGGGCGTGAGCCGCAAGATTGTGCAACTCCGCGAGTCGATTGTGCGTACTCTGAGGCATGTGTTCTCCTGCTCCCTTTATCTTTCTATGACAGAACGTGGTCCGTCAAGCAGCACTCTTTTCATTAACCCGTCGCTCCGAGCTAGGAATCGCCGGCCCGCCTCGAAAGTTCGTCGATACTACAGCGGCTCACATACTGACACTGTTCACAATTGAGCACTTCTAAAGAATCCCTGGCGGATGCACCCGTCGTCCCCCCAAGGCGAATAGTGGAGGAGAGTGCGCGATTTTGACCATTCTTATTAGATGGGTTCGTTCCATGATTGATACAGCGAGACATTGAACCGCTGGGGAATCTGGCTTCGAGCCGATCGCAAAAGTGCCGTCTCATGAGGGAATGCCAATATGCCTAGCCGATCCGAAACGCTCCGTACACCGACGCTGTCAGGCTCTGTGGGATTTCTCTGCACCTCTGCAACGGTAATCCTGACGATCATTCTGCTCCTCTCGAACGCATTCCCCCAATCGGAACCCCAGAGACTCGGAATGTCGGCGAACGAACTGATGCGGAAGATCGTCGCGAACGAATTGAAATCCCAGGATGAGGATCACGACCACTGGATGTACCGGCTCGAAAAAGAGGAATCCGGGAAGAGGCAGGCCCAGGAAATCCTCGAGACTAACAACGGTTCTCTCAGTCGACTGCTCTCCATTGGTGGCCACCCACTCGATGCTCAACAGCAGCAGAAGGAGGACCAGCGTTTGCAGCGACTGGTGAGCCATCCCAGTGAGCAACGGAAATTGCAGCAAGCCAGCAGCAAGAAGGCAGAACAAGGGGCGCGCTTGTTCAGAATTCTGCCGGACATATTTCTGTTCAGCTACGTGGCTCGTCAGGGGGACCTTGTAACGCTAACTTTCAAGCCCAATCCTAATTTCCAGCCAGCGTCCCTTGAAGCCAGAGTATTCCACAACATGGAAGGTGGGGTGATAGTCGATACCAGGCAAGGGAGACTTGCTGCGATCAGTGGACGTCTGGGGGTTGACGTGAATTTCGGAGGTGGACTCTTAGGACACCTGGACAAAGGCGGCAAGTTTGAGGTTCGGCAGGCTGAGGTATCACCGGGTCACTGGGAAATGATCATTTTGACGGTGGACATGAAGGGCAAGGCCCTCCTCTTTAAGACAGTCGGCGTGTACGAAACCGAAAACCACAGCGATTTCCACCGAGTGCCGGACGAGATCACGCTGGCCGAGGCCGCCGGCATGCTTAATAAACAGATTGTTGTAGCGGATAATCGCTAACGCGTAGCAAAAAACCTCAATTAACCTGACCAGCCGTTGGCGCAGAGAGTTCAGGAATGCGAGTGAGCAGGAACGACACCGCACAGTCGCATCGGCTGGTTACGCGCGGCGGTTCTTGGTGCGAACGACGGCATCCTCTCAACCTCGAGTCTGGTTCTTGGTGTCGCAACTGCGCACGCTACCCACAGCAGCATATCGGTCGCCGGCGTGATGTCGATGGCGACCGGCGAGTACGTGTCTGTCCACTCACAGGCAGACACCGAAGGGGCAGATCTAGCGCTTGAGCGTGCTGAACTCAAAGCCGACGATATAGGTGAGCACAAGGAACTGATGGCCCATGACGCGATAGGCGCGCATGCTCGCGACGAACTCGGCATCTCCGAGGCTGTCCATGCGCGTCCGATTCAGGCTGCCTTGGCTTCGGCCAGCAGCTTCGCTGTCGGAGCAGCCATGCCTCTGCTGGTTAGTGCCACGGTTCCGCCGACGTTATTGATTCCTTTTGTCTCTGGAACTTCATTTGTGTTCCTCGCGCTTCTAGGCGGGTTCGCTGCGCGCGCGGGAGGCGCCGGATGGGCGGTGGGCGCAATGCGCGTCATGTTCTGGGGCGCGCTCGCGATGGCTGTGACCGCAGGCGTTGGTTCGCTCTTCGGAACAATTCTCTGAATAACGAATGTAGCTAGGCTGCTGCAGGCGTGCGCATGGCGTCCATGTAGCTGTCCATCGACTGCGTCAACTGCGCGTCCACTTCGTCCGCGATCGTCATAACATCGGCAAGAGCACACTGAAATCAAGAAAGCTCAGGTTGCTCTGCAACGTCCTGAATAGCGTCACCTGGAGTATCCGCGACTCGTGCACCAGCATCGCGGGAGTATAGCCTTGCTTGTATCGCAGCCGGCCATGGGCTACCGCGGCGACGGAAAACACAGCATCGCTGTCTTTCGCGGTAGCAGTGGGC
>OBLW0100004865.1_pt1 | contig 10145 bp, 6 predicted proteins | sample 1520161 | NCBI WGS metagenome assembly OBLW01 (sample SAMEA3539309, study PRJEB22396) | soil metagenome | biome: tundra; feature: field; material: soil | place: USA | collected 2010-05 | depth 0.15 m | reverse complement strand
CGAGCAGGTCGTTGAATTGGATGCTCATGTCGTCGATTGCATCTTCCACTGAACCGAGCGCATGTCGCGCCTTCGCCAGTTTTGCTTCAGCTTCCAGGACCTTCTCTTCGAGAACCACCCCCGAAGCGACACCATTCCTCGCCTCATCCAGAGCTTGCTCTCCAGCTCGGATGCGCTGTTCGAGGGCGTACTTGTTCCGCTGCGCCGAGAGGAGCTGATAATAGAGAGTCTTCACGTTCAACGAGATTTCGTTACGGGCCTGTTGAAGGTCACTATGCGCGCCGGCTGCGTCCGCGTGGGCCACGGACACGCCCGCGTGAATCTTGAACATCTGGGTTATGGGCTGGGCCGCCACAGTTGTTGTGATGAATGCATCCTGTTTGCCCACCTTGATGTTTACGTCGTTGTTTGGGATAGGTCCCGTAGCTCCGTAAGAACCGAGCGCGCCCTTATCGATGGTCAGGAATTCAGACTGGTTGAAGTGTGTTGCCGCGCTTTCGTTGGTGACGACGGGGAAGTAGTTGGCCCGCGCCTGAATCACTCGTGCATCCGCCTCTTTGGCCTTGTCGCCGGCCATCTTCACTATCGAGTTCTGCTTGCCGGCAAGCTGAAGCGCCTCGTCGAGCGTGATGGACCTGGATTGTGCTTGCGTTGATGCAGCGAACAAGAGAAGAAGAAGAAGTGGCGTGATAACTTTTGCGTTCCGAATCCTTCTGCTTTGTACTACGACAAATAGAACCGGAATCGCCACCAGAGTAAACACCATAGACCCAACCAGGCCGAAGGCGATGACGCTCGCCATGGGAGACCACATGCTCGATCCTGAAATAATCATCGGAACAACTCCTACCGCCGCCGCCATTGAAGTTAGAAAGATCGGACGCAGTCTGCGTTCGCCTGCCTCGAGTGCGGCTTGATCGAGCGGAACTCCATCCCTCATGCGCTGGTGAATGTAATCGACGAGGATAATGGCGTTTCTGACGACCAGTCCGCCGACGCTGACGAGGCCAATGAATGCCGTGAATCCGAACGTATTGTGCGTAACGAAGAGCCCCAGAGCCGCTCCTGGGACCGCGAGAGGCAGTGCGGTCATGATGACGAGCGGGTCCAGAAGCGTTCGGAATTGGACAAGAAGAATCAGAAAGATCAGCATGATGGCGGCTGCCAGGACGACTTTCATCTCGCCGAAGGTCTCCGCCTGAATCTCGGATTCTCCGCCGTAGGCGATCTTGTAGCCTGGCGGCAGGGGAATGGTGTCAACCTGCTTGCGAGCCTGGCTAAGAATATTGCTGGCCAATTGTCCATGGGCTGGAAATGCACGCACGGTAAGGGTGCGCACGCCGTTCCTGCGCACGATTCTCCCCGGCTGCCATTCTGGAATCAATGTTGCGACTGCATCCACCGGGACCCTGGTTCCAGTGACCGGAGATGTAACGTACATGTCTTTCACTGACCCGAAGTTGTCTCTCTGCACAGGGTCCAACCGCAGCAGAACGTCGAGATTGCGATCCCCTTCCCAAGCCGTGGTCGCAGGCAGGCCCTCGAACCCGGCGGCAAGTTCCTGGGAAATCATCTGATTGCTTAGACCCAGACGATTCGCCACCTCTTCATGCACATGCACGCCGGCCTCGAGAACTTCTTCGTGCCAGTCGGTATTGATGTATGTAGCGCCGTCCGTATGCCGCAGCACGTCCTGCACATTGTTGCCGATCGACTCCAGCGTGGCTGCATCCGGGCCGGAGATGCGGACCTCGACTGGGGACTCCATGCTGTCTCCCTGTTGGCACTCTTTAACGATCACATTAGCTTCCGGAGCAATTTCCGGGAGAGTGTGCCGCAGTTGTTCGACCAGTTCCGGTGTCTTCTTCACGTTGTTCGTGTTCACCAGGATCTGGGCGTAGTTCGATGCGGGTATCTGAGGGTTGACGTTGTAGTAGAAGCGGGGGAAGCTCGACCCGAGATAGCTGGAATATTCCTTTACTAGGGACTCGTGCGCAAGCACCGACTCGATGCGGCGTGTCGTCGCGTCAGTGGTCTCGATCCGGGTCCCCTCAGGCAGCCAAACGTCGATGACGAACTGCTCTCTCTCAGCCATGGGAAACAGGTGCTGCGGCACGATGGACAAAAGACCGAGCCCGGCCAGAAAGGCCAACAAGGTGCCTGCGAGAGTGCGCTTCTTGTGCTGCATCGCCCAGCCGATCAGCACGTTATAGCCCGTTTGCATGTGATCGAGGAGGGACGGTTTCTTGGGCTTATTCGGATTCTCGTGGCTCTCCGTCTGCAGTCCGGTCCGAATGAACCACTTCGACATCATCGGAGTCAGGAACATCGCGACCAGGAAGGAGATGGTCAATGACAGCGCCACGGTGATCGGCAGGGCACGGATAAACTCACCCGTTGCACCTGAGAGATAGAGCATCGGGGCAAATGCCGCGATTATCGCCAACGTTGCAGCCAGAACTGGAACGGCCATCTCATCAGCAGACCGTTCTGCCGCTTCATCAATCGGAACCCCGTGATCAAGCAACTCAATATAGTTGTCGACAATGACGATGGCGTTATCCACCACCATTCCCAAAACGATGATCAAGGCGGCAATCGAGACCTGTTGAATCTCCACGTGGCACAACTGGAGCGTGCTGAAGGTCATGGCAATGGAGGTGGGGATGGCAATCGCAGCCACCAGCGCCACCCGGAGGGGCAACAATATGATCGTCACCAGGATGACGGCAATGATGGCGATGCCAAACTCCATCATGAAGTCCTGGACGCGGTCGTGCACCATCTTGGGCTGGTTGGCCACAAGATCGAGCTTGACGTCCGGCGGAAAACCGGCCTGTATGCTCGCCAGCTTGGCTTTCAGATCCTTGCCAAGGTCGTCGATATTGTTGCCCTCATGCATCTCAACCGAAAGCAGGATCGCCGGCTCGCCATTCATGCGTACGTAATTGTCCGGATCCTTGTAGGTCCGGTGAACATTTGCCAGATCACGAATGTAGACCGGCTGGCCCGTTGTACGAGAGACGTCAACCATCATCTGTCGGATGTCGTCCTCGGTATGAAGCCGATCGCCCGACTGAATTGGAACTTTGTTGTTGCCGTCCGAGACGCGGCCGGCGTACTCGACGGTGTTGCGTCCCTGGAGAGCCTGCATCACCTGGAGTGGGGTGACTCCATACTGGGAGAGCTGAGCATTGGAGGAATCGACCTCGATGGCCTCCGGCTGGTCGCCGATGCGATGGATCTTCGACACCATCGGAAGTGTGCGAACACCATCCTCAACCGTCCTCGCATAGTCTTTCAGCTCGCGATATCCATATGAGCCGCCGTGCACTGCAATCAGGACCGCAACCGTGTCGCCGAAGTCAGAGTCAACCACCGGACCCTGAACGCCGGCCGGCAACTCCTGGGCCTTGAGTACAGCCAAGTCGAGACGCAACTTGGACCAAAACTGATCCGCATTCGTGACCGATTTGTTCAATTCGACGTTTATGACGACCATTCCATTGCGAGTGGTCGAGTAGGTCTTCTCGCGGCGCACCTCTTCGAAGTGAAACAGATGCTCTTCTATCTTGCGCGTAACCTGGTCTTCAACCTCCTTGCTGGTTGCGCCCGGATACATGGCGGCAACGATGCCGGTTCGGATCGTGATCTTCGGATCCTCGCGGCGTGGCATCCTCACCATGGAATAGACACCCAGGAGGAAAACCACGGCCGACAGGAACAGCGTCACCTGAGGGTAGCGTAATGCGGCGCGGACCGGGTTCATCGGCTGCCTCCTTCAATCTTCACCAGCGCTCCATCACGAAGGTAGTTCTGGCCGTCCACAACCACCTGCTCATTGCCTGTGAGACCGCTGCGGATCTCCACTTCGTTATCGATCATTGAGCCGATCTCTACACGGCGACTGTAGGCTCGATTCTGACCTGGAGTTAGAAGGTAGACCTGTGTTACTCCACGCGCATCCCGGACGATGGCTGAACCAGGCACGGTGATGGCATTCACTTGGGCATCACCGATCAGATGTGCTTCGCTGACCATGCCTGCACGCAATTGGTGTTTTGGATTAGGAACGACGATCTTCGAGACGTAGGTGCGTGAAGCTGGATCGGACGCCGCTGCGATTGCCTCGACGCGACCGTCGAACTTCTGCCCGTCAAGGGAAGGAATGGAAACCTCCGCACGCGAGCCTACTCGCACTTTTCCAACTTCTGACTCTGGGATTCCAACTCTCACCTTTACAGGGTCCAGATCGACAACGGAGATGACCGGGACGCCTGGCGCCACGGTGACTCCGACATCGATTTGGCGCATTCCAATGAACCCAGAAATCGGAGCGCGCAACTGGCAATCTGCAAGCCGCTTTTTGGCTTCTGCCATCTGCGCGGTAGCAGCCACGTGCTGCGCAGATGCAGCAAGCTTGTCTTCGACGCGGGTACCGCTCTGCGCCATGTCATAGCGCTGCTGCGAGGCAAGATACGCCGCCTCGATCTTGTGGAAGTCGTTGGCCGGCAGACTCTGGTGGTCGTACAGATACTTAAGGCGCTGGTATTCGTCCTGAGTACGCTCAAAGTCGATTCGCGTCTGCTCGAGTTCCTGGTGCCTCAGGCCCGCATTTGCTTTCGCGTTAACCGCGGCAGCCGCATCTGCTTCGCCTGTTGCGGCATTGAAGGCGTTCCGATAATCCGTGGAATCAAGGTCCGCCAGGATCTGACCCTTGGTCACCCGTTGGCCTTCTTCGACGTAGACGTGTGAAACACGGCCGCCAACCTGGAAGGCTGTCAGTGCCGTAATATTTGCTTCAACCGATCCACTGACCGCGACCGACACAGGCTGCTGGACATGGTGGGGAAGCTGCAGGCGCACGGGCACGGGCTGATCTGCAGCGGTCTCCAGCTTCTTCTGGCATCCAGCCAGCAGGAGAACCGATGCGCAGATAACCGCAAGAGCCCGTTTAACGTGCGGAGACACAGTCTCACCAGAGCAGCAGATAGCATTCATCTCATTACCTCTCACGAATTAGGAGTGTTTCGAACTTGGTCCGGTCGTGGATGCAAAGCACCTCAACCTCACGCCCGCTTTCGGCGCCTTGGCTATCTGAATCAGGGGGGTATTCCTGTCAGGCTTCAAGCCAAAGCGCCTTCAACAGACAGCGGCCGACACCTTAGCAATGGCATCTGGATTGCCAAATCGGGATAGATCGATAATTGCCGTAGAATGAGTGCGTGCAAGAGACGATCTCGGAAAGGGAGTTGTCGAGAGTCGCAACTGTCGATGCGAGTTCGACACTGAGAAGCTGCCGCCTATTGGGATTTCGCCCTTTGTCGTCTGCGGGAATTACACCGAAGCTCAGACCCAGACAAACCAATCAGAAGCGACTTGCGCAGGCACGTGGCTTTTTCGCAAATCAATTCACCAAAAGGTCAACCCATTTGGGCTGGGTCGCCGGTGCGCTGCCGCTGTGCGACGTACTCTGCCCTGGAGTGGTTCGTCGATGAGCTCTGTCAGAGCGTCCGCATCTTCATTGCGTGGCCGCCTGACTGCTATATCATCTAATTGAAAACACTGCTGGTAGTCGGCTCGCCTCACCGGATTGTTGTTCTGAGCCCTTTGCATTGATCGCGATTATGCGAATGCCCTTTTGACTTTCGCAACCGCCCGCTTGATGCCGATGTCGAAACTGTCTTCGTCACCTTCGACATTCATCACAATAGGTAATGAACCTCGTTGTCAGATCAACAACTTATATGGAGGCGAGTTTGGCACTCTGAGTGCTACTCCAACTTCGATGGAAAGTCTGTCCTCACGACCGGACCTACAGCTCCAGAACCAGCGACTTCAGTTGCTCCTGGATTTGACCAACAGCATTACGTCAAATCTGGATCTTCGAGAGGTCCTCCGCGCCACCTCTGCCAATGCCCGGGAAAGGATGCTGAGCGATCTAGCCGGCATTGCATTGCCCGACGAGGCGACGGGGAAATTCAGAATCTACGCGCTTGATCTTCCAGAAGGCCCAGGAATGGTCAGAGAGGGTATGCTGATCAGTTCCGTAGGGGCGGGAAGAACAGCGTTTGAGACTCTCAAGCCCACAATCGCAAACACCTCAAATCCTGACGACTTTTCCCCAGAGGAACAAGCGCACAATGCGCTTCTCACGGAACAGAAGACCGTTTGCAATATTCCGCTTGTTAGCCGCGGCCGCGCTCTGGGAATCCTGAGAGTCGGGCGAACGGCAGAACGTCCGTACGATGCCGACGAGATCGACTTTCTCCGCCTGATAGGCGGCCAGATTGCCATTGCAATCGAAAATGCCCTTGCCTATGAAGAGATAACCCGGCTGAAAGACAAGCTCGCCGAGGAGAAGCTCTATCTCGAGGAAGAGTTCCGCAGCGAGATGGGTTTCGAGCGAATCATCGGCAGCAGCCCGGCGCTCAGGCACGTTTTGCAGATGGTTGAAACCGTCGCTCCCAGCGATTCCACTGTTCTTCTGCTTGGCGAAACCGGAACCGGCAAAGAACTGATCGCGCGCGCGATCCACGAATGCAGCCGGCGCAAAGACCGCACGTTTGTGAAGCTCAACTGCGCGGCCATCCCCACCGGCCTCCTCGAGAGCGAGCTGTTCGGACATGAGAAGGGCGCATTTACGGGCGCGATCAGCCAGAAAGTCGGGCGCATGGAGCTGGCCGATCAAGGGACGTTGTTCCTGGATGAAGTAGGCGATATTCCACCTGAAATCCAACCAAAATTGTTGCGCGTACTGCAGGAACGCGAGTTCGAGCGCCTGGGCAGCACGCATACGCGCAAAGTAAACGTGCGGCTTGTAGCGGCCACCAACCGCAATCTCGAAGAAATGGTTGCCGACCGGGAATTCCGGAACGATCTATATTACCGCCTGAACGTATTCCCCATCCGCATTCCGCCCCTAAGAGATCGCAGAGAGGATATTCCTCTGCTGGTCGGCTACTTTGTGCAGAAGTGCGCCAAGCAAATGCAAAAACGCATCGAATCGGTTCCCGTATCCGTAATGAAGGGGCTTACCGCATGGGACTGGCCCGGCAACATCCGCGAACTCGAGAACTTCGTTGAGCGTGCGGTCATCCTGACCCGCGGAAAGTCACTCGAGGCCCCGCTTGCTGAGCTTCTTCGCGGATCCCAAAAGGACAAACCTGTGCCGTTCTCAACTCAACCGGCGCAGGCCTCAACACCAAGAGCGGAAGACGATATTGCACGAATCGTCAGGGAGACGGTTGCTTCAATGAAAGGCAAGAACGCCGAGAGCGAGCATGCCAGGAAGCAGCATGACGAGATTGTTCGCGCACTGACCGAATGCAAAGGCCGAGTCGGAGGCGACGAGGGAGCCGCGGCACGCATGGGGATCAGCCGCACAACCCTCATCTCCCGTATGAAGAGGCTTGGAATCAACCCCTACGATTATGCCTGAGCCCGCATTCTCCAGCGCCGGCTGAACAGGTTCACAATCACTCATGCCACTAAGCCGTGATAAGGATCACGTCGCGCGAACTGCCGCGGCTGTACTGTCATCAACACTTTCGACTCTGATTCGGCAAGATATCCTCAAATTACTGAAAATACATACGATAAGTCCCCCCCGCATTTGGCACGGCGATTGCTGTTAGACGGGGGGAGCTAGAAATGCTCAAGATTTCCATTATCGAGAACGATCGCAAGCGGCAAGTGGTCCTGGAAGGCAAACTGGTTGCGCCATGGACCAACGAGTTGAAGAACTTCGGCGAAGAAACTCTTTCTGACGGCGACAATCGTGAACTCATTATCGATTTGCGGAGTGTTACCGCACTAAGCGCTGAGGGGGAAGATGTGTTGCTGGTCCTGGCGGACCAGGGCGCGCGATTCCGTGTCAGCGGAGTCTTTATGCGGCAGGTCGTGAAACAACTGGCTCGACGATCACGGCTAGCTAAAGAGAAAAACACCGGTAAAAAGGCATGATGTTGGTCAAAGCAGGGAACAAGACGCACGCGGGAGGATAGACATGAGTATTCTCGGGTGGATTCAGGTTGTGCTTGGTTTGCTCGCCATCGGTTCCGGCGCAATAGTGCTGTGCGGAGTTCTGAGGGTTGCGCCCAGCGGTAGTCGGGTGATCCGGTTTTTGGAGTATAGCCTGACTGCAAGTTTGGTCGGCCTCCTGCCTCTAACCGGCCACCTCTCGCCGATCCAGAAGATCTGTATGCTGTCGGTCTACTGTTCGGGAGCCATCGTACTTGCATGGCGCAGGTTCCACCTTGCTGGCCTGTGGCGTCCGGTTTTCGCATTCATGATTGTGGCTGTTCTCTATCTGAACGTTGACTCCGTGGCCATTCAGTTGTTCAATCATCTTCCTTTCAGCGCAATGGCAGCAACGGACGCCGGCTCGCACTTTGGGATCGTGCAATTCTTCCTCGCCTTGGTCTTTGCGGTGCTGGGAGTGCTGGCAGTGAAAAGGTGTCACGATCAGCGGACAATCTCACTCTGATCACCGCATCGATTTCGGCAGGTTAGCCCAAACGGAAAGAGCGAGCGACCAAAGCCAGCTTGCACCGGCAAGCCATCTCACTACGTTACTGGCTCGATTTAAGCCTAATCGAAGTTCGCTCGAGTCTTCGACGTGGCTAGGCATTGTGCGTGTCGAGCATGGTTCGCCAGTTTCGACAACTCACCAAATAGGCCTCATGCAGTCTGCTTACCGAATCAACAACTTGCAGGCCGCGCACGTTTGGCAATTCGGATGCTTCTTCTGAAGTCGCGAAGGTAAAACGCGGAAGGTGACAGTTTACGCCCTGTTCGCAGGCTTCACGGAGAAGACATGAAAAGCGCGCTTCAGTTCCATAGCAATCAGTTCAAGTTGATCGAAGAGGACACGTTCGCGACCACAGACGATTACCAGAGGCTATTCGCAAGAGAAATGGCGAACCTCTTTCGTTTGTCGCTGCTACTTACCGCCGATGCCGAGAACGCCGAATGCTGTCTCATCCTTGCCATGAGGGAGTGCTTGACAACCAGCACCGTTTCTAAAAAGTGGGCTCTTAAGTGGGCCCGGCGAATGGTGGTCCGCAACGCGATCCGCCTGGTTGAAGGCACCAAATGCGCGATGCCCAACGATACCTGCAGCGAAGGACCTGATCTCCATTTGCAGCCAAGCGCGTACCGGATTGAGGCAATGCAGGATGCTCGTGCGATTCTGACGCTGCCCGATTTTGAACGCCTGGTCTTCGTAATTTGCGTCCTTGAGCAATATCCCATCCTGGATTGCGCGCTTCTCCTCAGGAGATTTCCTAAAGATGTCAATGACGCGCGCCTGCGCGCGATAAACCGCGTCCTTGCTGCCGAAGAACGGAATCGTCACGAGTCCGCCACAACAAGTCCGCACGGTTCTTGCAGTAGCAAATCAGGAGATCTCGATGATTCATGTGGGGCACTTTTTAACTAGACATCCACTCGGATTGCTGGCTGTCACGATCCTCCTCGAGCAGGCAGGGATACCGATTGCCGGTGCTCCGGTGTTGTTGTTGATAGGAGCACTCACAGGAAGCCAAGCCGTCAGTTTGCCTCTGGCAGTCCTTGTGGCGGTCTCGGCATCCGTTTTTGTTGACTGTGCCTGGTTCGACTTGGGACGCCGCCGCAAATCGAATCCGGTTGGCGCTTTCAAGCACCTTCAAGCGGTAGATGCGAGCTCCTTTCGCATCGGTCACCTGTTCACCCATCGCGCCGGCCTGGCTATGTTTGTAACCCGCTTCATTCCGGGGCCCAATCTTGCTGCGGCTCTCGCCGGTCTCTCTGGATTTTCCAGACCCCGATTCGTCGTGCTGGACACAATCGCGGCAGGAGTCTGGGCCTTTCTTTATCTTGCTGCCGGCCGTTTCCTTCCTCAAGAGCTCCGCGCATGGCTTTCATCCACCATGAGCGCTTCACCTGGGCGCGGCATCATCCTCGTTCTAGGGTTCGCCGCCGCCATTCTTGTCGTCCCTCGATTCTGGCGCTACCTGTCCTGCCGCCGTGCTTCCCGACCGGAGGCGCCGAGGCCTTGCGCTTCCGAAGCATTCTCCCCTGACTCCTACCCTACCCCTAAGGCCGTCCAGACCGGGGAGGTGCAATGATGGCAAGTTCCTCGGCGTTCAACTTCGAAGTCACGT
>OBLW0100004864.1_pt1 | contig 10146 bp, 7 predicted proteins | sample 1520161 | NCBI WGS metagenome assembly OBLW01 (sample SAMEA3539309, study PRJEB22396) | soil metagenome | biome: tundra; feature: field; material: soil | place: USA | collected 2010-05 | depth 0.15 m | reverse complement strand
TTTGGAATCTGGCGGGGACGACGGGGCTCGAACCCGCGACCTCTGCCGTGACAGCGAGTCGGAAACCCGTAACTTATTGAAACCATACGCCACGGATGGCCACTTTTGGCGTTAAAAGGAACGGTAAGGAGCCGTTATTGGACCCTTAACGGACCCACGACTTCTGCGCTGCCAACCTCTGCCCTTCCCACTTTTCGGTTCAATCCTTGGTCGCTCTTCGATAGACTTGGAGGACTCGTCTGGAGCTTATTCACTGCAATGATCCTCTTGGGATATACCGCTTATTGCGTGCAAGAAGGCATGAACCCCTTTTCAATTGAGAACTACCAACTTCAGCAGATTCATGTTCAAGAGTTTCCCGGTCTCGCATTCTCGGCTCATGATACTTTTGACACACTTCGGGAGTATAGCGGGGACAGGCTGACGGATAAGACAAGGCTGCTTGGGACCGACACAAACACCAGTTTCATTGTCCATTTCATCGACGGAGATTGACCCAGCCCACAGTTTTGCACACGTTTCTTCGACTGGACGCCACCCAATCCAAATCGTTGCAAGCGGAGTCCGGGCCTGCGCCGATTCAGTTCTCGGTTACCGCATAACGCTTAATGCTGCTCCGAGGATCTGCTCGATGTCACCGAATCGAACATGATAGTCGCTGAGGCTCCGGCGAATGACTTCGTGCGCATCACTTCGCCCGTAGACATGCGTTATCTCACAGTCGCCCGACTTAGCGTCCGGCGCCAGCTTGTACGTCAGGAAGTAGTGGCGAAGTCGATCGAGCATCGCCTCTGGTACATCGCGGATATCCGTCCACGATCCATAGGTGGCGTCGTTCTTCAGCACGCCGATTATCTTGTCATCCGCCTCGCCATGATCGATCATGCGCAAGCCGCCGATCGGGATGCACTCGACAAGAATGTTCCCGTGCTGAATGGGACGGTCAGTCAGTACGCAGATATCCAACGGATCATCGTCCCCTTCCAGATTTCGACCAGTCTTTTCAGACGAAAAGGCCGCCACCCCTTCTCCGCAGAACGTCTGAGGGACGAATCCGTACAACACGGGACACATGCTGGAATATTTCTGTGGCCTATCAACTTTTAAATAGCCGGTAACCTTATCGATCTCGTACTTCAGGGTATCCGAAGGAACGACTTCGATGAAGCATTGAAGGACATCCGGTACGCGTTCTCCAGGAGAGATCCCATGCCACGGATGCGGCTTGAAAAGAACGCCAAGCAATTTCCACAAAGGCTGCTGCGAACTCGTATTCATTGAAACCAGCTTTCCATCAGGGGCCGCAGGGCAATCGAGTTGCCAGTTACCCCGATCTCATTCACCGCCGAACTTCGCCAGCGTCCGGCAAACGCTTGGTCATCCTCAGGCAATTTGAAGAACCCTCTCTGGTGTACGCAATCTCATCCATGACCTTGTGGATTATTTCCAGTCCGCGTCCGCCTTCGCGCAACTCGTTCCTTATGGGCTCCCCTGCGATCGAGCCAAGCGTCACTCTCTCGATCTGTTCAGGCCCCATGGATTTCCCCGTATCGGCACACGCCAGAATCACACTTTCGTTCTCGATCGACACCGAAAGAGACACTTCATGCCCAGGACGACTACCATAGGCGTGCACGATGGCGTTGGTTACAGCCTCGCTTGCACAAACCTCGAGTTGGTAAGCTGCGGTCTCATCCATCCCATAGAAGGAACAGATCTTGTTAACCGCCATAGCTATCAGAGCGACATTCGGAAGTTCACTTTCGACCACCAGCCGAATTCGGCACACAGTTTAACTCCAATCAGCAGGAGAGCGCAGATACTGCCTCGTCAGAGTTGCTGAACATACGAAATACCTTGTCCATGCGAGTCAACTTGAACATGCTAGTCACGGTTCCTCGCGTTCCGCACAGAACCAACTCTCTATCGCTGCCCATCGACTTGAGGCACGAGATCAGCGCTCCCAAACCGCTGGAATCAATGAAGGAGACATTGCTCAGGTCCAGCACAATGGCATGGTTGCCCCTTTTGACATACCCGATCATGTCCTCCTTGAATCGCGGCGCAACGTCGGCTCCAATTCGCACATCGAGAACCTTCGCTATAAGAATGTTCCCCTCGGTGCTTTCTTCAAATCTCATTAGATCTCCTTTCTCGTGACACCATAGCCGTTCCGTCTAATCCCGGCTTTGCAGACTCCCCCCGCCTGCCGATTCTTAAGCTAGCTCAATTGCCAGTAACGAAACATCGTCGTCGAACCGCGATACTCCGCCCCATGTTTTCATCTCATCGTTCAACCCTTGCAGCAAGTCATCCAGCGGTTTGCCTGAAGCACGATCCAGGTAATCCACCAGCCGCTCATCTCCGAATTGCTCTCCGGCAGCGTTCGAACACTCTGTCACCCCATCGGAGTATAGCAACAGCCGATCGCCACGCGACACTGGCAGTTCGCACGAATCGAAATCCATATCAGGCCAGATTCCAATCGGCATTCCACCGGTCCCGAGGAATTCCGGCCGCTTTCCCGGCTTCATCAGGATAGGCGAAGGGTGGCCGGCTTGCGAGAACTGCAATGTCGATAATTGCGTGTCGACGATCCCGTAGACCATGGTGAAATAGCGGTCGTCCTTCAATTGGAACCGACGGTTCAAATTGCGGATTGCGGCCTCAGGGGAAAGAGCCTTGAGCTTGCCAGTGGCAAAATCGAATTCTTTCAGCGGGCTTTCGTTGACTGACTCCGGTGCGAGCACCATGCTGAGAGTTACCGAGAGCATGGCGGCCGGTACGCCATGCCCCGACACGTCAAGCAAGTAAAACCCCACCCGTCTTTCATCGATCGCAAAGAAGTTGAAAATATCTCCCGCAATGTATCCGGAGGGCAGAAACCGCCACCCGCACTTGACTCCCAGGGCTTCCGATGCAGGAGAGGGCAACAGTTGTTCCTGAAGCCATGCCGCCGCCTTCAAGTCATCCTCGATCAGCTTATGAGCAGTCTGCAGGCGGCTGTTGATTCCCGCCAATTCGTAGTTCCTTTCAGCTAGACCTCTCTGCAGATCGAGGATCCGTTCTCCCGCTCTAACTTTCACGCGAAGCTCTTCGGCGCCGATCGGCTTCACAACAAAGTCGTCGGCCCCGGCATCCATCCCTTCGACCAAGTCAGACGTTTCTCCCTTCGACGTGCAAAGGATGACATAAACATAGTGCTCACACTTATGCGCTCGAATGCGTCGGCATAAATCGATGCCCGCCAGATTAGGCATGAGCCAATCACTTACCACCAGACTTATGTCCTTTTCCAACAGCAGCGTCCATCCCATCTCTCCATCGGTCGCTTCATACACTTCATATCCAAAGCTTCGCAGAAGCCTCGACGGCACGGCGCGCGCAATGGCATTGTCATCCACAACCAGAATCTTCATGCTTGCCCCGTTACTCTCCGTCAACATCTACTTCTGGCTTCGCGCAAATCTTCAGCCCGATCATCCCACCTTTGTCTGGGAGGGACTCACACTGGAAATGTTCCATATCTCACGTGCATATTCCTGAATCGTTCGATCGCTGGAGAACTTGCTCATGCGAGCGACGTTCAGAATGGCCTTTGAACTCCACTGCGATGGGCTGTCGAATGTATCGGACACCTGCCGTTGCGTGTCCAGGTACGACTCAAAGTCAGCCAAGTGCATGTAAGTATCGCCATAATCAAGTAAGGTCCGGCGGATTGGAAGAAATAGATCGGGCTCCGAGCCAGAAAACGGCTCAGAGGTTAATGCGTCGATTACCCTGCGAATTCGCTCTTTGCCGTTGTACCAATCCCATGGTTGATAGCCGTCATTCTTCAGCTTGCGCACCTCGTCCGTGCGCAGACCGAAGATGAACATATTATCGGAGCCCGCTTCTTCGAGCATCTCCACGTTGGCTCCGTCAAGAGTGCCGATTGTCAGAGCGCCATTCATCGCGAATTTCATGTTGCTTGTGCCGGAAGCTTCCAGGCCGGCGGTCGATATCTGCTCACTCAAATCAGCGGCGGGTATGATAACTTCGGCCAGAGAAACCTTGTAATCCGGCACAAATACAACCTTAAGCCTGTTGCGGACCGTCGCGTCTCTGCTCACTACGTCTGCGATATTGTTGATGAGCTTGATGATGAGCTTGGCAAGAAAATATCCCGGAGCAGCCTTTCCCGCGAAGATGTGTACGCGTGGAGTGAATGATAGCTGACTGTCCTCCTTGATCCTCAAGTACTCATCGATCACTCCGAGCGCATGCAGCAATTGACGCTTATACTCATGGATTCGCTTTACCTGGATATCGAACATGGCGTCCGGATTCACGCGGACCCCTGTTCGCGCATGAATCGCCTTTGATAGTTCGATCTTCTTGTTGAGCTTTATCTTTAGAAACGCCTCTTGGGAAGCGGAATCGCAGGCAAACTGCTCAAGTTCGCGAATCAGATTGAAGTCATTCCGCCACCCGCGCCCGATTCGAGTGTCGATCCAGTCACACAACTCCGGGTTAATGTGCATGAGCCAGCGTCGCGGCGTTACGCCATTTGTCTTGTTGCTGAATCGGCCCACAAAGAAGTCATTGAAGTCAGGCACCAGTTCAGACCGCAGGAGGTCCGAGTGCAGTTGGGCGACACCGTTGACCGCGTGGCTTCCCACAATCGCCAGATTGGCCATGCGCACCATGCGTGGCTGCGATTCCTCGATGATGGACATCTTCTGCGCGCGATGCACTTCGCCCGGCCAGCGCAGTTCCACCTGCGCGAGAAAGCGGTGATTGATTTCATAGATGATCTGCAGGTGGCGCGGCAGTAGCCGCGCGAACATTTCCACCGGCCAGCGCTCAAGCGCTTCCGGCATAAGCGTATGGTTCGTATAACCGCAGGTGGCCTGGGTAATCTGCCACGCGTCGTCCCACTCCATGGCGTATTCATCCACGAGAGTGCGCATCAGTTCGGCCACTGTGAGTGCGGGATGCGTATCGTTCATCTGAATGGCGACCTGGCTCGCGAAATCCTTCAAGTCGGCATGATGCGCCAGGTACCGGCGGAAAATATCGCGGATTGAACACGCCACCAGGAAGTACTCCTGTGTTAGGCGAAGGTATTTTCCAGCGTCGGCCGCATCCGATGGATACAACACCTTGCTCACCGTCTCCGACTCCATCTTCTGCTCGACTGCGCTCAGATAGTCCCCATCGTTAAAGATGCGAATGTCGAACTCATCTGAAGCGCGCGCGGAAAAGAGACGAAGCGTATTTACCGTGCGACCGTCGTGGCCCAGGATGGGGAAGTCGTGTGGAACGCCGATAAGAACGGTCCAATCCAGCCACATGGGGTTGTAGTTTCCATCACGGTCTCGGGCGTGGTTTACGCGTCCGTATACCGGAATCACGTAGGCCTGGTCCAGGTGCTCAATCAGCCATGGCGATTGCGAACTGGCCCAATAGTCAGGCCTTTCCTTTTGGCGCCCGTCTTCAATCTCCTGGCGGAATAAACCGAATTCATAGTTGATTCCATAGCCATACCCCGCCATGTGCAGGCTGGCAAGCGAATCCAAAAAGCACGCTGCAAGCCGTCCAAGGCCGCCATTGCCCAGCGCGGCGTCAGGCTCTGCCTCCAGCACATCGGCGAGCCGTAGCTCCATGCACTGCATAGCGGAATCCATCAGCTCGTAGATGCCCAGGTTCTGGAGATTATTTGAGAGAGAGCGACCGAGCAAAAACTCCATCGACAGGTAGTACAAGGACTTCGATCTTGCTGCCGAAAAGCGATCTGCGCTTTCGATCACACCTTCGACGATGGCAGGGCGCAATGCCGCCGCCGTGGCCCTGAAGAGTTCATCCGGGGTAGCTTCTCGTATGTTCTTTGCGAACTGAAGTCGAATCTGCGCTTCGATGACCGATGCCAGTTGGTTCGGCGTCAGTGCGGACAAGGGGAGGCTGCTCAATGTTTCCATATAAATCGCTTTCTATCGTCTGGTTTCGGCCTGCCCAGGCGATATTCGTTGGCGAGATGGCGAGCTACGGTTTGGCGATCTACGATTCATCGAGCAAACCGACGTTGAGAATGAGATTTTGTGCCGTTGACTTTACCACAGGAAGTTCCTCAAGCCTGGCCGATATGTCCAATCGGTTTAACTAAGCAAGAGCAGAAACCTCCTTAAGTACAACAAAACTCTTGTGCGGCGGTTTGCAACGTGACTCGAAATCCCTTGGGTCTCGTTGGAAGTTGATGAATCGATCCCGCCTGAGCCGCATATTCTCCAGGGCCGCGCAGTGCAACTGGGCGGAGTATATACGACTTGATTCCCGGAATATGTACAATTTGATTCTCGGGATTGGCGATTTGGGTCAACAGAGAGTGATCCTTCGCCTTTAGCCATTCTGAATGCTGATCAACCGTTGCCTCCTGCTAATGCCGGTTAACTCAATGCTTCAATTAGAGACGACATGGCAACTTCGAATAAAGCAAGGAGCAGACCAGCACGGTCCAGATCGCCGTCGTGTCCCGCCCGTTCCAGTTCCCCGGCAGTCCTTGAGACCGCTTCCACTCCAAGGTAACCGAGTTCTCCTTTCAGGCCGTGCGCGATTCTTTCGATCTCACGGGCGTTTGATTCGGTCAATGCGTTGTGCATCTTCTGCAAAGATGCCGGTGCTTCGGAAAGGAAGATCCCAATTATTTCCTGCGCGAGTGCCTCGTCTCCTCCTAAACGACTGACGAGCAACGCCCTATCAAACGCGGGCTTCGGTGTGCAAACGTTGCTCCCGTTCGGCCGCACACCGGCTTTCTCTTGTTGAGCCTTGCGGGGGGGAAGGGCTTCGTCGATGACGGCCCGCAACTCGGATGCCTTGATCGGCTTCGCGATGTATCCGTTCATACCCACTTCCAGGCAGCGTTCCCGATCCCCTCTCATCGCATGCGCGGTCATGGCAACAATGGGGACCCGCGCGCTCTTCTTGGCGCTCAAGCGCCGAATAGCTCTCGTCGCAGTGAATCCGTCCATCCCCGGCATCTGAACGTCCATTAGCACCAGGTCGAACGTTCCCGACTCGAGCTGCGCCAGCACTTCGAAACCAGTGTTGGCAATGGTTACTGAATGCCCCATCTTGTTGAGCATGCGCACAGCCACTGTTTGGTTCACGCGATTATCCTCGGCCAGAAGAATCCTCGCGCCGGCAAGGTCGTCTTGCGGAATCGGCTCTGCAACAGGCGCCGGTTTGGGAGGGCGCATCTCCGGGCGCAGAATCCCAAGCAGCGCGGAGAGCAATTCCTTCTTTCGGATCGGTTTGAAGAGATAGGAAGTGATACCCAGCGAGCGGCACTGTTCCGCGAACCCCCCGTGATGCGCCGACGAAAGCATCATGATCGATGTCTTGGCCAGCCCTGGGTTGCGCCGGATCTCTTCCACCAAATGGAAACCATCCATCTCCGGCATTTGCATATCGGTTAACACAACCTGGAAGCCGCGATTCTGTTCTCGGGCCGCGGTCAGTTCTTTCAGTGCCCGCGCGGCGCTTTCCACAACCGTCGTTTCTACCTCCCAGCGACGCAGCATGTCCTGCAGAATTCGCCGGTTGGTCGAGTTGTCATCGACAACCAGAACCCTCAGGTTACGCAGGCCGTTGGCATCCACGAGCGTTTCGACCGCAGGAGTCCTTGGAACCGCACGCACCTGAATGGTGAAATGGAATTTGCTGCCTTTACCTGGTTCGCTTTCCAGCCAGATCTTTCCGCCCAGCATGGATACAAGGCGCGCGGTGATCGTCAATCCCAGCCCCGTACCTCCGTAATCCCGGGTTGTGGAATTGTCGGCCTGGGTAAAAGGATCGAAGATCAGTTTCTGTTTCTCTTCAGGAATGCCGATACCGGTGTCGGATACCGTAATGCGCAGAGTGCGGCACTCACCCTCCCCATCCTCTGCCCTTACCTGGAGAGCTACCTCGCCCTGCGCTGTGAACTTGATCGCATTTCCTACCAGGTTAAGAATGATCTGGCCCAGCCGCGTGGGATCGCTCGCAATCCAGTGCGGGACCTCCGGTGCAATGTCGCAGAGTAATTCAACTTCCTTTTCATCGGCGCGCAATGCCAGTGTCTTAAGAGCTTCTTCAACACAATCGCGCAGGTTAAACTCAATCACATCGAGTTCAATACGTCCCGCCTCGATTTTTGAAAAGTCCAGGATATCGTTGATTACTTTCAACAATGTGCTCGCGGACAACTCAATCGTCTGCAGGTATTCGCGCTGTTCCGGATCCAGCTTCGTGTCCAATGCCAATTCCGTCATGCCGATTACCCCGTTGAGAGGCGTGCGAATCTCGTGACTCATATTGGCAAGGAATTCGCTCTTGGCTGCGTTTGCGCGTTCCGCTGACTCTTTAGCGTGGTAGAGTTCGAGCTCCGCCATCTTGCGACCCGTGATGTCGTCTACCGACCCCACCATCCGGATTGGGCGATCTTCCGCGTCAAAAGCGGCTTTGCCGCGCGCTACAACCCACTTCTCTCCGTCGTCTAGCTTCAACCGGAATTCACTGGTGAAACTGCTGCTCCGCCTCGAAAGGTAATCGTCTAACTCTGCTGCCACCCGGGTCCTATCATCCGGATGGATTCGCTTCTGCCAGGACGGATCGTCACTTACATCGTCCTGTTCGGAATAACCGAGCATCTCTTTCAAAAGAGGAGACGAGTAAATCTTGTTCGTCTTGCAGTCGACGTCGAACACACCCTGGCGGGAAGCATTTAGGGCAAGATTCCAGCGCATCTCATTTTCCCTGGCGACCCGCTCGGCGATGATGACTGCTGAAATGTCAGTCATCATCGCCAGAGTGCCTGAGTATTTTCCTTTTTCGTCAACGAGAACACTTGCAGACACCAGTGCCCATGTCTCGGTGCCATCGCCGCAGCAGAATCGTTGCGTGAACCTTTGCATTCCTGTGTCCCCGGAACGGCGCCAGTTCAGGTGAACCGCAACCGATTGCCGTTCGTCTGGGTCTACATAATCGAAGAACGAAGTGCCGACGATTTTGTCCGAAGGAACCCGGAGCATCGCCACAGCTGCTCCATTCGCAAACGCAATCAACCCTCCGCGCGCGTCCACCACCATGATCCCCTCTGCCGCGGCCGTCACGATCCGGTTTGACTGCGCATTGGCGCGTGTTGCTCGAAGGTTGCTGGTCCCGGCCCAGAACACAAGGGCTGCCACCAGCACGCTTCCGAACAGGTCATTCAGGTGATTGGCTTGCAACACGAATCCAAAGTGGACAGCGGCCGAAACCAGCAGGTTGATAGCCACGAAAAAGGCCAATCCTACCGCAGCACTCTTCGCAAGCCATACGGAGTTGTCGCGCCTTCCAACCGCCGCGCGGTCGGTAATGAGGTTGGAACGCCGCCTTCCTCTCCTGCCCGCATCTTTCTCTTTATCCATACTTCTCTCGGAGGGATCAACGTTTTAGCATGGTGCGCTTTCAGCACTGTGACGACTCTATACCCGATTGGAGGTCAGTTGAGTGATTTGTATCACCCGGACACGCAACCACCAGCGACGAAGGATGTCCACGCTTCGGAAAATAGGCGGCGCAAGTATTTGGATTAATGTGAGATAACAGGGTCGGCTCTGAAGGACTATCTTGGGTCCTTCATGATGCAGAATAACGCCGCATGAGCAGGATGCCTTGCTGTTGATGCCTAGAATTCGACGGTCAGTCCAACGGGCTGCGAATCCATACACTGATGCACGCGTCTGAGACTCGAGATAAACGCCGGCGAAGCGACCTTGACCTGCTCATACTTGCCCTGATCGACAGTGGGGTATCGATCCCCTACGAATTGAGCAAGGCCGCCGATTTTCAGTTTCACGGTTGAAAGTCCCGCGATGTTTCCTGCGCTGGTGAGGTTCGAGGGGACAGCCCTCGTAATCAGCAGACTACATGGACGGGAACCGCGCATCGCAAGAGAAGCTGCAGCCTATAGAGCTGGAATGAAGAAGCTTTACGGGCTGAGCCGAAGCTCATTGCTGCTTGATCTTCGCCAGCCAGTCGGACCACAGCCCATTGTTCTGGTTCAAAGAATCTTTGACGCACCAGCGGTAGCTTTGTTCGATGCAAACTTGGGCCGGCAAGATCGAGTTGGAGATTGGCAGCCAAGCG
>OBLW0100004861.1_pt1 | contig 10150 bp, 17 predicted proteins | sample 1520161 | NCBI WGS metagenome assembly OBLW01 (sample SAMEA3539309, study PRJEB22396) | soil metagenome | biome: tundra; feature: field; material: soil | place: USA | collected 2010-05 | depth 0.15 m | reverse complement strand
CAGCGGCCTGATCATGCCAATCGGGGAATGGGTGCTCAGGACTGCCTGCTCTCAGACCCGAAAATGGCAAGACGAAGGGCTTCCCGCAGTGTCGGTGGCCGTAAATGTGTCAGCGGTACAGTTTCGTCAAGCGGGCTTCTGCGAACTCATCCGGAGGGTACTCCACGAGACCGGCCTTGCCCCCCAATACCTCGAACTGGAGCTTACGGAAAGCCTCTTGCTATCGAATGAAGACGTGATGCTCTCAGTTCTTCAGGAATTAAAGGCCTTGGGGTTGAAGCTAGCGATTGACGACTTCGGGACGGGCTATTCCAGCCTCAGCTACTTGAGACAGTTCCCGGTCGGCAAGCTCAAAATCGACCGTTCGTTTATCCGCGATATCGCCGTGAATCCTGATGACGTGGCGATCACAACCGCAATCATCAGCATGGCAAAAAGCCTCAATCTTAAGGTGATTGCCGAAGGCGTCGAAGACGAAGCGCAAATGACATTCCTGCGGGCACATCAGTGTGACGAAATCCAAGGCTACTACTTCAGCAAGCCTTTAGCCGTTGACAAAGTTGCTGACAAACTGCGCGGCGACCATCCCGAACACGTCCGGGCCCAAGCGAGCGGGACGCAATCGTGACAGGCGACCTTATAAGGAGTTTTCTTCATCATGACAGTCGGACTTGCGCTTTTGGTATCCGCTGATCTAGTGGCAATTCAACAGTTCAGTCACGCCTTGCAAGAATTGTCTATTTCTCCTGATGTTTGTCGGGAGATACCAGCGGCCATCGGCCTATTGAACCGCCGAAAGTTTGATGCCGTTATCGTCGATCTCCAACTAGGGGGACAGTCCGGGATGATCTTGGACGAGGTGCACCTTTCCACTTCGAACCGGACGGCGGTGACTTTTGGCATCGGCGACAATGATGCGGCGGGAACAGCAGCCTTCCGCAAGAAGTCACAGTTTGTCTTCGAGAGACCGCTTTCTGCGCAGTCAATCCACAAAACCCTGAAGCCTGCATATGGACTCATCCTGAGAGAACGGAGACGGTATTTCCGTTATCCAGTCTCTATTCCGGTTATCATCCGAAGGGAAAGCAGGCAGGAAGTTCGGTGCAACAGCGTAAATATCAGCGGAGGGGGTATGGCTTTGGGCACACAGGTTCCGCTCCCTCCCGGCGAAAGCGTCCGCGTCCAGTTCACTCTGCCTGATCACGAAGCACCAGTGGTGGCAGAATCGACGATCTGCTGGTCGAAAACGGGCCATCTGGGAGTTCGCTTCGAATCCATTTCTGACGAGCACAAGTCCGAACTACAGGTCTGGCTGTCACAAAAATTGGAGCAGATACTCCCGGAATTCGTAGCCGACCAATTCCGAAAGGCCGAACGCGGTTGCAAGTAATGCGTAGAGTCAGAAGCCCGATGACAATTCCGGTGCATGTACAGAAACGCACACCTTGAAGAAATCACACTTGTTGCCACCGCCCGATTCACCGCTGACCACGATGTTTCTGGGCCAATATGTGAGTGCGCTGATGCAGGAAACAATCACCTATCTGAAGCTGTCCTACGAGGGATTAGCGCACGAAATGTCGATCCCCGAATTGGTGCTCCGCGATGCGGTCGATGGAAAGATGGGTCTGACTCGCGGACAGTGGGTCAGGTTCGGTAAACTGCTGGGCTTGCCTACAACGTATGAGCTACGACCCGGCGAGCGGGATGGTGTTCCTTGCTGGGAAATCTGCTTCCCGCCCGTTTCCTTCGTCGCGCACAAGGCGAGAGATCTCGATTCCTCTCTGGTCGACACCCATTAGCTCGACATTGTTCAACGCCCCATCACGACAGGAAAACGAAAGCGCCCCCAGACTCAGTGAGTCGTGGGACGCTTCCCGCTGAACAGCCCTCCCCCAAGGTGCTGCTCAACACCGACCTACGACCTGACCTTCATTGGTGGAATGGCTCCAACGGGCTACGGTGGAAATGAAGACGGGAGTGCATCGGAAAAACAACTCAGGCAGCCTTTCGTTAAACAAGGGTGATCGCGGTCATGGACTCTTTCCTGCCTAGCTCGCATAGAAAAAGTCTCACCGCGCTGAAGGGCCTTAATCGCATAGGGTAACTTGCTGATTTCCGACTTTGACATCGCTCCACGCAAACCTGCGTTGCGAGCCAATTCCATGATCTCAGATGAAAGGTTCAGAGTGACGAGCAGGATCGGGATGTCTGAGCCAGCTTTGGCGATTTCTCGGGCTGCTTGTACACCGTCCATCTGCGGCATCAAGAAGTCCATCAGTATGAGGTCGGGAGCAAGCTGGTGCGACTTTTCGACGGCATCGGCACCATCCACGGCTTCGCCACAGACCTGCCAGTCTGAATTCAGTCCTAGCAAAGTGCGCAGCCCGCATCGAACGGGCGTACTGTCGTCTGCAATCAAAATTCGCGTCATTGCGGGGCTCCGTTTAGTAAGGCAACACAAGAACCTGCGTGACCTGTGATGATGTTTTGGCGAGAGTGGGAGCCGCTAGAGAAGAGAGTGAGGAACTGAACTTAGGCCCTCAAGGTCCAACAAACTGAATCGCTAAAAGGTTGACAAGAATTGCGGACTCGATGCGCCATCTGTCGTTCGTTCGGTTCATACAGCACCGCCTTGGTCTTTTGCAATCCGCACAGCGTAGCCTCAGGTCATTTGAAAATCTGCTCAATTTTGAACAGACACCCCACGCCTGCCACCCTTAGCATCACGCCTCCACCGAATGGAGCAGCCCGCAACTGCTACCCCCACCAGATTTGCACTGGTGCAATCGTGCTGGAAGAGGTCCAAGATGGGCTATCCTGATGGCATGGATCATCTAGGGGTTCTTCGGGACAAGATCGGGCGTCTAGCACGCTTTCGCGCCAAGGCTTGCTTCACGCGGCGCTTCGCGCCCGGCTTCAGGTAATAGGAATGGCGCTTCACTTCCTTGATGATGTCTTCCGTCTGAACCTTGCGCTTGAAGCGACGGAGGACATTGTCTATTGACTCACCTTCTTGCAGCCGAATCTCTGCGAGGTTCATGACCTCCGACCGTCCGAAATTACCGCCGCGCCAAGGCGCTGCGACGAGCCTTCATCCGACCTGATCGAATCCACGGCCCATCAGGCTGAATGGCGCTCCTTGAATTCCTCGATCTTCTCGCTGGCTTTATCCTTGGCGTTCTTCACCGACTGACTGAGCTTGTTCCGCCTCTCGTGTGCCTTGTCGTTTGCGGCGTTCTGGTGCGACTGTCGCACTTCTTTGGCAGCGTCTTTAGCTTTGCCCCACGTCTCCTTGGCCGCACCTTTGGCTTGATCCACAACTCCCTGATTGGCTAGTTTCTCGTTGCCGAGAGTTTCCCCAACGCTTTGCTTTACCTTTCCTAGAGCCTGCTCAGCCTTGCCAGACACTTGATCCTTATTCACTTTGTATTCTCCTGTCGCCGCAATGCGGCTTTCGTTTTGTGCGTGATATATGGAAACCAACTTAGCGGATACTTGGCGCAGTGGCGCAACGTTTCTGCTGCAACAGCCCACTCTAGTCTCAGGGCCACCTTCACGAATGGTCTCTTTTGCACAAGCCGCGTATGGCAGTCCGATGATCGGATCCGAGCAGAGGCAAACTAGAACGATGTTTCCAATTGCGCATACTGGCAAGTGGTCGCTTCTGACCATACACGGATGCGAATACGACGTAAGGTGAAGGTGCTCGCAACCGTCAGGTCGCATCTTGGATGCGATTTACCGCAAACTGGAGAAAGTCAGAAAATGGCGACTCAACTATGCCAGAAATGCAAACAATCCCACCCCGGTCGCGTCTGCGATTACGACGAAAAAGCTGAATGCGCCGAGACGATTGGCGTCAATGAGGTTGCACAACCGTGTAAGGAGCCACCGAAAGAAGAGGAAGATTGAGGTTCGTTACGAGTGCAGAAAGTGGAGTTCGCGCTCCAGCAGAAGGAGCCTTACAGCTTAAACAGTGACCGCAAACAATCTTCATCAATATGGCTATCGGGTGCTAGCCAATGAACAAACTCTCCTGCGCTAATGTGCGTCGGCTTTTGAACCTCCTTTTTCTCAAGCCTGGATTCAAGGGTCGCTTGTTTGCCCGTGTTGGCGATCACCGTCCATGTCTTCGTCTTCATTGTGTTCGCCTTGCTTGATGGCGGCTCACAACATTCATGTACATATCCATCGCCTGTTTTGCCTGCCAATCCCAACTGTCGAGTATGGCTAAGTTTCAGTTCCGAGACTGTGCCCAAATGACCAGTTCTTGGGATTATTCGTGGGCAGATTGCGGTCTTGCCCTCGTGCTGGTTAAATCCTGATCAGCGACACGTGATTCAAAGCGGCGGGAGTTGGAGCGTCTGCTGAGAGCGGAGTATTAGGGTCAATGACTCAAGCAGCCTGCGCGTATCGGCTGTTCGCATAGGCTAGAAGAGCCCTCATTTCTTCGAGCGAAGTGATGTAGAACTGTGCGATTGATCTAGCACGTTTTAGTTTGTTCTGGACTGACTTGGAGGGATGGAACAGCAGGAACCGGATATTGTGCTCCCGCGCCCATCGTTGCAGAGACACGAGCATGCCAAGACCGCCGCCTCCGATGGCCCGCACCTCCGAGAGTTCAAGGACAACAATCCGTGCGTCTGTTTGCGAAGTTACGGCTTCGCGCAACTTGTAAGCGGATTCTCTCCGTACAATTCTGCCCTCGCACCCAACGACGGCTAATTCACCTATATTTGCAACTGTTACATTCAGCATGACTTCCTCCCAACGTTTGGTTCTAGCAAGCACTGTCCTGCCTGCACTACAGCACGGCCCATACCATCCCTTTATTTTGTGCAAGATGAGTCATTGCTCTCTGGGCGGCAGTGGAATTCCTAGAGGAAACGAGCACATTTAGCCTACAGCAACGGCAAAATCTCCACGCGCCAGCGATCCCTCCTTCCAAAGCGACTTATCCCTGCGGACGCTTAGCCCCCAGCGTATCAGCGACAATTCGCGGATGGGCTCCTTGGGATTCTGGCGGATGACTGGGATCGGCTGGGTTGGGGCAATGTTGTACCGAGGACTCCAATCTTCCTCTCCTGAGACGCTGTCGAAGTGCTCCTCGATAATCTGCTTTCTCCGTGAAAGTCGGTAGCGTCCGCACACTGGGAGATTATGGCAGATCGAAAGAGCGTGCTGTTATTTGGCAAGCGGGCCGGGATGTATGCCTTCACCAAGGACAAAGTTCGATCCTACACTGCCCACAACCGCCGATGCTCGCGGCAGGCCAAGTTTCCCCCGAATGTGATAGACGGCTTCGATGCCAGTGCAATGTGCGCCCATAAGGTTCGCCACCTTGAACTCTTTCATCTTGTCCGCAGTCCAATCCAGTTGCTCATCCGTCGCTGGAAAAAGGTGCAGTCCGCCGATGACTGCCTCCACTGGCTCGTTGGGAAATTCCTGCCGGGCAAACGTGAGTATGTTGATGATTCCCGCGTGCCCGCAACCAGTGACCACGACTAATCCTTCAGGGGTGTTGAGTACCAGTGATTGATCCTCGGGGATGGTGTCCTCGACCAAGCCCGCTGGAGTCTGCACTTTTCCGCTGACGCTCCAGTTGCGTTCCGGATACTTGCGGGGCACCGGGCCTGTCAGCCACGCGCCGGGAAAGATTTCCGCCGACTCCTCATGTTCGATGAACTTTCCGCCAGTTGCTTCGTACTCCTTCTTTACTGCGATCATGCGGTTATCCTCACCTTCGGGCGCAGGTCTGCTGTAGAAAATGCCGCGTGCGACATGCACCACTGATAATGCCGAGGGATTCTTCTTCATCATCTCTCGGCGAAGGGTCATGAGCCCACTGACATGATCCCAGTGGTTGTGCGTAAGGATCACTTCTCTAACATCGGACAAATCGATCTTCAAGTCGCGTGCGTTTTGCAGCACGGTATTGGGATTGGCTCCAGTATCCAGCAGCACGCGATGACCATCGGCTTCGATCAGTGCCGAAAATCCCCACTCGCCTAGCCCGGTTGTACTGCCCACCAGCATCGTTGATAGCAGAGTCACCTTGAGGGCGTGAATCTGTGCGGGCGTGTTCTGAACACTCGTGGCTGGACTGTTCTGAGTTTCCGCAGGCTGCACGCTGACCATCAGAAGCGAAAGCGCAATCAGTAACGCAGAAATGTATATTCGGCGAAGGCTCGAAAGCTTGCACATTTGTGATACTCCGTCCATGGATGTTTGAGACACGGCTCCGTCGAAAACCGCGAGCAAGGCAATGGTATCGCAAGCAATTCGTTTCGGCTGGTGTTGTATCCGGTTGCCGAACTTGATGGGCACATGAAAGCCCGAACGGTCCGCCGCGAGAGTGAATTGTCGGACAGGAGACACAGAACCCCACCGCTGAGCTATCTAGCGCATACAATGACGCCATGAGAGACCTCAGAGATCGAGTTGCTCTTGTAACTGGCGGCAGTCGCGGAATCGGAGCCGCCGTCGCTATCGCGTTGGCTGGTGCTGGTGCCGATGTCGCTGTGAACTTCCGTGAGCGTGCCGACACTGCGAATGCTGTCTGTGGCGAAATTAAGAAGATTGGGAAGAAGGCAATCGCGGTTCAGGCCGACGTGTCAGTGGCCGCCGACGTAAAGCGCATGGTCGCAGAAGTTGAAGCGAAACTCGGCGGCATCGACATCCTTGTAAACAACGCGGCGGTCGCCCATCCGCGCAAATTGGAGGACATCACCGAGACGGAATGGGATGAGGTTCTCGCCATAAATCTAAAGTCGGTCTTCTTGGTGACGCAGGCGGTGATCGGCGGGATGCGTCACAGAAAATGGGGACGCATCATTAACCTGTCTTCGGTTGCCGCACAGACGGGCGGGGCTGTGGGGGCACACTACGCCGCGTCCAAGGCGGGGATTATTGGGCTGACGCACTCCTGCGCCTCAGCTTTTGTCAAAGACGGGATTACGGCAAACGCTATCGCTCCTGCTCTGATTGAGACCGATATGGTGACCAGCAACCCCAACGCCAATCCGAATCTTATTCCGATGGGGCATTTCGGTTCGGTTGACGACGTGGCTTCGGTAGCGGTGATGCTGGCGATGAATGACTACATGACCGGGCAGACGATTTCGGTCAATGGTGGTTGGTATATGAGCTAGTCCCACCGACTCTGCCCAATGGTCGTCGTTCCGTTTGACCGATTTCTGCTTCGTACTGGATGATAGAGACGGAATGGACGCCGAGCAAACCATTGCCGAAATCGAGCGCCTTGAGCGCATCTTCGCAGCTCCGGACAACAGGCCGCTGAGCACGAACGACCTTATGGCGGCGAATCGAAGGCACGACGAAATGCTCGCGCACAGCCCTTGCTTTCGGCTCTGGCAGCGGTATGGCATCTGTTGCCGTTCGTGAGCACGTTTGGTGCCTACCGTTTAAAGTTAACCACAGACTCTTCCTTCGCGAAATCGGTCGGGAAGTCTTGGAGGGTACCATGTCGTCGCGCACAATCTTTCTAAGCAGGCTGATTGGGCTGTACTGTATTCTCGTCGCGCTATCCATGATCACCCGCAAACAAGCGACTTTGGAGTCGGTGACAGCAGTTCTTCGCGATCCATCAATGATGTTCGTCCTTGGTGCGATCACGTTGGTCGCTGGGCTGGCGATGGTTCTCGCGCACAATATCTGGTCGGGAGGTGCGCTGGCGGTGATCGTCACCCTCGTCGGTTGGATGACGCTGATCAAGAGCCTGTCCTTTTTGTTCCTGTCCCCGGAGGTGGAAGCGGGGCTGTCTCGCCTGTTCGAGCAAGCATTGTCCCGATTCACTGCGCGTACCAATCCGAGTGCGGCGACCAGCGGGCGCACGAGAGGCACCCTAATGATTCCCTCTCCGCCAGTGTGGGTTAGAAAGCATCCCTCTCCGCCAGCTTTGATTGCAATGCACTTACGTTGATTCTACTGAGCCTTACGATACCAGCCTGAGATTTTGCCCATTCCTATGGGCATTTTGTAACCGCCTTTAGGGTAGCCGTGCGGTAGCCGGAAGTAAACCAGGATAGTGTGACTATCTCCACGCGGATACGAAGACCCGCTCTTTGCGCGGTATTCGAGCCTCATGGAAAACTCCAGTTGAAGCGGCTTCTTCATGTTTGACCTCTACCACATCCTACAGGAATCGCCGCCAGCCGACTCCTTGGCGTGGCGAACAAAACACGAATATGATACCATTCGTCGTGATGGAAGAGGGTAGAAAACGTGTGTTGGGAATCATGGCGGCGATTCTCGCCAGCTTGCACATGCAGAGCGCGGACGATCTGTTCGGCACGCCGCAAGGAAGTCCGCGAACGGACAAGTTGATCGCCGCTTCGGTGCAATGGGCTGAGGCGATAATGAGGAAGATTGATAATGTCTATTCCGGTTGATTACGACATAGAGAAAGAAACAGAGTTCAATCACGACAAATTACAAACGGTGATCCCGAATCGCCTTCAGCAACTGCTTGACATCATCGTGAGTCGCAAAAGCCAAGGCAGCGTAGACCGGGTACGCTACGACCTTCTCAAAACGATGGAACAGAACGCAGTTTCGGGTGCCGCGTGGAACGCACGGAACCTTCTGGAGCTATGGATCTGGCTCAAATACTGCGCAGCTTCGCGAGAGAATGCCCGTCGTTTCCATGAAGACGCGCTCAGGGACATGCGGGGTCTCTCGGATGCTCTCTCTAAAATGCACACACAGCAAGGAATACCGAATGAGTTTGAAGCCTCCGCTCGCGTGCAATTTGAACTCGCTCGGGAGAAGTTCGGCTTGGATTCGTTGGACAGCGACTATTTACGTGTGGGAGACGCTGCCAAAGCCGTGGGACTTGCTGACCAGTTCGGCTCGACGAACAAGTTCTTATCCAAATTCGCCCATCCCACGGCGGTTCTCGTTGTGGGGATCATGCACCAGTCTGAAACTCACCGAGGTCTGCAAGCCACTATGACGACCACCGGAGTCTATTACGCTGGTCAATGTGTAATCGTCTTGGGAGAAATCGTGCAGTCCATGCCCGCTGAGTAATTCCATCTCGCAGTTACCCGCAAGTACTGAAGCTACTCAATCAGCCAAAATTTCATTTGGCGTCTCTCCCGAGGCGAGCTATGGTACGCCTCAGTTGTTTACTACTTAGTCAACAGGAGAGAAGCAGATGAAAAGTCACTTCACGAATGAACAGATTGTAGCTGTCATGGAAGAGCGTGGTATCAACCGCAAGTCCGTCCTGAAGTTCCTCAACCGCAACTCCAAGGACCTGGTCAACGTTTCGGGCCGCAAGGTAGCCGTTGGACCAGCCAAAGATGTGAAGATGGCCGCCGCGAACGACAAGCCGGAGCCGACCAAGCCCGCGCCCAAACCGACCACCGACGCGGGTAAGGCGCGCAGCGCGGGCGTTCAGAACTTCATCCTCGCGGGCCGTCCCACGAAGGATCAGTTCATCGCGGTGTATGGCGAATCCGGACCACGGTTAACCTGGGATCAGCGGGCCGCTCTAGGTGTTGATGCAGCGCATTTCCAGAAGGCGTTGAAGTCTGGCAAGTGTGTGGCTCCGGTGCAGCAGTGATTAGGTTCGCACCCGGCTCCGTAGTGGCGACTCCGGCTGTTCTGGAAGGATTCAGAGCAGCCGGAGACAATCCGCTCACGTACCTGGTGCGCCATGTCTCTGGAGACTGGGGAGACCTTAACGAATCTGACAGACAGGAGAATGAGTTGTCCGTGCGAGAAGGCTTCCGGATACTGTCGGCCTACCGCATGAGTGACGGCACCCGGTTCTGGATCATCACGGAAGCAGACCGGAGCGTAACTACGGTTCTGCTGCCAGAGGAATATTGAGATGACCGCACCGATTGCTCGCCTGGGTCACTCCTACAACTACCCGCTCTGCCGCTCAGATGCCGAGAGAGGCACGATCGGGGTCGGTGGGACCTAACCACCAGTTTCGACAGCCGCTCCAGCCCGAGGACAGAGTTGCTCGTAGCCGCTGCGGTTCAGTGGGCGGAGCTAATCATGCGGAAGATAGACCTCACCTTCCCGCCATAGCTTCCACCTACATGCAAGCCCGGAGTAGAGGACATTCCTGCGTAGACTGCAAATGGTAGAGTGACGCCAAAGGCGTGGGAAA
>OBLW0100004860.1_pt1 | contig 10151 bp, 7 predicted proteins | sample 1520161 | NCBI WGS metagenome assembly OBLW01 (sample SAMEA3539309, study PRJEB22396) | soil metagenome | biome: tundra; feature: field; material: soil | place: USA | collected 2010-05 | depth 0.15 m | reverse complement strand
ATCGCGAGGGGGGCGATGAGAAGATTCGTCGGCAGATACATATGCCGCGCCATCTCCATGTACGCCTGACGGTCGAAACCCGATCCCAGATCCCCACCGTCCGCCAGGTACACTCGCACGAACTCACTCTGTTTGTACGGATCGGCATGCTGGATCAGGCATCGGGCGCCGTTGTACACAAACCTGAAATCCGAAGCCGGATGCGAAGATCCCATCTCCAACGCAACGCCCAGGCAGAGAAACAGCGCACTGCTCAGCAGCACCAGGTACAGGCTATCCATCCGCGCTCTCGTCATATCAGCCGGTTACCACTCCAGTTACTGTGCAAAGAATTCAGGACCATGTTGAATGACTCCTTCCTATCACCAGCCTAATCTGCCGTAACTGGCGCGTGGCTGATTCCTTCAATTGCATGGATCGCACCGTGAGTAGAAGTCCACCGCACATACACCCAAAGATAGAAGACGCCAACGGCTAGCAAGATCATCGGCGCTGGAATTACCTGCAATCCGATCAGTATCTTCCCAGAGAAACCTGCGGAGGACAGGTTCAGGTATTTGAGAAGGAATAAGAAGAGAGCCCACGGAATGCCTCCCGTCAACAGGATTCCTGCGGTGGTCAGGAAGAGAGCAATCCACGCGACCGGGCCGCGTTTGCTCCAAAGCATTGCACAGGCCGGAATGGTGAGAAGCAGTAGCTTGGCATCGTAGATACGATGATAGATGGGCAACATCGAAAGAGCCGCGACAGGTGCGATAGCAAACCAGGCGGTCGTCGGCGATAAACGGGACCGCATTGTCTTGACCAACCACGCGAGCAGCAGTACCCCGCACACGAGCCAAGTCAGCGGATTATAGAAGCGAGGATCATCGCGAAAAAGGCTGATCACGGGTTGAAGGCTCACGACCATTGCTATGCCATGCGCTGCTATTGACGAGGGTCCCGGATCGCTGAGGCCACCACGCCCGGAGTTGGCGACAAAATTCGAATGCCACTCCTGCACCCAATTGGGCGCAACGTGAGTCAGCCACAGGATTGAAGGCAAACTCAGAGCAGCGGCCACGGCAACTGTTTGCAATGCGCGCTTTCGATTCGCGCCTCCAGCCAACAGAAAATAGAGCCACACTAATCCGGAATCGTGGGGCTTGAGCATGAGACTGATGGCGAGGCAAACGATGCCGGCTGCCACGTACCGTTCGCGAAGGAAGCACCAAACGGACACGATGCAAAGGCTGATCGCGATGCCCGCGGGATTGCCGAGGATCAGAAACAGTTCAGCGTCCGCCAGCGCTACGCAAACCAGGCTTCCCACTAGGACGGGCGCATAACTTGCGCCTAGATCAAACACCAGAAACCCGGCAAAGATAAAGCTCCCGGCCGTGAGCACCAGCCAAAGCACATGCGCGGGCCAGAAAGGCAGAACCGCGAAGGGAGCGGTGAGCGAAAACGCAGACGGCAGATAGATGTACTGCGTTTCATTCTTCCGGGTCAATGGTGAATCAGCAGGAGTCTCTCCACCCTCGACGTGATAAATATGCTGTAAGTTGCTCTCCTGATATGGATCGCAATGCTCGAGAAAGCACCGTGCGCTGAAGTACATCACCCTGAAATCGACGGACGAAACGGGGGCCGCATTCTCCAATCCGAATCCCACCAGGAGAAACATCGCGCTTCCCAGCAGAACGAGATACAGGCCGTCCATGCGCTGCTTTGTCATCAGTGAACTCTCTCCGCAGCAGGCGCTATGCGAAGACTCAGAACCCCAATGTCACCTTGCCTCACGGGAGTCCAACCGCCGTCGGCGCGATCCATGATTCGTCGCTCCAACAAGCTCGTTGACTGAGTTCCAGGCCGAAAGTGGACCGCACGTACACATGAGAATTCCGCGGGATCATTACGAGCAATATAGCTGAGCGTGGTTGGAATTTGAAGGATAATGTTTCAAGCACTTCAAGAGCGGGATTTCGGCGCAATGACGCTGATCCTCTACGCGCCGGACCAATTGCGATCTTTGCAAATACCGTGATCGAGCTATCGATTCGATTTGGCGCCCCTCAATGCAAACGTTCGCAATCTGCGCCTTGCGGCGGGGCTGGGTTATCCGCCCAATTCGCTTCGAATTGCGCCAGCGATGGCCTCAGCGTGGCGATGCATCGCGTCTTCGCTTTCGGCTTCGATCATGACGCGGGCGAGCGCTTCTGTGCCGCTGTACCGAATGACTACGCGCCCTGAATCCTTCAGTTCCTTTTCAGCAGCGCGGATACGGGCGGCTATGCTGGGGATCGCTTCCAAAGGCTTCTTTTCGCGAACTTTCACGTTGACGATGACCTGCGGGAAGACCTTCAAATCCGCGGTCAGTTCCTCGATGGTTTTTCCTGTGCGGGCGATCAGGTCGAGGACGACAAGCGCAGTAAGCAGACCATCGCCTGTGGTGGCCAGGTGTGGGAACAGGATATGGCCGGACTGTTCGCCGCCCAGTGCCGCCTTGTGCTCTCTCATCATCTCGAGCACGTAGCGGTCGCCCACGGGTGCACGCAGCATACGGATCCCGGAGCGCCGGAGAGCGGCCTCAAGGCCCATATTCGACATGGTGGTTGCCACGACGAGATCGCCCCTGAGCAGCCCCCGCGTCTTGAGGTCGCGCGCGGCGATCAGCAGGATCGCGTCGCCGTTGATGACGTTATCGTGTGCGCCGGTCAACATGCAGCGGTCTGCGTCGCCGTCGAACGTAAGTCCCAGGCTTGCTCTGCGCTTTTTGGTTTCCGCGGCGACATAGGCAGGATGGAGCGCGCCGCAGCCGTCATTGATGTTCCGGCCATCGGGCTTGATGTTCAGTAGAGTCACATCGCCGCCAAGCCTCGCAAACAGTCGCGGTGCCACCGCCGCAGCCGCGCCATTCGCACAGTCGGCCACAATACGCAGGCTGTCGAGTCTCAGCCCGGGAACAGTGTCACTGAGGAATTGGATGTAGTCGTCTTGCAGGCCAACGTTATCTTCGACTGCGGGCTGTACAGCTGTATCCTGTGCGCCAACCGAGACTGCATGATGAAGAATCTCGTCCTCCATCGCCAGTTCGAGCGCATCAGGCAGTTTGAACCCATCGCCGCCAAACAACTTGATGCCATTATCGAGCCAGGGATTGTGCGAGGCGGAGATGACCACACCGGCGTGAAACCCATGAGTGCGCGCCAGAAAAGCGACGGCGGGAGTGGGAACGATGCCCGCGCTCTCTACGCACGTTCCGGCCCGGCGCAGGCCCGCAGCCAGTGTGGCCGCGATCCACGGGCTTGATTCGCGCGTGTCGCGGCCCAGAATGACTCTCGGCTTCGAGGCTGCGTTTCGCAGCGAATGGCCTAGTGCCAGGCCGGCGGCGAAGATCGTAGTGGGGTCGAGCGGGGCTTGGCCCGCGATGCCGCGAATGCCGTCGGTGCCGAAGAGTTTGCGTACAGATGTTGTGCTCATCGTCTCACTTCTTGGGGATTTTGTTTCTGTTTCGTGCCTTGGGTTGTGCCGTTTCTTCCACACGGCTGTCAAAGGAGCCGTCACTGAGCCGGGTCGTTACGCGGTCACCGGCTGCAACCTGGGTGACTGACCGGATCAGCACTCCGTCTGCGCTTTGAACGAGAGCGTACCCTCGATCGAGAACAGCAAGGGGCGAGAGCGCATGCAGGCGCGCGTCTACCGCATGAATGCGCGTGACCGCGACCTGGTGCGTGCGTTCCAGCGAGCGGTCGAGGCGCGTTCGACAAGCGGCCAGGCGCTCGCGGGCAGCCCCAAGCCGTTGGCGCGGATCGTGGCGCAAAACGGCTGCCGCAAGCTCCGTCACGTCGCGCTGTTGCCCGCGGAGAGAACCTACGACGGCGGTTTCCATACGGAAGACAAAGTCGTCGAGAAGTTGATTGAGCCGATGCAGCAACGACGTGATGCGCCCTTCGGTGCGATCCAACGGGAGACTGTCAAATTGCCCGCGAGCCTGCAACAGCCGGTAGCGCGCCGCGCGCTCTAGCCGGGTCGTCTGGCTGTCAACGCGATCGGCGATTTTGTGCTGAGCTTCCGTGATGAGCTCCGCCGCGGCAGAGGGCGTGGGCGCGCGTAGATCAGCGACAAAGTCGGCGATGGTGAAGTCGGTTTCGTGTCCGATGGCCGAGACCACCGACAGGGTGGACGCGACAATGGCGCGGGCAACGCTCTCGCTGTTGAAGGCGGCCAGGTCTTCGAGCGAACCGCCTCCGCGAGCTAAAACGATCACGTCGACGAGCCCCGAGGCGTTCAGCTCCATGAGTGCAGTCACGATCTCTGCGGCAGCGGAATAGCCCTGCACCGGGACGGGGAAAAGAAGCACGTTGAGACCGGAATGACGGCGGCCCACGATGTTGAGGAAGTCGCGAATGACGGCGCCCGTAGGCGAGGTAACAACGCCGACGGTGCGCGGAAAGGCCGGTAGCGGGCGCTTGCGATCGGTGTCGAAGAGACCCTCGGCCTTGAGCCGCTCCCGCAATTGTTCAAAAGCAAGTTGCAGCGAACCGGCCCCGACCGGCTCCATGGCTTCGCCGACAAGTTGTAGCTGGCCGCGCTGTTCGTACACGCTGACCCGGCCACGCACCAGCACATGAAGTCCATCGGCGGGACGAAAACGAAGCAGCAGCGCCTGGCGCCGGAAAAGCACTACAGGCAGTTGAGCCTCCGCGTCTTTCAGGGTGAAATAAAGGTGGCCGGAGGGCGCGGGCCGTAAATTGGAGATCTCTCCCTCGACCCATACGTCGCTGTGCCGTTGCTCGACCAGTTCCCGAACCCGCTCGACCAGATCACGTACCGGCCAGACGCGCCGCGCAGACTGCGGCTCCTCAAAGGTGAAATCGAGCTGGCGCGCAGATGGATTTTGCAATGTCACCGATGATAAGTGTAATTGTTGATGGCCTGCAGTGTTACCGCCTCGCAGAGAACATGGCCTGAAGCTGCAGCGGGATCTGTGCAAGTCGCTCACACGCACGTCGATCCGCCTCCGTCCCGCTCGAATAGAAACTTTCGGCCTCGCGAGCCAGGTTGGTACCCTCGTCCAGGCCGAACGTCCCCAACACGCCTGCGAGCTTGTGGGCCGCAGAACTTGCCTCCTCACGCTGTTCAACGGTGAGACTGCCCTCAGCCACAGCCGCGGCCGCACTCTCAAGAACCCTCACCCGTTCCTCAAGTTGCGGCAGAAACTGCACCCACAGCCGCTTCATGGCTGCGGCAACTGCGGACTGTTGATTGGTTTCCATGAAACCGCTGCCTCAGTCCCAGCCCAGCACGGAGGCGATCTGGGCGGAGAGCGACATCGGATCGAAGGGCTTGACGAGCACAGCCAGAATGCCGAGATCGGCAAACCGCCGCCGATCGGTAGCCTGCACTTTGGCGGTCAGAAACAGCACCGGTATACGGGCCGTGGCGGGATTGTTACGCAGTTCCCGAAACGTGGTGGGCCCGTCCATACCGGGCATCATCACGTCCAGCAGAATCGCATCGGGCTGGTATTGGGCCGCCCGGACAAGCCCTTGCGCCCCGGAGTTGGCTACCATTACCTCCCAACCGGCTACGGTCTCGAGGCTCATGGCTGCTACTTCGCGGATATCATCTTCGTCATCAATGATGAGGATGCGGTGCTGCATCGCCGAAATCTCCATGGCCTGCCCGGAACGGCGGCGGCTCTTCTTTCGGCCGAGCCAGGAAAACTCCGTCTGGCATGGGGCCCTTGATACCACGGGCACGGGATTGGCGCGCCTGATATACGGATCACACTCTTAAACTGCATCAGTCAGGATCGCCTGACCCTTGTTACCTGACACTCGAAACATCGGGTTGATCTTCTTCAATCTGACGCGCACCGCGCAGCATAGTCAAGAGCAGCAACTCCAGCTGCTCCGGCATGACGCGGGCCAATGCAAGCAAACTTGCGGATTGCATCGTCAACTTCGCCCTGCCGGACGCAGACAGATTGCGCCCCGAGTAGACCACAAGCGGGATACGAGGCAGGCTTCCCTGCTCTCGCAACCAGTCCACCAGGCTCAGTCCTTCGTTCTCCGGGAGGCTCATGTTCAGCACCAGCAGGTGCGGTTGGAAGTTTACATACTCTTCCTCCGCCTTTTCGCGTGTGTGGGCCATCCTCACGGTCGAGTTTCCCCGTGAATACATCTCCTCCACCGTGAGCGCAAGGTCAACGTCGTCCTCCACCACAAGAATCCGTGCCCGCTCTTCCGGTCCCCCGAGCCCGCGGACGAGCTCGCTGATCTGCGCTACTTCATTTGCACCTTTGAACTGCCCATTCGTCACGGATTTCGATGAACCCACCTGGGTATCGAGATTCAGCAGGACGACCGGGGTGTGGGCTTCAGGGCTTGCGCGCCGCAGCCGGGGCAGGATGTCCCAGGCATTGACGCCATTCGAACCTGTGTCCAGCACGATGGCTTCGACGCCATCGTGCGCCGCCGCGAGGGTCTGTTCCATGGTGGCGGTTTCCACGATGTGGTAGCCGTGATCCGCCAGTTGCGCCCCGATGAGGGGCCGCGAAGCTTCATTGTCGCTGGCCAGCAGCACGACTCCCTCGCCGGGCATCTCCGGGGTCCCCCTCTTGGGTTTGGTGGCAGCGGGTGGCCGGTACGGAAGGAAGACGCGGAAAGTGGAGCCGCGCATCGGATTACGCTCTGCCCAGATGCGGCCGTTGTGTTGCATCACGATCGCCCTGCAGATGGCGAGGCCCAATCCGCTGCCGCCCTTCTGCCGCGAATCGGAAGCGTCAACCTGCTGGAATCGCCCAAAGATCACTTCCAGTTTGTCGGCCGGAATGCCTCGGCCCTGGTCAATTACGGAGAGCGTTACGCCGCTGGAGCCGGGGCGCAGCATCACCGATACCGCCGAGTTGGGCGGCGAAAATTTGACCGCGTTCGAAAGCAGGTTGGTGAGCACCTGCAACAGGCGGTCGGCATCGGCAGTAATCTCAATCTGCGTCTTGTCGTGAATCAGCAGTACGCCGGCGTCTTCTGCCACCAGTTGCATCCCATCCATGGCCTGACGAACGAGATCGGCCATCTGGACGGGACGGAAGACAAGCGGCTCGCGTCCGCTCTGGGCACGCTCCAGGTCGAGAATATCGTTGATCAGCCTTACCAGACGGTCGGAGTTGCTCAGTGCAATGCGCAGCAGGTTCGCAGCCTTGTCGTTGATTTCTCCAAGAATGCCCGACGAAAGCAGGCCAAGCGCGCCGCGAATCGAAGTAAGAGGCGTGCGCAGTTCATGACTGACGGTGGAAACAAATTCGTCCTTGAGCCGGTCGAGCGCAAAGCGCTGGCTGATATCGCGGAAGCTCAGCACCGAGCCCGAAAACCGCCCCTGATCAAGGATCGGATTGAGGAAGTACTCGGCAGGAAATCCTGCACCGTTTGCGCGGAAGATCGTATTCTCACCGGTCGATGGCACATGGTCCGTCAAGGCGCGCCGCAATGGGCAATCGTCACCGCATTTCTGGTTGGCCGGCGCAGCGCCGTGCACCAGGTCATGTACCGGCTTGCCGATAAGGCTCGTGACGGGCGCGCCAAGCAGCCGCGTGGCTGCAGGGTTGGCAAAGCGAACCAGCCCGTTCCGGTCTGCGCCGAAGATTCCGTCCGCGACTGAATGCAGCAGAATTTTTTGCTGCCTGCTCAATTCCTCGGCGCGTTCCCGCTCGCGCGTTCGCGCCAGCATCTGGCCAAGCGAGGCCGCTACAGTTTCCATGGCTGCAGTCGTCTCGCGGTCTTCGTGCAGTTTCAGGTGACAGTAGAACTCCAGGACGGCCAGGACGTTGTTCTCCACCTGCACCGGCGCGGCCCAGCCAGAGACCATTTTGTGTCGCAGGGCGCTCGCGATGCGTGGATCCTCTGAGGTCTTTGCCAGGTCGGTAACCCACACCAGGCGTCCGTCGGTCCAGGCTCGTCCCGGCAGGCTGCGGCCCGGCTCCAGGTTCATCCCAATGCTCTCCTGGATCAATGACTCGGCATCCTTGCCCGGAACGCCCCACGCCGTGCTGAACTCCAGGCGGTTCTCTTCAGCGTTGACCTCCCATTTCACCGCCACGTCCCAGCCCTGCGAAACGCACAACGCCTCAAGGACGCGCATTGCCGCCATCTCGGACGAGACGTTCTCTCCGACGATCTGGGTGACCAGCAACTGCAAGGCCAGGCGGTGTTCACGCTGCTTCTGTTGGGTCACGTCGCGCACCAGGCATTGAACCGCCATCGGCTTGCCCGCCCTTCGCCGCTGGTGCAAGCTCAGTTCGAGTTCCTGCAACTGGCCATCTTCGGTTTCATTGCGCATCGGCGCACGATCGATGGTCTCGCCGTCCAGCACCCTTCGCAGCAGCGCTGCGGCCTCGGCGCGCCCGTCACGGCCAAACGCCTCCTCAAAGAACTCGCGCTCGACCGGCACGCCGTCTTCCTGGCCGAAGCACCGTCTCCACGCGGGGTTCACATACAGGAATCGCCCCGTGAGATCGAGTGTGGCAATCATTTCGCTGGAGTTCTCAAACACGTCGCGGTAGCGTTCCCGCGATTCGCGCTTCCACTGTTCCTTGCGGGTCGTTGCGCTTTGATCCAGTGCCACCGCGACCAGGCCAATAGCCTCGCCATCCCGGTTGCGCAACGCCGAAACATGCAGTCGAACCGGGAAAAGCGCTCCATCCTTGCGGCGCAGATGGGTTTCCAGGGTGGGTACAAGACTTGGCGGCAGCGAGCGGACGACCTCCGCGAAGGCAGACCGGTGCACGGACGAATCCGGCTCAGGCAATCCGTCAATCCCGCACAGCTTTTGCAATTCGGCCAGCAGGCGCGGAGCCTCGCCGGGCGCGAGCAGTTCCGTGGCGCGCTCGCTGTTCACAAGTTCGGTGGCGTGATAGCCCAGCAGCCTTTCTGCGGATGTGTTGACAAAAGTGGGACGGCCCTCAAGATCGATAGACACGATCACGGGTCCCGCCGAATCCAGCAAATCTCTCAGGGGGTCGCCAGGGTACCGTCCCGCCGCTTCGCGTTCAGCGGCGTTGTCGGCCAGCAGCCGCATGGCCACAGCCCCAGTGAGCCCCATCGCAGTCATCAGCAGCAACCAGTCGTACCGCGGGCCCGCTTCCAGCCGCGCAGTGATGCCGCCCGCGGCCATGGCCAGCGCAAGTACGGCCAGCGCAGACCATGTCGAAGGGGAGGGACTGCGAGCCGGTTCCTTCTGGTGCTGGGGTCCGCCTGTTTCCATTCCTTTGCCGCTCTCCTGCATTCGCGTTCCGGCGCTCCTGCTTCTCATCCCTCGCTATCGAGGACCACGCCCAGGATGCCTCGCAAAGTTCGCTGGGTACGTTACTGATTTTTCAAACTCGTTAAGCGGTCAACACGCGAAAATGGAACAGGCGAGCGACCTTTAAAGTCCGCACTGGCTCAAGCAAGATTCATCCGGCGCGGCCCACATGGCTTCACCCTCCAACTGAATCTCCCGCAGTTGGAGGTGCAGACAGAATGATTGGGCGTAAGCACCGTTCAATAAATTTACGCCTGTTTTACATGTATGTTACTCAAAAAACGCTCTATTGAACACCGAAGTGCACCATCGCGTCTCCCACATAAGAGTGATTGCGAGACGTCCGGGTCTTGGATACCGGCCGGTCGACCTTGCCAGCATGGACGACCCTGTGCCCAATCGTATACTGGCGGCATGTTTCGCCCCCATTTAACCTCTCGCCTCCCCGCATGGCTTATTGTCTCCCTGATATGCATGATTGCGCATCCCCCATTTGCGCGCGCATGGGGAAACGAAGGTCATCGCATGATCAATCGGCTGGCCGCCGCTACGCTTCCCGCCGATGTGCCGTCATTTCTGCGCACGGAGACTGCGCTCAGCGAGATCGAGTACCTGGGACCCGAACCGGATCGCTGGCGGTCCCCCGCCGAACCCGAGCTAAGCGCTACCCAGGCCCCTGAGCACTTCATCGATCTGGAGCCAGCCGACGCGCTCGGCCCCCTGCCCCATCGCCGGCTCGATTTTGAAGCCAAGGTCTTTGCCGCCGGAGAACGGCCGGAGAAGATCGGCCTGCAGCCATGGGAGACCACTGAAATCTGGGAACGGCTCAAGGCCGCGATGAGATCGGAAGAACGTCGTGTAGGGAA
>OBLW0100004859.1_pt1 | contig 10152 bp, 5 predicted proteins | sample 1520161 | NCBI WGS metagenome assembly OBLW01 (sample SAMEA3539309, study PRJEB22396) | soil metagenome | biome: tundra; feature: field; material: soil | place: USA | collected 2010-05 | depth 0.15 m | reverse complement strand
GCTTCCAGTCTTCAATCCACTCCTGCAAACAGCCTCGGCTGTTGATTTGATACGGCGGAAGTCTATTGAGCGCAGCTTCCAGCTTGCCCCGGAAGTCCTCGTCCACGCTTAGCACTCGGCTCGCGGCGATGCAGTGCGGGAATAATTCCCTCATGATAGCAACATCCAAAGTCGGCGAGGGCGAGAGGAACGCCAGTTTGCCGTCGTGGTCGAGATAGCCGTGTTCCGGCGACATGGAAAAAGGAGTCACGAGCCAATGATGACTGGGGTCTTCCACCATCACTTCAAGCAGGAACTGGGCGGCGCCTTTCATGATCGGGTAGTATTCCTTGAGGAACCGCTGGTCCCCGCCGAAGGCGTAATGCTCCCACAAATGCTGGCAAAGCCAGGCGCCACCAACAGGCCACATCCCGAATCGTGCCGCGTCAACGGGCGCCGTCCCTCGCCAGAGATCGATGTTGTGGTGGGCTACCCACCCGCCGCAGCCGTAGTACGCTCTAGCTGTCTTGGCGCCCGTAGTCGCGATGTCTCGAAGGAGGTCGAACAATGGCTCATGGCATTCGGAGAGATTACACACTTCAGCCGGCCAGTAATTCATCTCCGTGTTAATGTTGATCGTGTATTTGCTGCCCCAGGATGGGGAAATGGAGTCATTCCAAATCCCTTGGAGGTTGGCCGGTTGACCGCCAGCGCGGCTGCTGGAGACCAGTAGATAGCGGCCAAACTGGAAGCAGAGGGCTTCCAGGTTCGGATCGGCATTACCCTCGCGGACCGCTTTGAGCCGCTCGTCAATAGACAGGCTGTTCCTGGACGCCTCGCCGACCTGGAGATGCACCCGGCTCATCAGTGCGCGGAAGTCGGCTTCATGCCGGCGACGCAGCGTGGCGTAGTCTGCGCCGGCGATCGCCGTGAGAGTCTTTCCGCAGACCGCTGCAGGGTCGCCGCTGATGTCATGGTAATTAACAAAGCTCGTCGCTGCGGTCAGAATGAACGTAACGGCATCCGCGTCGCGAATACGCAGACCTGAATCGATGGCTTCGGATCGGCCGCCTTCGGGAAGCGCCAGAAGGGCGGTTTGAAAGCGCAGGCCCTTGCCCTCAACTGGAGCAATCAACCAGTTGTTAGTGATCGGACCTTTCCAGCATCCATCCATCACCAGCCTGCCGGGCTTGGCAGTGAAGCTGTCCACATAGGGGCTTTTCAACTGAGCTTGCACTGCAACACGCCCGGGTTTGTCGCAGGTAAGCCGTACGACCATCACGCGGTCCGGATACGAGATGAAAGCCTCTCGTGTGAAGACAGCGCCACCGGACCGATACCGGACCTTCGACACCCCAGTCTCCAAATCCAGTTCGCGATAGTAGTCGTCAGCCTTCTCGATTCCGTCGAACGAGAGCAGGAGGTCACCAAGCGGTTGATAAGCCTGTTGTGCGACAGGTTTGCCGTAGAAGTGTTCGTCGGCCAGCTTTTCGGCCTCCTGAAACTTGCCGGCAAAAACCAGGTCGCGCACCAGGGGGAAGTATTTGATGGCTTCGGGATCGTCGTAGTCGTGGGGCCGTCCGGACCAGAAGCTGGATTCGTTGAGGGCGATGCGTTCTTGCTCGATGCCGCCGAAGACCATGGCCCCCATGAATCCATTGCCCAGCGGCGATGCCTCGAGCCACTTCTCCGCCGGCTGCCGATACCATAGGACCATGTCCCTCGTTGGTGCTGTCCTTCCTGTTCCGAGCCATTCCAGGGCATTGAGGATCAGCTTATTCTGCGCCTCATTGTCGAAGGTATATGACAGCTCGCGGTCGGTCTTGTTTTCATAATCAAGGTCGTTATGCCCCATATTGAAATAGATCATCCGGTATTTTTGGTTGGTCCAGACGACGGGATAATAACCGCTATGCCAGATTTCATGCTGCTTCGGCCCGGTTCCCAGCGGAAAACTGGCAGGATCGATCGAGGCCAGGATCCTGATGTTGCGGTTCGTCCGCAGATCAGAGGTCCACTTGTACCATTCGTTTGGGGAGGCCTTGAAGGTTTCCGGCAGACCCTTCATTGCTGGATGCCGCCCATCCTCCACCTTGAGGATGGCGGAGGTGGGTCTCCAGGTATTGCCCGCGTACGAGCCGGCTCCTAAGAACTCGTTGTGATACCAGTCCCAGTTCTGTGGGAATTGGGACGGCGTCAAGGCGAACGCCGCAAAATGGAACCCCATCCATCCGCCGCCATTTTCAATGTACTTCTGGAATGCTTCGCGCTGAGCCGGCGCATCTGGCCGGGTGTCCAGGAAGAGAACCACCTGGTATTTGGCAAGAAACCCCGGGTTCAGGTTCTCCCAATTGTCGGTGGCATCATAGGCAAAGCCGTGTTCAGCGGCCATTTTGGGAAACCACCGGTTCGCTTCTCTCACAAAGCTAATGTGCGCTTTATCGCTCTTGCCGGTATAGAAGGCGATGACTTTGAATTTGGGCGTATTCGTCTGCGCAAAAATGCTGACGGCGCAGAAGCAAGCCAGGAAGAATGCCGCCAACCCTATCCCCGCGCGATTCGGTCTGGAATCAATCATGATGGAATTGCCTCAGTAAGTTACTTTCCCGCGGCCCAAAAGACCGCGTTGCGCAAGATCGTGGTGAACGCTTTATTTTCAAAAAGATCAGGGCCGTGACCCATGAAGATATACACGTTGCGCGCGGCAACACGTTCGTTGGTCCAGATGACTGGGTGGTCGCCCATCTTGACATCGGAGGCAGGTGAATAGCTGGCTTCATCTACGCTCGCAAGGACGCGGACGTTCTGCCGCGGGCTGCGATCCCAGGTGTACCACTCCTCCTTTTAGATGACGAAGGACTCCGGGACATCTTTCATGCACGGATGCGACTTGTCCTCGACGTGCACCGTTGCGGAGGCAAACTTCGGGATGTAATTCTTATACCTGATTTTGCCCATGAAATCCGAAAACCAAGGCCACATGGGGTAGCCATCGAACTCGCCCAAGAGGGTGGCGTGATGTAGTCCTACCCAGCCGCCTTTGCCGTGCTCGACGTAAGACTTGAAGGCCGCCATTGCTTCCGGCTTCCAGCCATACGGGACGAAGTCCAATTGAAGGATAAGCTGGTATTTGGCCAGCAAGGTTTCGGTCACCGGGGCCGTGTTGTTAATGTAATCGACGTCAAACCCCTCTTCTTCCCCGCATTTCTTGAGCCAGGGCCTGGCTGCCTCGGTAAAGGCAATGTGGTGGCCTCCCGACTCAGCCAAGGCCAATACCTTGAACCTGCGTTTGGCTGGCGAGGGAGGTTGGGTTGGTTGGGGGCTTGCGACCGGCGGGGCTAGCAGCAGGATCGAGGCGCAAAAGGCCGTGAGCAAAGCCGGCGTTCGCCCCCAAAACAGGGGGAACGAAGAATGGACTCGTCGTGAGAATAGAGCTAATCCTAGCGGGGTTGGTAGCATGTTCGGCTATTATGCTGTGAGGCAACTCGCAGCCGCTTTAGTGCCGGAAGCTTCCGGCTGAGCGGCTTCAACGCGCCGGGGCCGGAGTTGCGGAACCAGTTGGGATCAATGCGTGCGCCACCTCGGCGTTGAAGCGGCAATTGGCAGCCTTAGCGTTATTGGCCAATTCGAACAATCCGTTCGCAGCGATTTCCGGCGAAGGCCGTTCTCCGTTCCCGTTCCAATAGTCCACGACCTTCTTGAAGTTGTCGGGCCGAGTGATCGTGAGAACGCACGAACCCGAGCTGACCTTCTTGTACGGCCACCAAGCCCAGCCGATGTGGTTCTTCTCTACCAAGGCGACACATTCACTAAACCATTGATTGTTATTCTCCCCGCTCTCGCCCAACCAGAGGGGCAGGCCATGTTGTTCCCGGAGAGCGAGGAAGCGTGCGATGGCTTCCGGTGTGTTGGGATTCCAGTACTTGTGGAAGCTCATCGCCATGTTGTGATCCCACGGTCCGGGAAAGCCGTTGTAGTTATTGCCCCACCCGTTTCCTTCGATGATGATCATATGATTGGTGTCCACCTCGCGAACGGTCTTGGAAATGGCCTTGTAGAGGTCCCAGATCGGTTTGTTGGAAGTGTCCTCCTTGCCGTTCTTGTCTCTTCCTTCGAAGGTCCAGTTCGGCTCGTTGAGCAAGTCATATCCGCCAATCCACGGTTCATCGGCATAGCGCTCAGCGAGCTTTCGCCAGAGGGCGATGGTCTTCTGTTGATTCGCGGTGTTGTCCCAGAGTGAGGGCTTTGCTGGGTCGGCATCCGAGATGTTGGCATCCTTGCCTTGTCCGCCGGGGGAGGCGTGTAGATCGAGAATTAGATACATCCGATTCGCCTTGCACCACGCCAACAAATTGTCAGTCAGGGTGAATCCCGTGCTGAGCCAGGTGTTCTGGCCTTTCACCGGCTCTTCCTCGATACCCAGGGTGAAAAGATTGTAGTGCATCGGCAAGCGTATCGAGTTGAAGCCCGACTTTGCGAGCAGGTCCACGTCCGCGCGGTTCATGTGATTCTCGCGCCAAAGCTCGTAGAACTTGGCGCAGTCTTCCTTGCCAACGAGGTCGGTGATTCGCGACTTGATGGAATGCTGCGTCCCTTGTCCCTTGAGGCCGAGCATATACCCTTCCTGCAACATCCAGCCGCCGAGTCCCATCCCCCGGAGAATTATCTCCCGTCCCTGGCCATCCACGATCCGCGCATCCTTCGCCCGGAGGAATCCCGCGGTCTGGGCTTGAGCGGTTCCGGCCGCGAACATCAACGCTAAACACCACGACAGTTTCTTTTTCATAAAGACCAGGTGACTTCTTGTGCTCTCGCCGTTCATAATATGCATCTGCAGTCCTAACTGTGTTCACGCCGATGCTTTTCGCGAATTCGGCGATGCCCTGTCCCGGAGGGACATGCGAGAATAGCCCAGCGCTTCAGCGTTGGGAGGGGTACGCGCCGCAGTTCAAGTCCCGAAGGGACGGCCGATTGGTGGAATCCAGCCTCCGAATTCAGCCGTCCCTTCAGGACTTGGTGCTCGGTCGCGATGTTCCCGGCGTTGAAACGCCGGGCTATTCTCGCATGTCCCTCCGGGACCAGGCCTTCCCTGCAAAGCATCGGATCTTCGAGAAGCATCGGAGTCAAGCCGACTATTTCTTCAGCGCATCTGCGGCAGTTTCTTGAAAGACGTGGCGGACCTCGCTCGCGTCACTGTTAGGGAAATCAGTGCGCTGCACCATAAGGATGAAAGCGACGCCGCGCGCAGGGTCAATCCATGCCTGGGTGCCCCAGGCGCCGCCGTGACCAAAGGTGCCGGGTGAGAGCATAGCGGCCACACCGGGGTGCGGGGCACGCAAGATGCAGGTGCCGATCCCCCAGCCGTAATTGGTACCATAATTGCCGAACTCAGCCGACTGGAAAAAGCCGGTCGGCAGGTCGCCGGTCTGGACCGTCATCAAAAGCTTCATCGCCTCGGGGCTGAGATAGCGCTTGCCCCCCAACGATCCTCCCGCCAGCAGCATCTGGCAGAAACGCGCGTAGTCGGGGCCAGTGGAGAAAAGGCCGCCGTTGCCCAAGGGCGGATGACCTTCGACACCGAAGGTACTGGGTGGGGGCGCGGCCTCCAACGTGCCGGTGGTTGGGTTCTTTCTGTAGGCAACAACTTGGCGCGCCGCCGGTTTTTGAGTGGGATAAAAAGTCGTATTCCTCATGCCGAGCGGATCGAGTATGCGCTGCTGAACAAAGACATCGAAAGGCAGACCGCTGACAATCTCAACGATCCGGCTGGCCACATTGATGCCTGATTGCGTGTAGCTCCATTTCGCCCCTGGCTCATACTGCATTGGCGCGGCCAGAAATAGCGGGATGAGATCAGCTAGAGTCCGCGCTTTGGCAGCCGCTTCCCTTGGGGCTTCGCCCAAGCCCGATGTGTGAGTCAGCATCTGCGCGATGGTAAGATCGGCGGCTTGGCCCGAGGGCGTTCTAAGTCGGGCGAAATCGGGGATGTACTTCGCAACCGGGTCCGCGACTTTGAGTTTACCCTCATCTTGAAGCATGAGCACCGCGACGGCAGTAACGGGTTTCGTCATCGAGGCGATCCAGAAGAGCGAGTCCGGGGTCATCGGTTCCTTGCGGCTGATGTCAGCCAGGCCAGTTGCATCGCAGTGGAGAACTTTGTCCTTGGTGAGGACCACGGTGACGGCACCAGAGATGTCGCCCTTCTCGACTGCCTTCCTCATGGCCGCGCTCACGCCCGGAAGCTCAGGCGAAGCGCCGGAGGCGAGCAAAGGCATGAGCAGTAGGAAGGAATAACGATGAAGTCTCGTGGTCATGGTCGGGAATTTCCTGTGGTTGCGGTTTGGTCTGGTCGTCGTGCCTAAGGATCAGTGATTGCAGCCTGGGGTGGCGGCCCGGCTTGAGGTGGACGATGAATTGGTTTTCGAGTTCATGATACCGCCATTACACTGGTGAGGATTCAAGTGCTTTCTCGCTGTCCGTGCAACTCCAAACAGTACCCCTTTGCCCGCCAGCCGGTGGCCAGCGTGACCATAGCGGCCGCCGCCATGCTTGCAGGAGTTATTCAAACAACTGGAATTCCTCGATGGTCGGCACTTCGCTGGCCTTGAGTATATTCAGGCGGAAATATCGCGCTGTGACCTTTGGAAAGTCGAATGTCCTGGTGCCCGTAATCGTCGTTCCGGTCGCCAGCGGTTTCCAGGTTTCGCTCTCCTTGTGCTCGATGGCAAACTCCTGGGTGCGGGGAAAACTGAGTTCTTTCACCACCGCCCGGCTGACCTGGGTGTCCTTCCCGAGATCAACTTCGAGCCAGCCGCTACGGGATTCCGGTGCCGCGCCCCAGCGCGTTGATTCATCGTCGTCAAATGCCTTGTCGGCCCCGTAGCCCGGCCCCCAAACGCTGGAGGCTTTCGCGGGTTTATCAGTCGCCAGGCCCATCCCCGGTGGCGGCTCCACCGGCTTGCCCAGATAAAAGCGCGCGAGCGCAGCGATGTTCCGGTCGTTGATCGTCATGCGGTTTGTGCCCTTGAAATCGTCGATCGGGCGCTGCAGATATTCGGTCACCGGCAGCGGCAGTGAGTTGTCATACGGCGCGGCAAACCCGTAGAAATCCCACGCGCGATATTTTACCCTGGAAAACACCTTGCGCGCATCATGCTCCGCCCATCCGACCTGATTCTGGATAAGGCGCACACTCCGATAGCCCAGTTGCTGGGCTGCGGCCTCAGTGGCATGAACATCCGGACTTTCGTTCAGCAGCCAGTCCACACCCGCCAGATCCATATGCTGAAGTCCGTTTGGCCAAAGAATACAATCCGGCTTCACCTTGCGGGCCGCATCGCGAACCCGCATCCAGCAGCGTTCCACGGCGCGGCGATCAAAGGTTGCTTTCTCGGTGGCGGAAATCTTGTCGGCCCCAGGAAAGGGGCCCCCCATCAGCTCGATGTACATGGCCTTCTCGCAATCCAGCCATTTGCCGCTGGTGTTCGCGAGCCAGTCCAGCATGAAACCGTCAATGCCAGTCCTCTTCAGCGCATCTTCGACAGACGCGCAAAGGTACGCCACATATTCTTTGGTCAGCGGGATGTGCATGGCGGAGGGCGTGCCGTAGCTTTGATCGGGATGACGCTGCCCCCAAAGCGAGTTTGCTCCGACGCAGTAGTAGCCCATAACCAGCAAGTGCTGCTCATGCCCCAGCCGGACAACATCGGTCAGGAAATTGCTCTTGAGTCCGGGCTGTTCGGGAATCGGGCCGCCTTTGTACCAGGCATAACCGTTGCAGGAGAGAACGAACGTCTGAATGCAGTTCGCCCCGACGTCCTTATACCATCTAGCGTGCGCCGCCGGATCCGCATCAGCCCAGTGACCAGGCTCGGCAAACCACAGATTGTCGCCTCTAATCTGCCAGTTGAAATCTATGCAGAAAGCGCGGACCGGCTGTTTTAACAAGTCAATTTTCCATGCCTCCTTAGGCGGCGCAGCCGATGAACCCTCTGGCGGGTTCTTGATCATCTGGCCAACTTTGCGGAGCGTTTGCACGTCAATTTCCCGTATCCTCCCGTTGCAATCCGGGCCCACGTCGAGCGCAAAGACGTTACCGTATTTCACTGCGCCAAGGTAGTCGTTGTAAATCTTTTCCGCTGGCAGGCAAAGCGAGTCGTGCTGTGGCAGCGAATAAAACCACATTGCGCCGCCCTGGTGCTCCGGCAGAATTGGGTAAGTGAATTCTGCCAGGCGGTAGCCTGTGTAACCTTTCATGTGCCCGGCGTTGAAGCCCGCAGCAGACTCGTCCGCCAATGGGCCGGGATGACCCATCTCGCCCAAGCGGATATCACCGGCAGGCGGGCCGTGATTAAAGCCGATGAAGCAATCCGGCTGGAGCGCCTTGCAGAACGCGACGGTTTCCTCATGGCCGAGTCCGCCGTCGCCGACCGCGTGATCAAACCAGATGTATTCCACCGGGCCGTATTGCGTCAGCAGTTCCTTGAGTTGCGCCTTCTTTATCTCCGGATTGTAGCCGCCGTTGGCCTGGCGTTGTCTTCCATCAGGGAAATCAGGCCACGCCCACTCGCCTTCGGAAAAATAGAGTGCCAGCTTGATGCCGTACTTGTCACAGGACTTCCGCAGTTCGGCCAGCACATCTCGCCCCAGCGAGGCTTTGGTCACTTTGCGCTCGGTCGTCCTGGTGTCCCATAGGCAGAAGCCGTCGTGATGCTTGGTCAGGAACAGGATGTAGCCCATGCCGGCCTCCTTCGCCGTTTTGGCCCACTGGTCCGTGTCGCAGTCTCTAGCGGCAAACAAGCTGATGTTCGTCACGCCGGGAGTCCATTCCTTGCCCGAGAAAGTGCTGAAGGACCAGCAGACAAACATGCCGAAACGCAGTTGCTGCAACTCCGTTACCCGGCGCTCGCTAATGGGCGCGGGCGCAGAATCAGCGGATGGCAGCAAAGCTACCGAGGCGAAGAGACCGGAGGCCAGGATTAGGGCGATTCGTTTCATTCATCTGGCTTTCTGCTCCAGCTTACGAATGATCACGCCCGGTTCGTTTCGCCGGTCACTGGAACAACTGGGGTGCGAACTCATTGAGGTATTCGCGCCAGTTGATCCAGGTGTGCGAGCCTTCGGTTTCCTTGTAAACTACCTCGAATCCGTGCTTCTTGAACATCTCCACGGTGGCGCGGGACGTCGCGATGAGGAAATCGTCCTTGCCGGTGGCAAACCAGAATAGTCTGAGGCCCTTTTTCAGCTTCGCATCATCCAGCTTCGCCCGGTGCTGTTCTTCGAAACTGGGGCCGGCGGGCGCGTTGGTTGAACCGCCGCGACCGCCGCCGGTAATGCCGAACACCCCCGAACTGTAAACGCCCAGGTGGGCAAACTTCTCCAGATTCGGAACACCGATGTTTAACGTCTGACCCCCGCCCATGCTCAAGCCGGCGAGCGCACGGCTCTTACGGTCGGTGTAAACGCGGTAGTTCTTCTCAATGAGGGGCATGATGTTGTCCAGAAAATCCTGTGCGAACTCGTCAACGGCGGGCCGGGGCCCGCCCATGCGGAAAACGCCCGCATGCCCCGCTGGCATCACGATGAGCATCGGCTTGGCCTTCTTGGCGGCAATGAGGTTGTCGAGGATGAAGCCCGCGCGCCCGACCGAAGTCCACGAATCATCGGAGTCGCTCGCGCCATGCAATAGGTAAAACACGGGGAACTTGCCCTTGCCCAATTCGTAGCCCGGCGGCGTATAGACGTGCAGCCGGCGGAACCGTTTGAGCGCCGTAGAGTAATACGTCACCGATGCCACTGCGCCGTGCGGCACTTCTTTGGTGTCCATCCAGTCGGCGCCAGGCACGTTCACCAGACTCCAGGTATTGTTGTTGGATTCGCTCGTGGCCGGGTTGCGCGGGTCTATGACAGACACCCCATCCATGTTGAAGTTGTACCGATAGGCACCGGGGTTGATTGGGCCGATGGTGACTTCCCAGACACCGTTAGTGCCTTTGGTCATCTGCGAGCCTTGGCCCAGGCCCGGAATGTCGCCACCCGTGAGCCGCACGCTCTCTACTTTGGGGGCGAGAATGCGGAAAGTGATCTTGCGGTCTGACGAGACCTCGGGTGAAACCACTTGCGGACCCATCGGGCCAAAGCCACGGCCGGGTCTGTTCGTGGGTTGGGCGAATG
>OBLW0100004857.1_pt1 | contig 10155 bp, 7 predicted proteins | sample 1520161 | NCBI WGS metagenome assembly OBLW01 (sample SAMEA3539309, study PRJEB22396) | soil metagenome | biome: tundra; feature: field; material: soil | place: USA | collected 2010-05 | depth 0.15 m | reverse complement strand
AAATTCTCGAAGCCGTGCGTGTCCTCGATGATGTCCTGCGCGGCGCCCCTCGTCAGCGGCTCGTAGTTGGAGAAAAACAGGCCTTCGCCGCTGAAATCGCGTTCGGTGCGCCGGTCGTATCCGCGGATGATCGCGTCGTCCGGCCTTTGGAAGAGCCGCAGTTCGCAATTGTGAACGAACTTGACGGACGGTTCCTTCACCCAGGCCGGAAGGCAGGGGACCTGGCCGCGCGGAGCGACGGTCGAGGCGGTTATGTCGTCCTCGACCTGGATCTTCTCGGCCGGAAGGTAGTCGCTGCGGAGCGTGAAGGTGCGCCAGCCGCCGTCCCTCGTGTAGCCGACGCGGAGGTAATGGGTGAGAAGCCTTTCCTCGCCATACTTGAGCTCATGCCCGGGGCGGGCGTTGATCGTGTCGACGCTGAACAGCCGCCGCCAGCCGTCGCCCCACTCGGGCTTGTAGAGGCGCTTGACGAGCAGAACCAGGTCCTGGATGGACCGCGGGATGGACGCGAGCCAGGCGTTGTACTCATCCGAGTAATCGGGACTGCGGCTCAGGAGCTTGATCACGCTTCCCAGGGAGCGGTCCGGGCTAAGGATCGGCCGCCCGCGCGCCTTGTTCAGCCGCGGGTCGCGGAAGCGCTCGGTGTAGTCCCGGCGAAGGATCGAATCGACCCGCTCGAGGTCCGAGGCGAGGTCACTGACGAAAACGGGACCCGTGAATATGGCATCGGCGATCGACTTCGAGATCTCCGACTTGCCCCCGCCGGAAACCGTGCACGGCTTGTGGCACAGGAGCCCCTCGGCGGTCGTGCCGCGCAGCCGCCACAACCGCCCCTTTTCGGGCTTCACCATCTCGACCTTGTACCCGGAAGGGAGGATGTAGGTGATCCCGGGAAGAAGCTTCAGGCCGGGGGAGCCGGTCCAGCTGATGCGCTGCGTGCGCAGGTCAAAGGAGGCCTCCGCCGGTACGTAATAGATGTTAGAATACATCTTGTCCCGGGCCCAGCCGTCCGGGTCGGGTTCGGCCCGGTCGCCCAGGAGGGCCGCCGCCTCGGCGAAGGTGTGCTGGACATCGGGGAGGTTTTGGGCGAGGCGGAAGTTCTCCCCCAGGTCGTAGCTCGGGAAGACGATCGCCCCGCCGGCATGCTCCTCCTCGGCCCCGCCGAGCAGGTTGGCGGCGTAGCTGATCTGCGCCTTCACCTCCTTTTTGCAGTAGCCGAAGTAATTGTCGGAGAGGATCGTGACGATGACGCCCGAGGCGTCGCGGGCCGTCAGCTTGAACGGGCTCCCGTCGTTGTAGGTCTCCTTCGGGTCCCTCCAGCACATGCCGTCGCGGCGCTGGCGCTGCGTCGCGGACTGCCAGCCTGGAAGCCCCAGCTCGGATTTCGTCAGGCCGTTCAGATGCGGTGCCAGGATGACGCAGCCGGTGTGGCCGCTCCAGTGCTCCGGATTCAGCGCCGCGTCCCGCTCGGGCAGGAAGGGGTCGCCCGCGTTCCCGAAAACGCTCTCCACGAAGTCGAGGTTGGCGACCAGGCTTCCCGGCGCGAAAAGGCGCGTCTCCATCGCGCGGGCGGGCGAGCGCCCGGGAACGGCGGGAACGACGGTCGGCCGCAGGTAGAGCGACGTCCAGCATTCGGCCTGGGCCTTCTCGGCGGCCGTGAACGGAAGGCGGAGGAGCTCGGATGGGGGCGCCAAGGCGCGGGCCAGGAGGCGCCCGAAGACGGCCGCGGGCACCGCCTTCTTGTCGTCTGGGACCGGCAGTCCGCCCTCGGCGACGTGAAAGATGCCCTGCGTCGTCCGCCTGTCGCTTCGGGGATTGTGCAGGACGCCCTGGGCGACCCGGTGGGACGAAAGGATGGGGCTGATGTATTCGTCGCGGCCCGGCGGAAGCGACAAGGCGCGGGCCAGGCCTGCCCGGTCGAGGACGAGCGTCGTCGGGGGCAGATGGGCGGCCCCGGGCGACCCGTCGAGGCACTCGTACAGGAAGTTCTGGATCCGCTGGTCGACGGGGCACAGGCGCCTGGCCAGCGCCCTGTCCTTTTCGCGGCTGAGGCTGAGGAAATGATCGACGAGCTCCGTGAAGCCGTCACCGGCCGGCAGCGACACGCCGGGCTGGCCTATCTCGCGAAGCTTGAGATTGAGGTAGGCCAGGAGCCGCGTGTCGCCGGGGTCTCGATTCACCGGTTCATTTCTTCTTTGCAGCCTTCAGGTCGGCGACCGCGGCCTGGGCGGCTGCGAGCCTCGCCACCGGGACGCGGTACGGGCTGCAGGAGACATAGTTGAGGCCGAGCCTGTGGCAGAACTTGACCGAGTCGGGATCTCCGCCGTGTTCGCCGCAGATGCCGATCGTGAGATCGGGCCGCGTCGCGCGGCCCTTTTCGACGGCGATCCTCATGAGCTGCCCCACGCCGCCCTGGTCGATCGTGGCGAAGGGGTTGCGCTTGAAGATCTCCGCCTCCTGATAGGGGGCCAGGAACGAGCCGGAATCGTCGCGGCTCATGCCGAGGGCCGTCTGCGTGAGGTCGTTCGTGCCGAAGCTGAAGAACTCGGCGGTCTGGGCGATCTCGTCGGCCGTGAGCGCGCCGCGCGGGACCTCGATCATGGTTCCGACCGTGTAGTGCACCTTGACATTCTTTTCCTTCTGCACGGCGGCGGCGACCTCGTGGACGATGGCGGCCTGCAGGTCGAGCTCCTTCTTGAAGCCGACGAGCGGAATCATGATCTCCGGACGGACCTTGCATCCCTCCTGCAGCGCCTGGACGGCGGCCTCGAAGATGGCGCGCGTCTGCATGGCCGTGATCTCGGGGTACTTGATTCCGAGGCGGCAGCCGCGGAAGCCGAGCATGGGATTGAATTCGTGCAGCTCGTGCACGCGGCTGACGATCTTGTCCACGCTGATGCCGAGCTTGCTGGCGAGTTCCTGCTGCTGCTCGAGGGTCTGGGGCAGGAATTCGTGCAGCGGGGGATCGAGGAAACGGATGGTGACCGGGTACCCCTTCATCGCCTTGAAGATGCCGTGAAAGTCCCCCCGCTGGTAGGGAAGGATCTTGGCGAGCGCCACTTCGCGGGCCTCCTTGGTGTCGGCGAGGATCATTTCGCGCATCGCATCGATGCGGTTGCCCTCGAAGAACATGTGCTCGGTGCGGGTCAGGCCCGTGCCGGTCGCGCCGAAGGCGATTGCGTAACTCGCCTGCTCGGGCGTGTCGGCGTTCGTATGGACCTCCAGCTTGGTCACCTGGGAGCACCATTTCATGAGCTGGACGAAGTTTGTGTATGTGCGGCTCTTTTTCGCATCGGCGTCGCCATGGAGGAGGCCTTGGATCACCTCCGAGGGGGCGGTCTTGATTTCGCCTGCATAGACCGTGCCGGCCGTTCCGTCGATCGAGAGAAAATCTCCCTCGGCAAACTTGCGGCCGCCGACGTTGAGTTCGCGGGCGTCGTAATTGACCTGGAGCGCACTCGCGCCGCAGACGCAGACCTTGCCCATCTGGCGGGCGACGAGCGCCGCGTGCGAGGAGACGCCGCCGCGCGCGGTCAGGATGCCCTCGGCGGCGATCATTCCGCGAAGGTCCTCCGGGGACGTCTCGACGCGCACGAGGAGGACCTTCTGGCCCTTCTCGGCGGCTTCGACCGCGCGATCCGCGTTGAAGTAGATCCTGCCCGTGGCGGCTCCGGGTCCGGCGGGCAGGCCGGTGGCGATGACCGGGGCGGCGGCGACCGCCTTGCGGTCGAAGATCGGGGCGAGCACTTGGTCGAGCTGGTCGGCCGGCACGCGCATGATGGCGGTCTGCCAGTCGATGAGCTTTTCCTTCACCATTTCGGCCGCGATGCGCACGGCTGCGACACCGGTCCTCTTTCCGTTCCGGGTCTGGAGCATGTACACGACGGAATCCTCGATCGTGAATTCGAAGTCCTGCACGTCCTTGAAGTGGGACTCGAGGATCTGGCGGATGCCCTCCAGCTCCTTGTAGGCGGAGGGCATGACATCATGGAGGGCCAGGACCGGCTGGGGCGTGCGCACGCCGGCGACCACGTCCTCACCCTGGGCATTCATGAGAAATTCGCCGTAGAACACCTTCTCGCCCGTCGCCGGGTCGCGCGTGAACGCGACGCCGGAGCCCGACTTGTCGCCGGTGTTGCCGTAGACCATCGCCTGCACGTTGACGGCCGTGCCCCATTCCTGGGGAATATTGTACTTGCGGCGGTAGACGATCGCGCGGTCGTTCATCCAGGAGCCGAAAACCGCGCCGATGGCCCCCTGAAGCTGCGCCCAGGGATCTGCCGGGAAGCTGCGATTCGTGCGCTCCTTGACCAATGCCTTGAAGCGAACCACGAGTTCCTTCAGGTCATCGACCGAAAGCTTCGTGTCGTCGAGCTCGTGGTTGTGATGGCGCTCCTCCTTCAACTTGCTGATGACGGTTTCGAACGGCTCGTGATCCTCGTCGGGACGCTTCTGCACGCCCAGGACGACGTCGCCGTACATCTGCACGAAGCGGCGGTAGCAGTCCCAGGCAAACCGGTCGTTGCCGGTCTTCTTCGCGAGGGCGGTGACGGTCTCGTCGTTCAGGCCCAGATTGAGGATCGTGTCCATCATGCCCGGCATCGAATCGCGGGCGCCCGACCGGACGGAAACGAGCAGCGGGTCCTGCAGGTCGCCAAACTTCTTGCCGACCTGGGCCTCGATCGAGGCGATTCCGGCCTTCACCTGCGGATCGAGCGCCTTCGGATACGTGCGCTTGTTGGCATAGTAATAGGTGCACACCTCCGTCGTGATCGTGAATCCGGGGGGCACGGGAAGTCCGATGCGGCACATCTCGGCGAGGCCGGAACCCTTGCCTCCGAGCAGGGGGCGCATGGAGCCATCGCCGTCGGTCTTCTTCTTGCCGAAAAGATAGACGAATTTCGGCGCCTTGGCATTGGCGGATTTCGAGGAGGAGGAAGCGGCCTTTCGGGAGGTTCCTTTAGCTTTGGATTTGACGGCCATAAGTGGGTGATTAGCTGGTGAAAAAACGCGGACCATGCGCATAGAGGCGCAGGCGCTCAAGGCGAATGGGAAATGACAGGCCTGTCAACCGCTCAGACTCCGCTTCCCTGGCCCAAAACTGCCTATTTCTTGCCCGCCTCGCGCTGAGCTCGCAGGGTCACACGGAACATCTGCAGTGCCAGCCAGAAGACGGCCGACAGGCAGGAGGAAGTGATGGCGCCCCAAAGTCGGATCATGGCCGGATCATTCGACGGGACATGGGTCGACGCCACCCGGTACATGAAGATGAAGAAGGCGATGACGAGAATGCCATCGACGGCTAGACTCGAGCGGGTGACCAACTTCTTTTCGGGTTCGGCCATGGAACCTGAAAAGAGACAAAGGAACCGGGAATTGTCCATGAAATTGTCCCTGGATTTATCCCGGGATCATTTTGGTATAGCCTCCCGCCGTTCAGGCCGCCAGATTCGCGCCACATGAGCGAATCGAGCCTTAAGATCTTTGCAGGAAACTCGAACCGGGCGCTGGCCGCGGCCATCTGCAAATCGGTCGGAGTCCCCCTGGGCGACGCCGTTGTGACGAGTTTCCCGGACGGGGAGACCTTCGTTAAGATCAACGAGAACATCCGGGGCCGGGACGTCTACATCATCCAATCCACGTGCCCGCCGACGAACCAGCACCTGATGGAGCTTTTGATCATGATCGATGCGGCCCGGCGCGCCTCGGCCCAGCGGATCACGGCCGTCCTGCCTTTTTTCGGCTATGCCAGGCAGGACAGGAAGGATCAGCCGCGGGTTGCGATCACGGCGAAGCTGGTCGCCAATCTCCTGGTCTCGGCCGGAAGCAACCGCATCCTGACCATGGACTTGCACAGCCAGCAGATCCAGGGATTCTTCGACATCCCGGTCGACCATCTCTACGCTTCGCCCGTATTCTTCCAGTACCTTTCCAAGCCCCGGAACAGCCGCCTTGTGGTCAGTTCCCCGGACGTCGGTGGAATGAAGATGGCCGCGGCGTATGCCGGGGTCCTCGGCGCCGGCCTTTGCTTCGTTGCGAAAAAGCGCCAGTCCGCGAGCAAGGTGGAGGCGATCAATGTCGTCGGCGATGTGGACGGGCGCGACGTCCTGATCGTTGATGACATTACGGAAACGGCGGCCACGCTCGTGGCTGCGGCGAAGATCCTAAGGGAGCATGGCGCGCGAAGCGTCCGTGCGGCCGTCAGCCATTGCATCCTCAACGAGACCGCTTATGAACGGCTGCGGACCGGGCTGATCGACGAACTGATCACTACGGACTCGGTGCCCATCGATCCCCATGGCCTGCCCGTGAAGGTCCTCAGCGTGGCGGGACTCCTGGGCGAGGCGATTCAACGCATCAACAGCAACAAAAGCGTCACCAGCTTATTCCGCATCAAGGGCTTCTGACTCCGTCGGGCGTCCGCCGCGGAGCCCGGATGGCCCTTTTTCCCATGCCCCGCAAGATGTTTCCAATCATGAAGAACAGGCTTGTCTCCGGCGTGTTGATTCTTGGTTCGGCCGTCTCGGCCTTTGGCCTCGGCTCTGCTGCAAAAGATACGCCCGCACCATCCGTCCCGGCGTTGCGGCGGGACGCATCGCCGGTGACAGACGGAAAATCGGGTCCGGTCGCAAGCTACGCCGATGTCGTCGAGCCCGTGCAGAAGGCAGTCGTCACGATCTCGTCCTCGCGGACGATACGGATGCCCGTGAACCCTCTGCTGAGGCAACTGTTCGGCAACCGGATTCAGATCCCCGACCAGGAGAGGAAGGAGGAGGGGTTGGGCTCGGGCGTGATCGTGTCGCCCGACGGTTACATTCTCACCAACTACCACGTGGTCGAAGGGGCCGACGAATTGAAGGTGGCCCTTTCCGATGATCGCAAGTTTCCGGCGAAACTCGTGGGAACCGACGACAAGACGGACGTGGCCGTCATCAAGATCGAGGCGTCCGGACTGCCCACGATCACAATGGCGGACAGCGACAAGCTGCGGGTGGGAGACATAGTGTTTGCCGTTGGGAATCCTCTGGGCGTCGGCGAAACGGTCACGATGGGGATTGTCTCCGCCAAGGGCCGAAATCGGCTGAACCTCCTGGGCGAGGTCGGCGGCTACGAGGATTTCATCCAGACGGACGCTGCGATTAACATGGGGAACTCCGGGGGCGCTCTCGTGGACGCCAAGGGGAGGCTTGTCGGCATCAATAGCGCCATTATTTCGCCGTCCCGCGGCAATGTCGGCATCGGACTTGCCATTCCCGTCAACCTCGCCTCGTCCGTGATGCAAAGCCTCATCCTGACGGGCACGGTTTCCCGGGGCTACCTCGGAGTGGACACGCAGGACATGTCGCCGGACGTCGCCGAGCAGCTCGGGCTTCCCTCCAGCACGAAGGGACTGATCGTGTCGGACATCACGGGCGATTCACCGGCGGACAAGGCGGGGCTCAGGGTCTCGGATGTCGTTCTCTCGATCAACGACAAGCCCGTGGCGTCGCGGGAGGATCTGCGCCTCGCCGTCGCGGAGTTTCCACCGGGAACCAAGATCTCGCTCAAGATCATTCGCGACGGAAGGCCGGCTACGATCGCCGTTGTCCTGGGCAACCAGTCGGAGAATGCAAGCGGGCTGCTGCCGGGCATCACCGCAGTGACGCTGGCGGACGACACCCGCCGCAAGCTCGGCATCGACCCGAGGGTCAACGGACTCCTGGTCACGGATGTCGACGCCAGTTCCCCGTATGCGGACCGCCTCGCGGTCAACATGGTCATCATGGAGATCAATCGCACGGCCGTCACGAGTCTGACGTCGGCCCGCTCCCTTTTGCAGAAGGGCCGCAACCTGCTGCTCGTCTACAATAACGGAACCCCGGGTTTCCTCGTCGTCACCGTGCGCTGATTGCGTCCGCAAGCCTCAGCTTCCGGGCTTCTCGACGGGAATCTTCGCGAGCCAATCGGGCAGGGCGTCGGCGGGGAAGGTGGGAAGGCTGAGCTCCAGCAGTGAAACGGTCGGGACGCCGAATCGCGCCGACCCGGCGCTGCGGTCCACCAGCATGGCCACGCCGGCCGTTGTCCCTCCTTTGAGCCGGATGATCTCCATGCACTCGAGGACCCGGCCTCCGCGAGTTACGACGTCCTCGGCGACGAGCACGGGCTCTCCCGGTGCGATCGAAAACCCGCGGCGGAGGACCAGCGCATGGTTCTCCTTCTCGGCAAAAATATAGCGGACCCGCGCCTGCCTCGCCACTTCCTGGCCGATCACCAATCCACCCATTGCCGGAGCGAGCACGGTCTTGAATTCGAGCCCGGTCTTCCGGACTTTGGCGAGGAGCAGCTCGGCCAGGCGCTCCACGGCGTCCAAGTGCTGGCACACCTGCGCGCATTGGAAGTAGTGCCCGCTGTGCAGCCCTGATCTCAGGACGAAATGGCCCTGCAGGAGGGCCCGCGTCCGCGTGAATATGCCGAGAATTTCCTCCTGATTGGAGTCCACGGCATCAAATTGCCAATCTCCAGCGCCAAAAACAAGCGGCGAAGCGATGGAAGGACGGCCAAGGCCGCCCATTCGTTCTGTTCAACGGGCGGCCGGTTGTTAGACTGTGCGCATGGTTCCGCCCATACTCACGCCGCTGGAGGACGAGCTCGGCGATGTGCTCGAGAAGGCCATGCGCCGCTCGGGTCTCGGCGAAGCGGAACTCGGCGCACGGGCACGGATCGAGCCCGGCAAGATTCTTGATGCGATCGACTACCGTCCGGCCCTCGACGCGGAGGAATTGCGCCGTCTCGCCGCGGTCCTGGGCCTGAACGAGGTCGGGCTTTGCGCGCTTGGCGCGGGCCGTTATCCCCGTCCCGATATCCAGGGGCTGCCTTTCTGCGTCTGGCCGCTCCACATGCCCCACGGGATCGGGATCGTGAATGCGTACCTGGTGGGTGAATGCGGCTCCTCCGAGGCAATCCTTTTCGACACAGGCGCGGGGATTGCCGATTTGGAGAAAGGGTGGCCGGCTGTGATCAAAAAGGTGACGGCGGTCTTCGTGACCCACGGTGAGACGGAGCACGCCGGCGGCCTCTGCGAGATCGTGTCGCGCTTCGGTGTCACGGCGGCATTTGTCCCGGTTGGATCGGAGGCCCCCTGCGGCCGGCCGGCGGGCGAGGGCGAAATTAAGGCCTTCGGTCCGCTGGAGGTCTCCATTTTCAGCACGCAGGGCGATGCGCAGGCGCACAATTGCTATCTGGTCCGCGCCCCCGCAGCCCGATCGGGCCGGCCCTTGCTCGTTTCCGGCGACCTGATTTTCGCAGGCTCGGCGGCCGGCGGGTTCTCCTCCCGCGAACAGCTCGAAAGGCAGATTCGGCGCATCCTGAAAGCCGTGCCGGAGTCATCCGTGATCGCTCCGGGCCACGGTCCCATGACGACCGTCGAGAACGAACTTCGCTACAATCCGTTCCTTGGCTGAAATTCACCATGAACACCAAGAAGATCCCGATGGGCCTGAACAAGAAGATCGCGCTTGTCGCGCACGACAACAAGAAGCGCGACCTGATCGAATGGTCGAAATTCAACCGCGACCTGCTCGCTCACCACAAGGTTTGCGCAACGGGCACGACCGGAAGCCTGCTTTCGGGGGAGCTCAATTTTCCCATCGAGCGCCTGGAAAGCGGGCCTCTCGGAGGCGATCAGCAGATCGGCTCCAAGATCGTCGATGGAGAGATCGACTTCCTGATCTTCTTTTGGGATCCGCTCGAGCCCCAGCCGCACGACCCCGACGTGAAGGCCCTTTTGCGGATGGCGGTGGTGTGGAACATCCCGATCGCCTGCGACCGCGCCTCGGCGGATTTCATCATCTCGTCGCCGCTCATGGATTCGACGTACGACAGGATCGTTCCGGATTACGCTGACTACCGCAACAGGTCGGTCCCGGCGGTGCAGGCCATGACAGCTCCCTCGGCCGCCCGGGCGGAAACGGCATGACGTCGCGGCGGTTTGCCGATTGATCGGACGGATTCCGCCGGGTGGGGGAGCATTCCCCGTGTTGGCGGCCCCCGGGACGGGGAATGGGCGCTTTTTTTTCAGCATTGGCCCTAATATTTTCCCGGGCCGGGCGTTGAATGGGTATCGGAGACTCAATTCCCATGAATACCCATCGCTCATTGCTTCTAGATCGGAAGAGC
>OBLW0100004856.1_pt1 | contig 10155 bp, 6 predicted proteins | sample 1520161 | NCBI WGS metagenome assembly OBLW01 (sample SAMEA3539309, study PRJEB22396) | soil metagenome | biome: tundra; feature: field; material: soil | place: USA | collected 2010-05 | depth 0.15 m | reverse complement strand
GCAAAGCGGACATATCATGTGCTATCTCAACCGGACATATCATGTGCTACCGACACCCGCGAAACTCCCGATTGACAGGCCTTTTGGAATGCTATAGACTTCGCGCCGCAAGTTCCCTAGGGTCTCACCCGTCCGACTTTCACTCTCAGGAGAATCCCATGCTCTTTACCAGAAACGGAACGCGCAAAGTAAGCTCGTTTTCGATTGCGACTTTGTCAGTGATGCTCGCCAGCGCCTTTTTCCTAGCGTCCGGGGGAACAGCCGCGGCTTCCACGAATGCAAATCCTATTGTTACATCATCCAGCCTAGGAGAATTCGCCCCAACCTTTGCGGGTCCTGCCGCGACGGGCTGCGACGTGTACGGATGCTCGTTGCTTACGGGTCCCTTTTCCTCGCCCGCCGTTGCCCCCTACGCAGCGTCACCCGCGGCGGCGACTTCCTATCAGAACCCCCGCGCCATGCTGCTTCCTGGCCGGCCGCTTAATACGAGTAGGCTAAAGGCAGCCGTGACGGTTACGCCCCCGACAGTTAGCTGCGAACCCCTGGGTCGGGGTTGCGACAACATTAGTGGATCGGGCGGCGCCGTCGGTGTGAAAGGCTTGAACGCGGTGGACAGCGGCGCACTGATAGGTGGGGATATTGAACCGGCGGACCAGGGACTGTGTGCGGGTAAGGGGTTTGTGATCGAGAGTAACAACGACGGGGAAGTTCTGGTTTTCGACACAGCCTTGCAGCGGGCATCGGCCGTTATCCCCCTCGCCTCCATTATGGGTCTAACGAATAGAGGTTGGAGCAGCGGCGGAGACATCTCGTGCCTCTACGACCATGGCAATGGCGGACACTGGTTCTTCACCCAGATTGTCTCTTCGCCTTCGTCCAGTGGAAGCGGTCTTTATGAAGGAATTGCTGTGACTAACGGCTCAAGTCCGTTTGGTCCCTACAGCGTTTACTTCCTGAATGCCAATTACAACCCAAGTGAGCCGGGGTATCCCTACCTGCTCAACGACTTTGCCAAGATCGCTACGACCCGGGATGCCTTCCTCATCTTCTACGACGAGTTTCCACTTGCCGGACCGGGTTTTGGGGGCGGCGGCTTCAACGGAGCGCAACAGTTCGCATTTAACAAGAACGCGCTCGAATTGGGCCTCCCCGTCCTAGGAGATCATGGCGAGCCCAATCCAGCCTTCACGGTGGCTATCGAGAACATGGGTCTTCTACCGACACCGGACGGGACCTGTTTCTCCGATAATGAACTTCATGAGCCTGGTATCACGTGCTGGTACGCGGCAATTCCAGCACAGTCCGCCGACCCAACCCAGTTCGACAACAGTCACGGAGGATCCGCATTCATCCTAGACTCGCTCGACTTCTATGGCTTGGGAGACGATCGGATCGCTGTCTTTGACTGGACCGGCCTTGAACACCTGAACAGTCCGAATTGCTCGGCCTGCTCCGGCATTCAATTCGGCGGTCAGCTATTCGCCGGTGTGAATTTTTACTACGGCGAAGGATTCCTGGGCGCTCAAAAGAGTGGTCCCATACCGCTGGGCGACGAATGCGGAGCCGCCGGTCTGAGTACGGATTCCACTTGCCCCGAGGGCGGAATCGCAACGAACGGCGACTTTATGACCCAGGTTTCGCTAGGGGATCATCAGATCTGGGGCGCGACCACCACGGAGATCGATCAAACATTCTCGTCGGAATCAAGCCCCGAACCCCACCAGGGCGCTGTTTACTGGGTCGTCGGAACCAGCAGCTTTGATCAGTTCGGTTTTTTCACCCTCAGCAGCCAGGGATATGTTTCGCCCAAGCATGAGGACTTGGAGTTCCCAGCAATGGCCTCGGGAGGTTCGTCTTCCGAGGACGGCGGAAACGGCAAGGCCATCATCACTTTCACCCTCTCGGGCAATGGCGGACCGTCCGGGGCCGACGGTGGAGGCTTCTTCCCGAGCACGGCCTACGGTCGGTTGACCAGCACTTCGAACGGCCTCCTGGGATCGAAAGTGAACATCGCAGACTTGGGCAAATCGCCTCAAGATGGGTTCACGGAGTATGACGGTTATCCAGGACCAACCCGTCCGCGCTGGGGAGATTACAGCAACGCGATCTTCTTGCCAGGGTCGGGCGGTCGCATTTACTTCTCCACCAACTATATCCAGTATCCGAACTGCACGGGGAATGCGTTTACTCTGGCACTCGGAACCTGCGGTGGAACCCGGGATGGCTATGCCAACTGGGGAACCTCAGTTAATTATGTCGTGCCGTAGAAAGTCTGGTTCTCGACCACGACCGCGCTCCTCTAAGCAATTCAAGGAGCGCGGTTTTACTATCGAGAGGTGCATCCTTCTGAAAATCCGCCTTCAACAGTTAAAGGCGGTGGCCAATTCTTGTTAACAGATGTCTGAGTAAGGCCAAGACCCGCAAAGCAATGGGACCGGACAATCCGGGCACTCTGGAATCCATGGGGTACCTGGCCATTACCCTTGGCAAGGAACATAAGCTGGAGGAATCGGAGAGGCTTCTCCGGGATTCGGTCGAGATCGGTTTGCGCACGGTAGGATCCGTGTATACGACTCGATTTGCGATGGGCAACCTTGCCATAACCCTGGCTTACGAGAAACGCGCGGATCAGTCGATCGCGCTGTTTGAAAAATTGATGGCCTATGCATCGAAGGCAGAAGGCACAGCTATGATCGATGCGAATTACCAATATGCAGCGGGACTGAGTGTTCTTGGCCGGAAGGACCAAGCCTTCGAGCATTTGCAGGAAGCCGTGAAGCTCGGATTCGAGAACACGAGTCAATTGACCACCGATGACGACTTAAAGCCCCTGCACGATGACCCGCGTTTCCAGGCGTTGCGGGATGAGATCCAAAGGAAGCAGCCTGTCGCCTCGAAATAGAAGGGATGTTTTTAATCACGATACGCCGAAGCGGAAAAGTTGAATCGTGACGCGCTCCTGGCCGGACGCCACGCGAAGATGCAACCGGCGACAAGATAGGCCGCGCGTCCTAACATCCCGCCCAGGGACAGTGTCCAACATGACGCCGGGACTTTCCTAGGAACGAAGCGGGGCGAGCGGCCTGCGGAAGGCCCAGTCTTTGCACTGAATCACGGGCTTCTCAGAGATCGCAGGAAAACTCTGGGAAAGAGAAGGAATTCAACCTTGCCAATGAAAGATGTGAAAGAGGTGTGCAAGGACAATCCGGTCTGGCCATTATGTCAATAATATATTTAGAAACAAGTGGTTAACTTGGATATTGCGGAGTTCACAATATGACATTAAGTCCTAATGCGTTTGACTTGTGTTTCGCTTCAAACGCGTCCGCAAAGCCGCTAACATTAGCCGAAACACTTCCCGCCCGCAGAGTGCATCAAGCTGGAAAATCAACAAATCCTGACCCAGCGTTGCACATATCGGTTACACACCTGTGGCTTGCGATCCCTCAGAAGTGGAACGTCGACTAGATAAATTGTCTAGAATCATGGTGCCGGGAGGGGGAGTCGAACCCCCAAGACCCGAAGATCGGCGGATTTTGAGTCCGCTGCGTCTGCCAGTTCCGCCATCCCGGCGCTTCTTGCAAGTGCATGATTCTAAGACATGTTTATGGCTCTATTCCCTTTCGTCTAAAATGACGAACGTGCAACTGTGTAAGAAAGTGTGTCACTTTTATCAGACTTCCACAGTTCGTTGTCATTCTGCCCGTGAAGCGCTTTGCCGGCGATTCTCGGGCTAAGAGTCCATTGCCAAGTCATAAAAAAGCACCCGCACGAAATTCTACCACTTCATTAAGAGTTGCACCTTTTGATTCACACGAAGCGGACGACTTCGCATCTGTGAGCTTATGGCCGAGCGGCGCCAAGACGCCGGTGGTCCTCGAAAAACCTTGTAAGTGCCGTTTAAGGAATCGTTATTGGACAGCTAAAGAACAGTTCCGACAAATCGGCTTAAGCTTGCTAATCTAGTCGGCCACTGGGACCTCAGTGTCGAACTCCGCCAGGGCTGAAGTCGTTGCAAATTCCTGGTAGCGGAGCGGTAACGTAATCCGGAGTGCGGGGCGCCCGACCTGTGTGCCGATTGCGTGGCACTGGTAGTCGCGCCTTCGCGCTGACAATAGTTATTGCGAATGTCTCAGTGGTCCGATTCAGTCGGGGTTGGAGGTCAGGCCCAGTCGTTTAAGGACAGCTTCGATTCTCGCAGGCAACTTACGCCGGTTGGAAGGTGTCTCGCGATAGATGATGCTGCCTGGCACAACCAGCTTAATCTTGGTCCCGGAAGCCGCAGAGCTTACGAGTGTGAGCTTGGCCACGATACGTTCGGCCCGCTCCCGCATTCCGCGCAGACCGAAGTGTTTGTCCTTGCCGTGATCCGCGACTGCAGGACCCATACCTACGCCATTGTCACTTACACACAGGGAGAGGTCTTCCGCGTAGGTCAGCTCGACCCGCAATTGACTGGCTTGCGAGTGTACGCACGCGTTGCGGATCGCCTCGTACCCGATGCGGTAGACCTCGTCACGCACAATTGGGTGCATCTCGTTAGCGTCACCAACCACAGACAATGAGCCTTCCATGGAACTTTGCATGTGACACTCGTCCATCGCGCGCCGGAATGCTTCCGCCAGGTCGTTCTTCTCGGTGGCCGAGGTGCGCAAGGAATTCAGAGCTGCCCGGCCTTCGTCCGTTGCCCGTCCCAACCAGACCGATAACTGTTCCATGGCTCGGCGCATGCGGACGAGATCGGTGGACGTGTCGAGGGCATCATCGGCCACCAACTTGCTGCCTTGGATCGTCTGCAGAAATGTGTCATGAAGCTCTCGTGCTATGCGCGTGCGTTCCGCCAATCGCTCGTCGAAGCGTGCGCCGATGGCTCGCGCAACCTGCCTTACCCGCAATTGGTAGATGGCCCACACGATCAAGAAAACGGAGGCAGCGCAGAGGGCGCGGAACCAGATCGTCTGGAACCAGGCAGGCGCGATACTGAAGTCCATGCTTGCACCCTCTTCGTTCCAAACACCGCTGCTATTGCAGGCGATCACTCGAAAGCGGTACCTTCCAGGGCGAAGATCGTTGTAGAAAGCCTGGCGCCGCGTCCCGGATTCCTGCCATTCGGTATCGTGGCCTTCGAGCTTGTAGCGGAATGCAACTTTCTGTGGAAGTGTGAAGCTCAAAGCGGTATAGCTGATTTCCAATCCGTTCTTCAAAGGCGGAAGCCTAAGCTGAGCTGCAGTGTTGTAGATCTTGTGATCTGCGACCAGTTCCTCTATATGTACGGGTGGCAGAATCACATTGGTGTAGGTACGGGCAGGATCGACCATTTGAACGAACGATCCGCTCGCAAACCAGAGTCGTCCATCCGGAGACTTGGACGCTACCGGCTGATCAACGTTTCCAGTCTGAGGTTGCGCTCCATCAAGTACGTCGAAGACCTTTGCCGATACTTTGCTATCAGGGGATTTGAGCCAGGTTGCCCAGTCCGATGCCGAAATCTTCAGAAGCCCGCATTTTGCATAGAGCCAGAAGGAACCGTAGTTATCTTCGATCGCAGAGTAGAAATGAGAACACGGCAGGCCGTCGTGCAAGTCCATAACGCTCAGGCGGCCATCCTTCCAACGGTACAGTCCTTCATTGGTTGCTGCCCATACGGCATTGTCGGAATCGACGGAGAGACTGTAGATCACGACTGAATTCTCGCCGTTTCCCAACGAAATAAGGCCTTCCGCTTTGCCATTGCGGTAGCGAACGAGTTTGCCACGTTCAGAACCCACCCAGATTCCTGCATCACGATCTGCTGCGAGAAAGTGGGCGGTGGGGATCAAGTCGTCCAACGGGATCTCCTCTTCTAAGCGCTGGCCCTTGATGCGAAGGAGACGGCGTTGACCAGGTACATTGATATGAGCGACTACCCAAATATTTCCTTCAACATCCTCGGCGAAAGCTTCGGCGCCCCCGATGTGGATTAAAGGGCGGCCATCTGCCTTCCTGACTTCAAAGAAGCGGCCGAGTTTGTACGTCATAACCGTATCGTCGATTCCGAGCCAGATTCGTCCGGTAGAGTCCTCAAACATTGCACCTACGTTTTGCCCAGGAAGTCCGTGGCCGGTGGCGATCGCCGAGATGCCACCCGCATCGATAACGTCCAAAGCCTGTTCATTGCCAACCCACACGGAACCATTCTTCAATGCAAGAATGGAGTGGATGTTCGATCCGATCAACCCTTCATTTGTGGAGAAAGTCACAACCGGATTATCTCGAAACAAATCTAAACCTCTGTCGGTAGCGACCCAAAGGTTACTCTCCCTGTCCTCGTAGATTGCCGTTACGTTGTTGCCGGACAAACCGTTCGCACTTCCATAATGGTCGGCAACACCATCACGGATGCGGTAGAGACCCTGAGATTCCGTTCCGACCCATAGCGAATGATTACGGTCCACGTACAGTGCTTCTGATCGAATCGTGGCGCCATCGAATCCGGGAACAACAAAGCTGGCCCATTTTCCTTTCGAGTAGTAACGCACTCCGAGCTTAGGCCCGGTCCCATCCAAACTTGCCCAGACCGACCCGGAGGTTCCGGTCGCGACACCAACCACGCCATAGCCCGCTGTGTGCTTCAATTCCTGTTCGAAGTAGACACTGGAAGAACCCGGCGCCCAGCGACAAAGCACGTTAGACCCAAACCAGATGTTTCCCTCGCTGTCTTCGGCCAGGCCCAAGCCATACTTGACGGGAATGCCGTCCTTTTCGCCATAACACTGGAGAGTTTTGCCTGTCACGCGACACAGAGGTCCCATTCCATCGTTGATTCGATATCGGGTAACCCAGATTGTTCCCGTATGGTCCTCCATAATGGCGGAGATGCCCGGGCTTCCGGGTTTTGGGGTGTAATTGAACAACTGTCCGTTTTCCAGGTGGCTTAAGCCGCCTCCGGTGCCGATCCACAGACTCCCGTCTTTGGCACCGAGAAGGTCAGTAAGGCCTTTCCGCGGAAGAGATTGACCTTTCGGAGCGGTCCAGGCAGTAAACTTCACGCCATCAAATCGTGTCAAGCCGCTCGCCATTCCAATCCAGATGTAGCCATCCGTTGTCTGTGTGATCTGGTGCGGATTCGTCACGAAGCTATCCTGTGTTCTCCAGGCGGTGTGGCCGTACTGGGAGATACGGGTGTGAGGATCGACAGCCCAAGCAGTCGCCGCCAGGAAGAAAAGTAGAAAACAATAACGCGATAGTGGATTATTCAGCAGCTGCGCCTTGCGAGGGAAACTGACGCATCGCATCTCACGGGGAGTCCCAACTGAGTTTGTGCCGGTTCTCGTCGACGAATAAGCATGAACAGAGGATTCCACAATTTTTCCACGTCCGCGCGAGGCGTCCGGGCCGAAGACGATGGAGTGACTTCCGCAATCTCTTTGACGGTACTCGCGGCATGACCTTCCCGCCACATCAAAACCTCCAGCCACCGTCCTGCTGTTTTCTACAGGCCCGATAACGGGATCAGATTTGAAGCAGGCCCCGCCGGACCGCAATGGTGACCGCGTGGGTCCGATCGTTGGCTCCCAGTTTGTCCACGAGGTTTTTGATGTGGAAATTGACGGTGGTCTCCGCGATTGTCAACTGGTCCGCAATCTGCTTGTTGCGATAGCCATCTCGAATGAGTCGGAGCACTTCCAGTTCCCGAGTCGTAAGGTCATCGTCGCCCAGATGCTCGGCAAGGCGGGCGGCCACTTCTAGTGGTATGTGCCGTTTGCCGGCATGCACCGACCGGACCACCGCCAGCAATTCATCTTTCGGCATGCTCTTCAACATGTAGGCTGAGGCGCCTGCGCGCATCGCCCTCTGAATGTCCCCATCGCCCTCTGAGCTGGTCAGCATGATGATGCGCGCTTGGGGAAACTCACCGCGAATCGCGATAAGAATGTCCGTGCCGTTGGCTCCTGGAAGGCGGAGATCCATCAGCGTGACATCTGGCCGATGGCGGCGAAACTCCGCTACCGCCTCCACGGCGTTCCCTGCGAGGGCAACCAGAAGCATGTCCTGTTGCGACCCAATGATCGTGGTCAGTCCGTCACGAAAAACTGGATGGTCCTCAACGCAGAGAATGCGAATTGGCTTGCCGGGAACCACAAGACTTGCCTCGTACGGCAATTGTAGTGGTTGTATGGTCCCTCGTCCAAAACGGCGATCTGATGCCTGTAGAAGAATGCAGGGCAAATACTATCGCGATTGAGGTGGTCACAGATTTCGATCCGGTTCATTCTTGTGAGCATGCTGAACAAGGCTTCAGCAACATTGCATTCCCAGCCAGGCTATAGGCTTCGAAAAGTATCAAACGCAATTCAACTGAGTAATGGCATCTAGCCAAACTGCGGCCCGTCATTCGATTGGAACCCGCGTGCACTTCCGTAGACGACCGAACGCCTTACTCACAGGAATCATAAGGAGAACAATCATGCGTGGAATATCAGCTTTAGCCGCCGCCGCTGTCTTGGGCGTTGCGGTGCTTGGAGTCCCAGGCTACGCACAGAGCGGTCCACCGGTCGGAGGTGACTCGGTGCGCCCATTCCACATCAACGTTCCGGAAGAGCAACTCGTTGATCTCCGCCAACGTATCGCGGCGACACGCTGGCCTGACAAGGAAACGGTCAATGACGAATCCCAGGGCATCCGGTTGGCGGAGATGCAGGCGCTGGTGCACTACTGGGGCAACGGCTACAACTGGCGCAACGGAGAAGCGAAGTTGAATGCGCTGCCGGAGTTCGTGACCACAATCGACGGCGTGGATATCCAGTTCATCCACGTGCGTTCGCGTGAACCGAACGCGCTACCGTTGATCCTCACCCACGGCTGGCCCGGCTCTCCGATTGAGTTACTGAAGGTGATAGGCCCGCTCACCGATCCCGTTGCCTTTGGCGGGCATGCGCAAGATGCCTTCGATGTCGTGATCCCAGCCATCCCCGGCTATGGCTTTTCGGGCAAGCCGACCGATCTCGGCTGGAATCCCGACCGCGTGGCGCGGGCCTGGGACGTGCTCATGAAGCGCTTGGGCTACACCCGTTACGTGTCGGAGGGTGGCGATCACGGCTCGGTCATCTCCGACGCACTGGCGCGCCAGGCGCCGCCTGGACTGCTCGGCATCCATATCACCATGCCGGCCACGATTCCCGCGAACCTGGTGGAGGGCATCAACAACGGCGATCCGGCGCCCACTGGGCTGACCGCCCCGGAACGGCTGGCGTACAACACCCTCAGTACCTTCTTCGGAAGAAACGCGGCCTACGGCGCGATGATGGTGACCCGTCCGCAGACCATCGGCTACGCGCTCGTCGATTCGCCCAGCGGTCTGGCCGCCTTTACGTACGAAAAGATCGCCGAGTGGAGCGACAGCGACGGCCACCCCGAACGCGTGATTGGTCGCGACGAAATACTCGACGACATCACGCTGTACTGGCTCACCGACACCGGCGCCTCTTCGTCCCGCTTCTACTGGGAAAATAACAACAACAACTTCAGCGCCGCGGCACAGAAGACCAATCAGATCAAAGTGCCGGTGGCCATCACGGTGTTCCCGCACGAGATCTATCGCGCGCCGGAAAGCTGGTCACGGCAGGCCTATCCGTCGCTGTACTACTTCCATGAAGCCGCCAAGGGCGGTCACTTCGCTGCCTGGGAACAGCCGGAGATCTTCAGTGAGGAGATCCGAGCTGCGTTCAGATCGCTGCGCTAATTCAACGTCTTGCCGGTGCCCGCCGCGCACGAATGCGCGATGGGCCACCGGTGACCCCGACAGTAGTGCTCACCTGGTCTAAAGCCGGCCTGAGGAAAGTAATCAAGCGAGAGTGAATTCAATCCAATCGGAGAAAAATAAAATGTCTAAAGAAACTAACAAAGTAATCAACAACGATCATCGTCCATCTATGCGCAATTCCGCCATGGCGATCGCCATCACCATCATTGCTGCTATTACACTGGTCGGGAGCGGCCTCGCCCAGGAACAATCGAGCCAGTCGAACGTATCCACGTCGCATACTTCGTTCGGACCAATCAAGCAGATCGACGCCGGCCTTCTGAACGTCGGTTACTTTGAAGCTGGACCCGCCAATGGGACTGCCGTGATTCTTCTGCACGGCTGGCCTTACGACGTTTACAGCTATGTGGATG
>OBLW0100004853.1_pt1 | contig 10157 bp, 8 predicted proteins | sample 1520161 | NCBI WGS metagenome assembly OBLW01 (sample SAMEA3539309, study PRJEB22396) | soil metagenome | biome: tundra; feature: field; material: soil | place: USA | collected 2010-05 | depth 0.15 m | reverse complement strand
CGTTGTACGCATAACTTCCACAAGGAGTATAGACGGCGCTAAGCTGGCCTTGGCTATTAAGCTGAGCTTCGCCTGCAAAAGCGACACCGCGGTAAACAGGGCACTTGAAGACCCCCTCCCCCCATTTCGCGTTTGGAATGTTCAAGGCCAATGCGTCAAACCAATGGGAGATGCCTTCCGGGTTGGTTGCGGGAAAGCTCGACGAATAGGGATAAACACCATCCGAATCATCAAGATACATTCGTAACGCTGTGCCCAATTGGCGCAAGTTACTCCTGCATACCACGGATTGAGATTCCCCTCCGGCGCGCGCCATCGCCGGGAGTAACAGAGCTGCCAGGATCACGATGATGATGATGATGACGAGCAGCTCGATTATAGTGAAACCAGACCGAACGCGAGGCGCCCCTTTTTCTCGACGCTGAGTAGCAAAATGATGGCATCCCGCCTCAATTCCACAAATGGCGAGTCTATTCTTCAGCAGCATGCCCAACCTGCTTTCGCTGATCCTTCGCCTGCGACAGCCCTTCTTCGACGCTGCTCGGCTTACGACAGTCCTTGGCTCGCTTCTTTTAGGACTAGTGTCGGAAGATTCCTGGTCCAGACCTCCGCTGCTAGTCGTACCATAGAAATTGCCGTCGCTGCCCTGCACCAGCCCGGGCTGGGGAACTGCGCCATTGGTCGAGAACCCGAAGGAATGAAGGCTGGTGAAGACTACGCCAGCCTGAGCCGCAAGAGCCAGAAGGAGGAGCGCAGCGGCGCAGGGGAGTTGCAGCAGCGGAGTGAAAAACGGCGTCCTGCCAGAGACCGGATCGGCCAGCGCGGAGGTTTTACTTTTGTTAGCGAGTGTCATGAGTTGGGTTTTCATTCAGGGATTCAGGTTGTAATCGGTTTGTTCTGCTTTGCGCCTATTTGGTTCTGGCTGTTTAGAGGTAGATGGTTTTGGTTTTGTGGCTGGAGCCAATGATCATGGGGCGGGCAGGCGGCGGACGGCAGCGAGGTTCGCACTCGGTGTGCCATTCTCCACATCACCGATCACGCACACGTTGCCGAAAGCATCGCTGGCGGCGCCCATCGCCGCTGCCGAGGTGTAGCCGGTGGGCAGGAAGATGTCAGTGTTGGTCCAGGTGGCGCCGCCGTCAGCGCTGCCGCGCACCAGCCAGGTCTCAGGCGTCGTCATAGTCGAGCCGAGGGCGAACACGCGGCCAAACACATCCACCATCAGGCTCGTGCCGCCGGCCGGCCACAGGTTCGCGACGGAGTCCACGGTGGACCAGGTGGTTCCGTTGTTCGAGCTTTTGCGGACGATCCAGCCGTATTGATACCCATGGTTGACTGCTTTTTGGTACCGGCCGATGGCGTAGATGGACCCGTCCGCCCCGGCGGTTACGCTGTAGGCGTTGGCCAGCGTGTTGGCGTCCACGGTGGACCAGGTGGCTCCGCCATCGGTGCTGCGCCGCACCGCCCAACCGGAAAGTGAAGGGGCCTCCCCGCAGACGAAGATCTGGTCCGGTTGACTGGCGGCGCCGGGACGAACTGAGATCGATTGGGCATCGTCCCTGATGTTGTTGTCCACCATGGTCCAGGTGATGCCGCCCGCCGCGTTGAGCACCCCTTTGCGCACGATCCAGCGCGGGGCCGCAACAACGCCACACACGTAAACGGCACCCGAGTTGCCGGCCGCTAGATCCGTCGAAAGGAACACGTTGGTTTGTGGGAACGTGTTGGTATTCCCAAGCCAAGGATCGGAGACGGTCCAGGTGGCGCCGTGGTCCTGGGAAAACCAGACAAACGCTTTACCGCTGACGGTGGCGCTGCGGGTGCCGCAAGCGTAGAGGGTTCCGTCCGGTGCGGCGGTGAGCTTGGCCGCGTAACCGGGGATGGAGCCGACGGTCTGCCAGTTTAGGCCGGTGTTGGTGCTGACGCTGACGACGGTGGAGACCGGCGTGGTGGTCGAGTTGGTCGAAATGGACAGGGTGATGAAGTGGCCCGAAGGGTCGGCCACGATGGCGCGCCCGGAATAAGGCGTGAGGGCATCGGTGGTTTCCCAGGTGGACTGGGCGAAGGTCGTGGTGAGCGGCGCCAGCAGCAGGGCAGCACCGAGAGTAAGGAGGTGAGGTGTTTTCGTTTTCATTGAGTATAATTGTTTTATCTAGTTTTCTCTTGTTCCGGCGCGCCGACCATCGGTGCGCTCAAGAGGGGAATCGGACGAGTTTATGGGAATCTTTCAAGAATCTTATTGGGCTTGGAGAGGACCCCGTTCCGGAGGGCCGAGTTACACGAGGCCCTGACGAAAAGAAAGGGGCAGCCGCCCGCGAACTATAGACGTGAAGATGGGGACTTGCGCACTCGAGAGATTGGGACTCGCAAAGCTCGTCCCTCCGGTGTTGTACTTTAGGAGGGCCGAGTTCTACGAGGCCCTGATCAACTGCCGGCGTGGGTCAGACGCAGATCAGGGGAGGAAATGTTGGGAACTCACAGTGCTCGTCCCTCCGAGTAATGGCTCCAGGGGCGTCATTGACTCAACCTGAAGAACTGCTGAGCGCCGGAGATGGAATTGGTTACTACGTTCTGATCGTTGACGATGACTGGAGCCGGAGTATTGGTGGTCCAGACCGCCGATGAACCAACGTTGGTGGTGGATTGCAGCGTGAACCCTGTGGCATTGGTCGGCCACGTTAATACGACATTGCCGCCTGAAGGGGTTAGGGTCAGTTGTGGGGGAAGAACGAAGCTGAAAACCGTGCCATGGCCCGCAGTGCCCCCTTGAGTCGCAGCCCCATAAAGGGTGTTGCCAGATAGTATCAGACTAACGGTTTGCCACACGGTGTCGCCAGTGTAGATGGTCGTAAACCCTGAACCGTCGGTGTTCACGGCGTATACATCGCCATTCCTCCAATATAGAGTTGTCCCCGATAAAACCAAACTAATAGTTTGATATAGGGCGCTGCCACTGTAGAGAGTTGTGAACCCTGTGCCATCTATGTTGACCTTGAACACCGTGCCATAGCCCCCATTGCCCCCACCCGTCGTCGTCCCATAGAGGGTATTGCCTGATATGATTACACCGAAAGACGGGTAGGCTCCTTCAGTGTTTTTATTATTTGGGGGGCTCGCAACTCCTGGGGGACCGAAATTATGCAGGGTGGTAAAGCCCGAGCCATCGGTGTTAATGGTGAAAACCGTGCCATTGCCGAAAATGCCACCTCCAAACGCCGTGCCATAGAGGGTGCTGCCCGATAAGACCAAGTAATTTGGACCACTTCCGTCGGAATTGGTTTCGAAGGAGTAAGCATTCCAGCTCTCGATCGAAAAATCATACAAGTCAGTAAAGCCTGAGCCATCGGTGTTGATGGCGAACAAGTTGCCTATGCCATTGCCGCCACCACTCGTTGTTCCAAAGAGTGTGCTGCCTGACAAAACCAATCCAGCATTACCCGGCCACTTTCCACCGCTGCCTCCACTGAAGCTATATAGGGCTGAAAACCCGGTTCCGTCAGTGTTGACGGCAAACACTACGCCTACACCCGAACTGCCACCATAGAGTGTTGTTCCATAAAGTGTGTTACTTGATATGACTAAGTCGCCAAAGGGCGTAGCCCCGTCGTTGTTGACGTTAGGAGAACCGGGGTCAAACGCCGAAAAACTATACAGGGTCGTGAAGGTCTGAGCCGTCACCGGACCAGCCAGCATAAAGCCGACACCGGTGAGCAGAACGGGGAGGAGGAAGAGATTTCTAATGTGTGTGTTCATGTGGTGGTAAAGGCCAGGGCAATCTTTAGTTTCAGGATCACGGTGCGGCCAGCCGGCGGACGGGAGCGAGGCCGGCACTCGGCGTGCCATTCTCCACATCACCGATCACACAAACGTTGCCGAAAGCATCGCTAGCGGCGCCAAAGGCCTGCGACCACGTATATCCGGCTGGTAGGAAAGTATCGGTCGTGGTCCAGGTAGCGCCGCCGTCAGCGCTCCCGCGCACCAGCCAGGTGTAAGGATTCGTATACAGGAATCCGACGGCGAAAACGCGGCCGAATGCATCCACCATCAGACTCCTGGCGTATGCCGGGTGCCCGTTGAGGGCAAAGTCCACGCTGGTCCAGCTTGCGCCATCGTTGGTGCTCTTCTGCACGAGCCAGCCGGGTTCGCTGGTCGTGGTATAATTCGTGGTGACCACCTGCTGATGGTGGACGATGGTTGTGGTCACATTGGTGGCGGTGATAATATTTGTGGTGATCGCACCATCCACGTAAAGGTCACCATTCGTGTCGGCTGCCACACTGTAAGCGGTGCCCAGACCATTGGCCTCAATGGTCGCCCAGGTGGCGCCGCCATCGGCGCTGCGCCGGACCGTCCAGGCACTGCTCGCCTGGCCGCAGACCACAATGTAGTCGGGTTGGCCAACAGGACCCGGACGAATGGCGATCGAGGAGGGCTGGACGCCAGCAAACGTGTCCACTGTGGTCCAGACCAGACCCGAGGAGGTCTGCTGCCCTTTGCGAACAACCCATTTGCCCCCGCCCAAGATGTCGCCGCAGACATAAACCACTCCCGAGTTGCCGGCGCCCAGATCCAACGCGAGAAACGTGTTGGTTTGTCCGGCCCAGGGATCAGAGACGGTCCAGTTAGTACCGTGGTCTTGGGAAGACCAGACGAAGGCCTTGCCGCTTACCGTCGCGCTACGGTTGCCCGAGGCATAGAGCGTCCCGTCTGGGGCCGCGGTCAGCTTGAGGGCGTAGCCGGGGATTAAGCCGACGGTTTGCCAGGCCAGGCCGGTGTTGGTGCTGAGGCTGACGGCGGTCGTTACCGGGCCGGTGCTGGAGGTTGAGTCGTCAATCGCCAGGCTGATAAAATTCCCAGCCGCGTCTGCGACAATGGCCCGTCCGCGGTAAGGCGTGAGGGCATCGGTGGTTTCCCAGATGGATTGGGCAAGGGTGGAGGTGAGCGGCGCCAGCAGCAGGGCTGCGCCGAGAGTAAGGACGTGCGGTATATTCGTTTTCATTAAGTATAATTGTTGCGGGCTATCTAATCGACTCAACCTGCCCCAATAGGTTGGGGTTTCCTCCTTTGAGTTGTTTGTAGGGAGTCGGGGGCACTTCTACCGCCTGCTGCACCAATCGGTAGAAGAGCTTGCCCCGAAAGGCAGAGTTTCGGCGATTAAAGCGGAAGGTGAATTCATCGAGGTAGTAATCCAAATGATCTGGGCGTACGGCTCCCTGGTGTGTGCCAAGCAACCAACGCTTCAGTAGCGCCGCCACCCGATGCACCCGAGGCAGCAACTTGGTTGGTGCGTCCGCCCCTTGACCACGCAGAACATGGGCGGCGTGAAGGTAGCCCCAAGCGGGTAGCCCACTGTAAGCCTCCCATCCGTCCGTATGCACCCGGCTGCCTGGAGTCACGCTGGCTTCGACAAAGGCCCGGAGGCTTTGAGCGGAGGCATCGGCAATTCGAGCCAAACGAATGCGCCCAATGCCCCTGCCATCTATCTGTGCGGCGATGGACACCAACGCCTTATTTCGGCTGCCTCGCCCGCGCGGTCCCTCAGCCAAACCGCCCACGTAGGTTTCATCGACTTCCACTTCCCCACCCAAGCGATCCCGCCCCGGACGCACCATCGCGCGTCGCAACTTGTGCAGCCAACTCCAAGCGGTCAGGTAATGCCCCAAACCTAACACCCGTTGCAGTCCCAAAGCGCTGGCCCCGTTCTTCTGACTGGTGACGTGCCAGATCGCCCGAAACCACAACCGCAAGGGCTGCCGGGTGTCCTGAAAGATGGTTCCGGCCGTGACTGTGGTTTGATGACGGCAGGTAGTGCAAACCCAGCGTTGGTGAACAGTCGCCCAAGCTTGGCGCCCCTGACAACGCGGGCACACAAACCCATCGGGCCAGCGGAGAGCGAAAAGATAGGCGCGACAGGCGTCCTCGGTGGCAAACCGCTGCTCAAATGCCAAGAGAGTTCTCGGATAATCCTCAGCCACGCCCCACCACTACCGGCAGGGGCAGGTTGAGTCAATTAGATAGCCCGCTAATTGTTTTCTCTTGTTCTGGCGCCCCGACCATTGGTGCGCTCAAGAGGGGAATCGGACGAGTTTATGGGAATCTTTCAACAATCTAATTATGTGCAGTAACAACGGACGCAGGCGAGGTGTGAACCCATTTGGAGTGCAGCGGCGCGGCGCTCTTCCTACTGTCCGCGCAGCCGGAAGAAGCCGGTCGGAGCGGTTGGAACGGTCGTGTCCACGGTGACCACATTCTGATCCCCGACTACGGTCGCCGGGAGACTGCAATCCTGCCAGTCGCCGCCGTTGGCCAGCGTGGTGGCGGATTGGAGGACGAAGCCGGAGGCGTTGGTTGGCCACGAGAGCAAGACGGTGGAGCTCGAAAGCACGAGGGTGAGCTGAGGGAGAACATTGCCTAAGCCGGTAAATATATACGCGGCGCCGGACAAAGGGGCAGAATTGTTCGCTTGGTTCCCGTTAACTCCGGTGGCGTTGCTGGACTCATACGCCGCGCTTACCAGTACTGTGCCTCCCGCCACCGCCGTCTTGCTTCCGAAAAGATCGTTCGCCTCAGTGTTGGAGGCTTTGAGATAAGCTTGCTGGGTCCAATTCGTGCCGCTGCGCACGAAAACGTAAACCGCGCCGGCACCAATGGCGCTGTTGTTGGATTGGTTGCCGTTGACTCCGATGGCGTTGCTGGACTCCCAATACGCACTAACCACGACAGTATCTCCTGCAATGGCCACAGGATCGCCGAATCTGTCGCCGGCCCCAGTGTTGGAGGCTTTGAGATAAGCCTGCTGGCTCCAGTTAGTGCCGCTGCGCACGAACACGTAGCCCGCTCCGGCTTCAGTGGCGCTGTTGTCGCTTTGGTCGCCGTTGATTCCAGTAGCTTTGCTGGCCTCAAAATCCGCCCCGACCACAACTGTGTCGCCCGATATTGCCACCGACCAGCCGAAATTGTCACCAGCGTCGGTGTTGGAGGCTTTAAGATAAGCTTGCTGGCTCCAGGTGGTCCCGCTGCGCACGAACACATAGGCCGCACCGGCACCGCTGGTGCTGTTGTCGCTCTGGTCGCCGTTGACGCCCGTGGCGCTGCTCGACTCCCCGGGTGCTCCGACGACCAGTGTGTCGCCGTCCAAGGACACCGACTCGCCAAACATGTCGCCAGAGTCCGTGTTGGAGGCTTTGAGATAGGCTTGCTGGGTCCAATTCGTGCCGCTGCGCACAAAGACGTAAGCCGCCCCAGCGCCCGGGGCGCTATTGTCGCTCTGGTCGGCGTTGACGCCGGTGGCGTTACTCGGCTCGTAGGGCGCCCCGATCACGATAGTGTCTCTGGAAATAGCCACCGAAAAAAGGCCGAAGTTCTCGTTCGAGCCCGTGTTGGAGGCCTTTAGATAGGCTTGTTGGCTCCAGTTGGTCCCGCTGCGCACGAACACGTAGGCCGCACCGGCGCCTGGGGCGCTGTTGTCGCTCTGGTCACCGTTGATGCCCGTGGCGCTGCTCGACTCCCCGGGTGCTCCGACGACCAGTGTATCGCCATCCAGGGACACCGACTCGCCAAACATGTCGCGCGAGTCCGTGTTGGAGGCTTTGAGATAAGCTTGCTGGCTCCAGTTGGTCCCGCTGCGCACAAAGACGTAGGCCGCGCCAGCGCCTGGGGCGCTCTTGTCGCTCTGCTCACCGTTGACGCCCGTGGCGTTACTCGGCTCGTAAGGCGCCCCGATCACGACAGTGTCTCCGGAAATGGCCACTGAAAGGCCGAATTACTCGTTTGAGCCCGTGTTGGATGCTTTTAGATAGGCTTGTTGCGCTATGGGGTCGATGGTCAGCGGGTAGCGTGCGCCGCGCTCCTCGACAGCAAGCTCCAGCCCCTCGACGACCGCCTCGAAGCGCGCAGGCAATACGCGGCCGTCGGCGTCCCGCACAGCCAGTCCCCCATAAGTGAGGGCGACGACGCCTTGGCCGTCCACGAAGTGAACGCTTTGCCCACTCGCCTGGACTCTTGGGCCCAAGCCACCTCGCACGGCGAGGTGCAATAGCAGCCGGTCGCCCTCGCCTGCCGGTCGCTGACGCACATTGAAACCATGTTCGAGCCCACGCGGGTCGTTGAGAAACCATTCTTGTAACGTGGCATCCCAATCGTAGGACACTCGCTGTCCCGCTGTGCTCACACGGGGTTTGCCGGTGACGGCACATTCATGGCCGGGAAAGCCGTAGCTTTGAAGTTCCAATCCCCATTGCCAGCCCCCGGCCTGGGGGTGGGTGAGGAAGCCGCGGTCGTCAAAGCGGATCTGCCATTGCAGCCCCGGATTATGCGCCTCAAACCCGCCCTCCACGGGGAAGACGGCATGGCGATGCCGCTCATATTGCTGGCAGATGTCAGACCATTCCGGTGTGGTGAGCCCCCTGGCACAGCGTCAGGGGACAAGAGATATTGGGTACGGGCTGCAGTGACGAATGGCGCTGCAGCGACCAGTAGCAAGGCGGCGAGCGCCGAGTAAGAAACTGGAATCTTCATAAAGAAACCTCTGAATCCAGCCGCATTTGTTTCGTCATCAAATAGCCGCTGCGCGGACCTCATCGCCACCGGCTGGCCGCGGGTTGGCGGGTGTGGAGATGGCGATGACATACAGGCCGGCCGCCTCATCTGTGGCGATATAGGCATAGTTGCCAGCCACGGCAACCGCCTTCGCGTAGCCCGGCCATTGACCAACTAGGACCGGGTCGGTCGCGTGCAGGCTTCCCTGGGCGAACAAGGCGACGGCAGTCAAGGTGGCCGCAAGCGTAAGTCGGCTGGGGTTCATGGCGCGCAATGCAGCTCCTTTATCTGGGAAGATTGATTCGATGTTCACGGCGCGGGCAGGCGGCGGATGGGGGCAAGGTCGGCACTGGCGGTGCCGTTCTCGACGTCGCCGACGACGCAGACATTGCCGAATGCATCCTCAGCGATGCTGTGAGCCTGCCCATAGGAATAGCCAATAGGGAGGAACGCATCGGCCGGGGTCCATGTGGCGCCGCCGTCCGCACTGCCGCGCACGAGCCAGACCTCAGTTGTCGCCGTGGATATCCAACCGACTGCGAAGACCCGGCCAAGAGTATCGGCGGTGAGGCAGGAAGCATAGGTGGGCCATCCGTTGGCGACGTAATCCACGTCCGTCCAAGTCGCGCCACCGTCGGTGCTCCGGGACAGGAGCCAGCCATACACAGTCGTGTACCCCGTTCTTTTAGAGCCCACGGTCTTGGTGTTGCGAGTGGCAACGTAAATCGAGCTATCGGGGCCGACAATGGCATCCATGGCTGACATGGGCGAATTGGTGCCACGGTAGTTTCCCAAGGTCGCCCATGTCGCGCCGCCATCCAGACTGCGGCGCATGGTGAAAACACCGCCAGCGACAAGGACGTCGTCGGGTTGACCGGGAGCGCCTGGACGGACAAAAACCGATTGGGGCTGACCGGAGGATTGGCTGTCCACAGTGGACCAGGTGAGGCCACCGGATGTTGTGCGATGACCTTTACGCACGATCCAACTGCCTCCGGTGAAGGTGCCAAAGCCGCAAACGTAAATGTCTCCGGAATTGCCGGCGGCCACATCGTGGCATATGAAAGTAGTGGTTTGGGCCGCCCAGGGATCGAACTGGGTCCAGGTGGTTCCGTGATCGAGCGATTGCCAGATAACGGCACGGCCGCTCACGGTAGCGGTGCGATTGCCGCTGGCGAACAGTGCGCCATCCGGGGCTGCGCTGAGATGAACCGCGTATCCGGCAATCGAGCCGTTCGTCTGCCACGTCGCGCCACCATCGCTGCTCAAACTCACGGCGGTCGAGACTGGTCCGGTGCCCGAGGTCGAATTGTCGAGCGCCAGGCTGATGAAGTTACCGTCGTTATCGGCGACGATGGCGATGCCACGCCAAGGCGTTAGTGCATCCACGGTTTCCCAAGTGGACTGGGCGAAGGTGGTGGTAAGTGGCGCGAGCAGCAGGGCTGCGCCGAGAGTAAGGACGTGCGGTGTATTCGTTTTCATTGAATATAATGGTTGTGTTTTCTCTTGTTCCGGCGCACCGATCATCGGTGCGCCCAGGAGGGGAATCGGACGAGTTTATGGGAATCTTTCAACAATCTTATTGAGCGTGGAGAGGACCCCGTTCCGGAGGGCCGAGT
>OBLW0100004851.1_pt1 | contig 10158 bp, 9 predicted proteins | sample 1520161 | NCBI WGS metagenome assembly OBLW01 (sample SAMEA3539309, study PRJEB22396) | soil metagenome | biome: tundra; feature: field; material: soil | place: USA | collected 2010-05 | depth 0.15 m | reverse complement strand
GCAGGAACTCGCGGCGGTCGAGGCCGAATTGATCACGGCGCCGGATGAGGTGCTGCGCTTTCATTCCCGGCCGTTGGCCGCGGCAGCTCTTCAAGCCTGAACGCGTCGCGCTCCCACGACAGGCAGCTGCCCTGATCGTGCCAGGCGCCGAGCACGATTCGCCGCGCCGGCACTCCATCGAGTTCGAATTCATGCACGGCGGGACGATGGGTATGACCGTGGATCAGCAAGTGCACGCCGCAGGCGCGCATCGCCGCGGCCACCGCGTTGGCATCGACATCCATGATCTCGCCCGCCGTACGCTGGGTATGACGGCGGCTGCCGTCGCGGGCCTGCTGCGCGAGGCTGCGCCGCAAGCTCAAGGGCAAGCTCAGGAAGCGCTGCTGCCAGCTCGGCGCGCGCACCACGCCACGCAGCAGCTGGTAGGGGCGATCGGCCGTGCACAGCGCATCGCCATGCGTGAGCAGCGCGCTCTGGCCGTGTAGATCGATGATGACCGGATCGGCGAGCAGGCGTGTGCCGCTGCGCTGCGCGAAGCCTCGCTGCAGCAGAAAATCGCGATTGCCGTGCATCACATAGCAGGGCACGCCGTGCGCCGACAACTCGCGCAGCGCCTCGCAGATGAGGGCGCGATGCGGATCCTCGTCATCGTCGCCAACCCACGATTCGAATAGATCGCCGAGGATGTAGAGCGCATCGGCGCTCACGGCTCGCAGCCTCAGGAATTCGATGAACTGTGCTCCGGCCGCGGGTTCGAGCGCATCCAGATGCAGATCGGAGACGAACAGCGTAGTCAAGGCGTATCGCTCGGCCCTTGGGATTTAGGCTACATTGTACGGATGTCCACCAGCTTCGTCGTGACGCGCTTTGCGCCCAGCCCCAGCGGCGAGCTGCACCTGGGTAATGCGCGCACGGCACTATTCAATTTCCTGCTGGCGCGGGCCCATGGCGGCAGCTTCGTACTGCGCATCGAGGACACGGACATCGAGCGCACACAGGAGCGCTACGTCGAGGCGCTGTGCACGGATCTATCCTGGTTGGGACTGCATTGGGATGAGGGTCCCTACCGGCAGTCGCAGCGCGCAGAGCTGTACGCGCGCTACTTCCAGCAGCTCGAGCAGGCGCGCCGCGTCTATGCGTGTTTCTGCACGCCATTGCAGCTCGATCTGTCGCGGCGCAGCCAGCTTGCAGCGGGCCGGCCGCCGCGCTATGCCGGCACCTGCCGCGATCTGAGTGCGGCGCAGGTCGCCGTGCGGCGGGCTGAGGGTTGCCGCCCAAGCCTGCGCTTCCGGGTGCCGTGCGGGCAGCGCCTGGAGTTCCAGGATCTGGTGCATGGCCCGCAGAGCTTCCTGTCCGACGATATCGGCGATTTCATCGTTCGACGCGAAGACGGGACTGCGGCATTTTTTTTCTGCAACGCCGTGGACGATGCGCTGATGCACGTGAGTCACGTGTTGCGCGGCGAGGACCATCTGTCCAATACGCCGCGCCAGCGGCTGCTGCTCGAAGCCCTGGGGCTTGCAGTACCGCAGTATGGCCACGTGTCGCTGCTCATCGGCGCCGATGGCACGCCGCTGTCCAAGCGCCATGGTGCTACCAGCGTGCGCGAGTTGCGCGAGACGGGCTATGCGGCCAGCGCGGTCTGCAATCACCTGTTCCGGCTCGGCCATTCCACGGCGCTGAATGATTCCCTGACGCTCGAGCAGATGGCGCAGGGCTTCGAGCTCTCGCATCTGCAGCGCGCGCCGGCGCACTTCGAGACGGCGCAACTGCGCCACTGGCAGAGCGAGTGGGTCCATTCTCTCTCGGCGGGGGAGGCGCGCGAGTGGCTGGCACCGATGCTGCCGCGAGAGCTTGACGAGGCGCGGGCGGCGGCGTTCATCACTGCGGTACTGCCCAATGTGGTGCTGCCGGAGGATGCGCGGCTCTGGCAGCAGATCATCTTCGGCGAGGCGCTGTCCTACGATGAGCCCGCGCTGCGCGCGGCGCAGGAGGCCGGTCCTGAATTCTTCTCCGCGGCAGCCAATGCCGTGCAGGGGCACGCAGATCTCGGCGCGTTGCGTGGCGCCACCGGCCGCAAGGGCGCGGCGTTCTTCATGCCGCTGCGGGCCGCTCTGACGGGACGGCTGCACGGTCCGGAACTCGCTCCGCTGCTCGCGGCTATGCCGGCCGAACGCGTGCGCGAGCGCCTGCTGCAGTTCGCTCGTGTCCGCTCATAAGCACCACTGTTGCCAGTCACCATGCTGCAGATCCACAACAGCTTGAGCGGACGAAAAGAGCAGTTCAGGCCGATCCATCCCGGCCGGGCCGGACTGTATGTCTGCGGCGTGACCGTCTATGACTATTGCCACGTGGGTCATGCGCGCTGCTACGTGGTCTTCGACGTGATTCGACGCTGGCTGCGCTACCGCGGCTTCGATGTGAATTACGTGCGCAATATTACCGATATCGACGACAAGATCATCCGCCGCGCCGCAGAGAACGCTGAGCCCGTCGATGCCCTCACGGCGCGCTTCATCAAGGCGATGCACGAGGATTTTGCGGCGCTCGCGATCGAGCCGCCGGACCACGAGCCGCGGGCCACCGAGTACGTTCCCGGCATCATCGAGCTGATCGAGCGGCTGATCGCGCGCGGCTACGCCTACCTGAGTGCGCACGGGGATGTGCTGTATGCGGTGGCGAAGTATTCACAGTATGGCCGCCTGTCGGGCAAGCGGCTCGCGGATCTGCGCGCCGGCGCGCGCGTCGAAGTCGATGTCAGCAAGCGCGATCCGCTGGATTTCGTGCTGTGGAAGGCGGCCAAGCCTGGCGAGCCATCCTGGGAGTCGCCCTGGGGCGCAGGCCGCCCGGGTTGGCACATCGAGTGCTCCGCCATGGCCATGGCGCTGCTCGGAACGCATTTCGATCTGCACGGCGGCGGCATGGACTTGAAATTTCCGCATCATGAAAACGAGATCGCGCAGTCCTGTGCGGCCAACGACGGCGAGTTCGTGAACCTCTGGATACACAACGGTTTCGTCAATATCGACGACGAGAAGATGTCCAAGTCGCTCGGCAATTTCTTCACCGTGCGCGAGCTGCTGCCGCGCCTGCGCCACCCCGAGGTGCTGCGGGCATTTCTACTCTCGAGCCATTATCGCGGCCCGATCCAATACAGCGCGGTGCAACTCGAGCAGGCCGATGCGGCCTTGAGCCGCCTATACACCTCGCTGCGCGGCCTGACCGTCGCGCCCGGGGCCGCGCGCAGCGAGCACAGCGAGCGCTTCGAGGCGGCGCTCGATGACGATTTCAATACTCCGGAGGCCTTTGCCGTGCTGCAGGGCATGGCCCGTGAGCTCAATGCCGCCCGTGCACGAGGGCACGCCGCGCTGGCGGCTGCGCTGGCGCCCGAACTGTTACGGCTGGCTGGGCTATTGGGTTTGCTGGCAGTCGCGTCGGAACAGTGGTTCAAGCTCAGCTCCCCGACGCCGCTGGCGAGCGAGCAGGCACGGGGTTCGCCGATCGAGCTCGATGAGGCGGGGATCGAGGCCCTGATTGCCGCGCGACTGGCCGCGCGCCAGGCGCGGGATTTCGCTGCGGCGGATCGCATTCGCGAGCAGCTAGCGAGCTCGAGCGTCGTGCTAGAGGATCAGCCCGGCGGCCGTACGCTCTGGAAGCGGCTCTGAATGACGCTCTCGTAGGCCTGCAGCGTCTGCTTTGCCACGGTTTCGATATGGTAGGCGCTCAGGTCGTGTTGGGCGCGGGGCGTGCGTGCGGTGTAGTGGTGGCGCAGCCGCGCAGTGAGCGCCTCGAGATCATCGATCGGTACCAGATCGCCGCCAAAGCGGGCGAGCAGTTCTTTCGGGCCATCCGCGGCGGTGGCCAGCACCGGCACGCCGGCGTCCAGCGCCTCGAGTACCACACGCCCCAGCGGCTCTCGCCGCGACGGGCTCACGAACAGGTCAAAGGCCTGGTAATAGTCCTTCACGTCGCCGCGAAAGCCCGGCAGGCTCACCCGCGGGCCGGCCAAACGCGCCAGGCGCCCGCGCTCGCGTCCCGCCCCTAATATCGCCAGACGCGCCGTGGGCAGCGCGGCGCGTTGGAAGGCTTCGATCAGCAGATCGAAGCCTTTGCTGTAGGCCAGCCGTCCGACTGCGCCGATCAGGTACTCCGGTTCGGATACGCCAAGCTCGGCGCGCCGCGCCGCGATCTCGGCGGGCTGAAGGCGTCGGGCTGGAATCATCGATTCGTTGATGAAGAATGTCTGGCCGCGATAGTTGCGAGGGATATCGCGCTGCTGCCAGGCGGCGATGCAGATGAGCCCGTCCATTGCCGCGAAGTGCGGACCGTTGACCGTCAGGTGCAGGGTGGCGATGGTGGCCGCGTCGGGTCGAATGCGAGCCAGCAGGCGCGTCGAGCGCCGCAAGTGCGCATGCACCACATCCGGGGCGAACTGCGCGAGCGCCGCGCACACCGCTGCGCGCGGCCACCAGTTGCCCACCTCGATGACCTGGACGGCCGAATCGAGCCGATCGCGGATACTCGCTCCGCCCGCGCCGCGATGGCCCCGCCTGATGATCAGCAGCAGCGCGTGTTCACGGACATGGGCATTGCACATCTCGGCCGTGGCGCGTTCGGTGCCCGCAAAACCGCGCGAGAGAAGCATATGAGCGATGCGCATGCAACTATGATAGCGGCATGGAGCAGGAGCGATTGCAGGTTCGACTCATCGGCAAGGCCAATGGCGTGGGGCTGTCGCGTGACTTCGATCTGCTCGCCGGGGCGCTGCGCGCCTGTGGTTGCGAGGTGACGCTGCGAGGATGCGAGCGGCGCGATCGCAAGCGCCGACGCGGGCTATTGACCCGGCTTGCCGCCCGCGCGCGAGGGCTGCGCACGTCGGTGAGCGGCGCGCGCGCCGGGGGGCTCTACGACGTCAACCTCATGCTCGAGCACGTCTGGCCGCAGTTCCTGCACGAGGCAGCCTGCAATGTGCTGGTGCCCAATCCGGAGTGGTTCGATCGCCGTGACGTGGCATTTCTCGGCGCCGCAAATCGCATCTGGGCGAAGACGGCACTGGCTGAGCGACTGTTTGCGGCACGCGGCTGCCGTGCGGTGCATATCGGCTTCGACAGCCTCGATCGCTACCAGCCCGGCACCACGCGCCAGCCGCGGTTCCTGCATTTGGCCGGCCGCAGTCCGCTCAAGGGCACCTCGCGCTTGCTGTCGCTATGGCGGCGCCATCCCGAGTGGCCGCTGCTCACGATCGTGCAGGACGGCGAGCTGCAGATCGGCGCTGCCGGCGCGGCGGCTAATATTGAGTTTCACCGCGGCTTTTTGAGTGAGCAGGCATTGCGCGCGCTACAAAACGCGCACCGGTTTCATCTCTGCACCTCGGAGGCGGAGGGCTGGGGGCATTACATCGTCGAAGCCATGAGCGTCGGCGCCGTCACATTCACCTGCGATGCGCCGCCGATGAATGAGCTCATTGCCGCCGAGCGCGGCGTGTTGGTCGCAGCTTGCCTTGGCGAGCGCCACAATCTCGCCACGCTCTGCCATTTCGATGACACGGCGCTGGAGGCCGAGATCGCGCGAGTGCTTGCGATGGCACCGGCGCAGTGGGATGCCATCGGCGCGGCGGCGCGCCGCTGGTTTCTCGACAACAAGCACGGCTTCGTCGCCCGGGTGCAGCGCGCGCTGACCGAGCTCGCAGTGGCTGCGCGGCGCGGCAGGCGTCAGCCATGAATGCCAGCGCACCGCTGCCGATCAGCCTGCTGGTGCTGACCTACAACGAGGCCGCGAATATTGCGCGCTGCCTGGACAGCGTGAGCTTTGCGCAGGAAAAACTGGTCGTCGACTGCGGCAGCACGGATGCGACCGTTGAGATAGCGTGCGCTCACGGCGCACGGGTGGTAACGCAGCCGTGGCTCGGTTTCGGGTTGCAGCGCCGTGCGGCGACCGCACTCGCGCGCCATCCCTGGATACTGTTTCTCGATGCCGACGAATGGCTCTCGAGCGAGCTGGCCAGCGAGCTCGAAACGCGCCTGCCGCAGCTGCTGGAGTCGGCCTATGCCGGGGCTTATCTGCGGCGCTCGGCATGGTTCATGGGTGCGCGTATGCGCTGGTATCGACCGTTGGCGCGCGAGCGCATCGAGCGTCTGTATCATCGCGGGCGCGCGCAATGGACGGATGCGGCCGTGCACGAGGCGCTGCGTTTCATGGGTCCGGCGATTGAGCTGCACGCGCCGCTGCTGCACGCCTATACCCCGAGCCTGGCGCAGCGGGTGCTCAAGGATGTCTATTACGCCGAGCTGCGTGCCCGCGAGTGGAACGCGCGCGGCCGGCGCAGCCAACTTTGGTTCGCACCGATCGTCTTTCTGGCGACCTTTTTCAAGGACTATGTGCTGCGATTGGGCGCGCTGGACGGCGCGCGCGGCTACGTCGCCGCGCACCTCGCTGCCAGCTATGCGGTCTATAAGCGTCTGCGCTGCTACGAGATGGGCGTCCATCCCGAATCGATCGAACTCGCACGCGCCGCCCTGGCACGCCATGGCCTCGAGCGCGGCAAATCATGAGCGCGGCGAGGGCATCGAGCAGATGCAGGTGATTTTTCGCCCGGACCGCGGCCACGATCCGGCGATTCACGAGGTGATCGCCGCTTTCGCCTCGAGCCGGATCGGCGCCGGCTTCATCGGCTATCATCGATCCGGGCGCCTCACGGGCAAGTTGTCACAACGTATCCATGAGGTCGGGCGCGTCATCTATAATTCCGAGACCATGCGGCAAGCCATCGAAAAGCGCGAACATTTCGCCGACAGCGTCCCGGTGCCTCTCGAGACTCCAGCGTGGCAGTCACTCTGGCATCGGCCACTCGGTCAGCCGCTCGATCCGCTCGCCGAGAGCCGAGCGTGAGGGGCTGCGGTCGCGGCCATCGAGCCGCTGCCATCGCGGCGGGTGCCGCGGGCATCGCCCTCTGGATCCTGAGCCGCGGCGCGCTGGCGAGCGGCGCCAGCCCCTACCTGCCACTGAATCTTGCCCCCGAAATCGAGCGCCAGGTCGAGCGCGTGCTGGTGCTGGGCGGCCGGACGGTAATGACGCGCCCGGTGCCGATCGCGACGGTGCTCGAAGCGCTGCCCAAGGCCTGCAAGCGCGACGCCGCGCTATGCCATCAGGTCCGGCACTATCTGGATCGATATTTCGGTGAGGCCGGCGTGACCGAGGCCAGCGCCGAAGTCGCGGCCGCGACGCATTCAACGACGACCTTGCCGAACGAGCGCGGCGAGCGGCTCGACTCGCCCTGGGATGCCTCGGCCGTGGCCTTCTATCGCCCCGCTGATCATCTGCTGCTCACGGCCGGCGGCGTTGCCTATGGCGGCACCGACGGCCGCTTCAGCCCGGATGGCACCATGCTGAGCACCGGCAATCAGTACCTGCAGATCGATGCGGGTTACCGCGCCCAATGGCTCTCGCCGCTGACCGACAGCAGCATGCTGGTGAGTACCGAGGCACCGACGATGCCCTCGCTCACCCTCTCCAACCAGCAGCCGATCGGTTCGCTGGGGCTTCAGTACCAGTTCTTTGTGGCCGAGATGAGCTATTCGAAACACATTTTGTGGAACGGCGTCGATACGGCTGGCCATCCGCGCATGGCGGGACTGCATCTGGGTATCGAGCCCGTGGACGGCTGGGCGATCTCGGGCAACAGCGTATGGCAGTTCGGCGGCGGCGGCCGGCCGGGCTCGTTCAAGGATTTCCTGAATAACTTCTTCAAATCGACCAATTTCAATGGCAGCGCGAGCCCAAACCTCAATAGCCGTTTCAGCAACCGGGCGGTTTCGATCACGAGCGCCTACACCTTTCCGACCCGCTCGCCGTTCGAGGCCTATGTGGAGTACGCGGGCCGGGACAGCTTCCATGGCGAGTTCTATCGCTTCCGCGAAACCGACCTGTCGGCAGGCCTGCATTTCCCCGAGTTTCTGGACCGCTTCGATCTGACCCTCGAGGCCTCGGAATGGCAGAACGCCTGGTACACCGACTACGTCTGGCTGGACGGAATGACCAATTACGGGTACGTCACCGGCAATTGGGGTGCGGACTGGCGCACGTTCAAGAACGACGTCGGGGCGCAGTCGGAGATGGTCTCGCTGGGCTGGCCGCTGGACTCGGGCGCTTCGCTCTATGCGCGCTTTCGTACGCTGCAAAATCAGCACTACGAGGGAGAATCGTACTCCCGCGCCGACATGCTCACGCTCGAGTACACGCAGCCGCGCAACGGCTACAGCCGCGGCTTGCAGCTCGATGCCGGTCGCGATGTCGTCGGCGGCAATTTCGCGCGGCTCGCGGCATTTGTGCGCTTCGATGGCGGCAATCCGTATGCCGGCAGCGAGAATGCGGACAATGAGGAGGATGCGGATAGCGACGATGATGCGGACAGCGATAATGACGCACACCGCGCCGGGCTCGAGCGCTTCGTCGATCTGGGGGTGAGCGGCGGGCGCCTGGGCCTGGATCTCGGCGGTTTCACCAAGGCGGAAGAAGCGGCGTTGCCCGCATATCGCAGCGTGATTTCACCGCATCTGGGTATCGGCGTGCGCCGGGCCGTGACCGAAAACGGCGATCTGGGCGTGCGGGCCGAATTCGATGACTTTCACGGGGCCATGCTGGGGCTACGCGTGCTCGATTATCGCTATCGCTTCGATCGGCACTTTGCCGTGGGCGGCTTCTTCGGTTTTGCTCGCTATTCGGGGCCGACCCCGGCGCAGGGTTATTATTACGGCACGGGCCTGCAGTGGCACGACCTGTTGCCGCACTGGGATTTGTCCCTGGATGCTCGCTTTTTCGATCATGTGCAGCGCAACAAGCTGCTGCCTTCGGATCCGCAGAACGGCGATTCGGTGGAGTGGTATACGATGCAGGCGCCGAGCCTGTATCTGAGCCGGAGCTTCTGAGGTTCTCGCGGCTGGCGCCGGCGCGAACGGTTCCGTATGATGCGCGCCCCGCTATGTTGTAAGCGGTGGGGCGCCCTCGGAAGGTTTGAGAGCGGGGCATGGCGCAGTCTGGTAGCGCATCTGCTTTGGGAGCAGAGGGTCGCAGGTTCAAATCCTGCTGCCCCGACCAGCTCAAACTGCTTTGCGCCCGTAGCTCAGCTGGATAGAGCACCGGCCTTCTAAGCCGGTGGTCGCAGGTTCGAGTCCTGCCGGGCGCGCCAACGATCGACGGTGGACGTAGCTCAGTTGGTAGAGTCCCGGATTGTGATTCCGGCTGTCGCGGGTTCGAATCCCGTCGTCCACCCCATTCAAGGGGGCCGTTAGCTCAGCTGGTAGAGCAGGAGACTCTTAATCTCTTGGTCGTAGGTTCGATCCCTACACGGCCCACCATCCAGTGCCTTTCCTTGACGGCCAGATTCTGGTGGGGTCTTATTTCGGGGCCGCCTGTCAAACCGGCGAGACGAGGTCCACCGGCTCACCCGCCGGAACTCCGAAGATCTGCTCGAATCGTTCGTTCCCCAGCAATTCTGCGGCGTGATAAAACAAACGATTGTAGAACTCGTTGATCTCTTTCTCGGATGGGGCGAGCGCATCCGGGTTGAGCATGCGCTCGTGAAATTCCGAGGCTTCCGTCACTGCCGCCCGCGGGCGCAAGCGACTCGCAGCTATCGAACAAGCAGCTCGCGCTGGATGACCAACTAACTCTCTTGGATCGTGACGAGCGAGTTTGACTTGTAGGCGACGCGGGCGCAAAATTCGCTTACAGTAAAACATAAAAGCATATTTATGCGAAGCACATTCGATTTGCCGGATGATCTTATGAAGCGCGCCAAGATCGCGGCCGTGAAGCGCGGTTCCACGCTGCGCGACTTAGTCGCTGAAGGCCTGCGCAGGGTGTTGACGGATGAAGCGGCGCCGAAGCGCAAGCGAATGACTGAGGCACCCGTGAGGTTACCGCCGGGTCATACGATTCCGATCCTTTCCAACAGCGAAATCGCACAGATGTTCGAACAAGAAGACATTGCGAAGCTCAATGACGTGTATCGCGGACGCTAACGTCCTTTTTCCGCTGCTTGTAAAGGGCCACGTTGCTCATGAGGCCGCCCAAATTTGGTGGGCGCCGCAACCGGACGGTAATGTCGGGCTCTCTTTGCTCACGCGCCTCGCGGTGCTGCGCCTGTTGACCAATCGAATC
>OBLW0100004850.1_pt1 | contig 10159 bp, 6 predicted proteins | sample 1520161 | NCBI WGS metagenome assembly OBLW01 (sample SAMEA3539309, study PRJEB22396) | soil metagenome | biome: tundra; feature: field; material: soil | place: USA | collected 2010-05 | depth 0.15 m | reverse complement strand
GCGCCTCGGTCGCGATCTGGTCTTCATAGACCAGGCGCTTATAGAAGCGCGAAGATTTTCCATTGCTCAGGCAATCGCTGACCAGGTCGAGATAATCGGCTTCGGCGCTGCCATATTCCGGAATGTTCCACACCTTGTAGATTCGGGCCTGCGGCACGCGGTCCTGCACGATCTGCCGGTGCGTTCCCGTCATCTTTGCGATCCATACCTCTTGGTGCGCCACCGGAGGCCCGGCCGGAATGTCGCCAAAATACTTCGTGACTTTTTCGCGCGCCGTCTTGGCGTCGATATCGCCCGCGAGAACGATCACCACATTCGACGGCCCGTAATAGGTCTTAAACCACTCCTGCACGTCCTTCATCGAAGCCGCGTCGAGGTCGGCCATATCGCCGATCGTCGTCCAGGAATAAGGATGCCCGGCGGGATAGGTATTCTGCGTGATGAGTTGCTCGGTCACGCCATAGGGCTGGTTCTCGCCCTGCCGTTTTTCGTTCTGCACCACGCCGCGCTGCAAGTCGAGCGTGTTCTGGTCGAGCGAACCGAGCAGGTGTCCCATGCGATCGGATTCCATCCACAGCGTAAAATCCACCGCCGAGGTCGGAACATTTTCGAAATAATTTGTGCGGTCGGTATTGGTTGTGCCGTTCAGATCGGTGGCGCCAATCCTCTCCATGGCGTCGATGTACCGGCCCTTCGCATGTTCGCTGCCGCCAAACATAAGGTGCTCGAACAAATGCGCGAATCCCGTCTTTCCCAGCTTTTCATTTTTCGACCCCACGTGATACCAGGTATTAATCGCCACAATCGGCGCCTTGTGATCTTCATGGACGATCACGGTCAGGCCGTTGTCCAGAACGAAACGCTCGTAGGGAATATCAATTTCTTTCGTCTTCGTTTGGGCCGAAGTGCTCGCGATCAGCGCAAGCGCCAGGAACAAAACTGCAATTCGCGTTCGCATTCTCAGAACCTCCAAAGCAATGAATTCTTTTTGAAACTCTCAATTTCAAGTATGAGCAACAGAAGGCGTTAACCACCAAGGGCACAAAGGTACACGAAGGCTATGTGTGCTCTCCTTCATGAACCTTTGTGGCCTTGGTGGTGATGGGTTCGTTACTCCATTCCCCAAGGGTACTTAGACTCCGGAAACGGAGATTAGTCTACACCTCAACTTCGCGAAATCCTTCCCCATCCCTCGCCAGTGGTATCCTAAGCGGGGCCACGCCGCCAGGGGCTTTAACCTCCTCATGTCCAGTCCAAACACGCCCGATCCGAATTCGTCCGAGACAGCTACACCGAAAACCGAAGCGCCGGAAGCGACGGCGGCCGCTGAGCCGGTGGAATCCTTTAAAGACATATTTACCGAGTACGAGAAGAGCCACTCGCGCAAGAAGGAGCCCGGCGGCCAGGGCCGCGAAGGTACGGTGATAACCGTTACCGCCGACTCCATCGTTCTCGACATCGGTTACAAGACCGAGGGCGTGCTGCCGCTCACCGCGTTTCCGGCAGACAAGCCGCCCAAGCCTGGGGACAAAGTACAGGTCACGGTCAAGGGGCGCGATCCCGAGGGCTACTACGAGCTGACTCGCGGCAAAGTCGAGCGCCCCACCGACTGGGAGTCGCTGCAAAAGGCCTTCGCCGAGAAAGCAACCATCGTCGGAACCGTGACTGGCGTAGTAAAAGGCGGGGTGAGCGTGGATGTCGGCGTCCGCGCCTTCATGCCCGCCTCGCGTAGCGGAACTCATGACGCCGCCGAACTGGCGAAATTGGTCGAGCAGGAAATTCGCTGCCGCATCATCAAGCTCGATGTGGAAGATGAAGATGTGGTTGTCGACCGCCGCGCGATTGCCGAAGATGAAGAGCGCGCCGGCAAAGAGCGGCGCTTCTCTGAACTTCGAGAGGGCGATATCGTGCAAGGCGAGATTTGCAGCCTCACCGATTACGGCGCGTTCGTCGATATCGGAGGATCGGATGCGCTGCTGCACGTCGGCGAGATTTCGTGGCATCGCATCAACAAACCGGCTGACGTGCTCTCCACTGGCCAGCAGATCGAAGCCAAAATCATCAAGGTCGACCCCGACAAACACCGCATTGCGATCAGCATGAAGCAGCTGCAGCCCCATCCCTGGAATGCGGTCGCGGAAAAATATAAGCCGGGCGAGCGGGTGCGCGGTACGATTACGCGGCTCATGGATTTCGGCGCATTCGTCGAAATCGAACCTGGGATCGAAGGCCTAATTCACATTTCCGAAATGTCATGGGCCAAGAGAATCAGGACTCCCGCGGATGTCGTGAAGCCGGGCGAAACGGTCGAGGCCGTGATTCTCGGAGTGAATGCCGCGGAGCGCCGCATCTCTCTCGGACTCAAGCAGGCGCTTGGGGATCCCTGGACGGGCGCGGATCAAAAGTTTGCGCCCGGAACCGTGATCGAAGGGCCGGTAACGAACATCACCAAGTTCGGCGCTTTCGTGCAATTGAGCGAAGGCATCGAAGGCATGATTCACATTAGCGAAATCAGCGCGGAGAAACGCATCAATCATCCGCAGGAAGTTTTGCGGGTGGGGCAGATGGTCAAAGCCCAGGTGCTGGCCATCGACCCGGAAAAGCGCAACATCCGTCTCAGCATGAAGCAACTCGTTCCCACTGGCCTGGATGAATATCTGGCCGAGCACAAAGAGGGCGACCTGGTCACGGGCCGCATCACCGAAATTTCTGGCGACAAGGGCCGGGTCGAACTTGGCGAAGGAGTCGTGGCCACCTGTCGCATCGCCCCGCTGCGACCCGCTAAAGAAGAGCAGAGTTCGCCGCCTTTGGAACTGGCCCCGCCGGCGAAGCCCGACCTTTCATCGCTCGGATCGATGCTCCAGGCGCGCTGGAAAAGCGGAGCCGCGGCGGACGAGGCAAAGCCAGACGCTTTGCGCGCAGGACAGATCCGCAAGTTCAGAATCGCGAAACTCGACCCCGCCACCAAGAAGATTGAGTTGGAATTGGAGAGTTAACAATTCTCTTCATGGCGATTGCCCATAGTGGAAATCGATCCACAATGGGAATCTACCTGTTGCCAGCGTGATTTCAGGCTTGATCTACTTTTTTCAAATGTTAGAATTCCTGAATGGCAAAGACCCTAATTGAAACGGTAGTCAACCAACTTCAGCAGGAGCGCGCGCGCCTGGAGAATGAACTCCACCGCGTCACCGCTGCCCTCACCACTTTCGGGACAGTTTTTCTGCAGGGCGGCAAGCGGGCGCCGGCTGTGGCGCGCAAGAAGCGAACGATTTCAGCGGCGGGACGCAAGCGTATTGCAGCCGCGCAAAAGGCTCGTTGGGCCAAGGTCAGAGCGGCGAAGAAGAAGTAGCTTCGCCGTTTCTCCGCTTTTCGGAAGACGCCGATTCCTGACGAATCGGTGTGGAGCGTCAGTTCCCGGCCGGGTTCACCACTTCCCCCACAAATTTCGCGAACTTTGCGATGTCCTCCTCGGTCGTGTCGAAGGAACACATCCACCGCACCACCGACGCTTCTTCGATCCACACGTAGAAGAAGTAGCGCTCCAGTATTTTCTGAATTGCGGCGCGCGGAATTTGCGCGAACACACCATTCGCCTGTACCGGAAATACAATCTTGACGCCCTGTATTTCCGCGACTTCTTTCTCCAAGAGTCGCGCCATCCGGTTCGCATGTTCCGCATTGCGCCGCCAGAGTTCGTCTGTCAGATAGGCCGTCATCTGCGCCGACGTGTAGCGCATCTTCGACGCTAACTGCATTGCCTGTTTGCGCACGAACAAGAAATCTTCGGCCAGTTCCGGACGAAAGAACACTACGGCCTCCGCGCCCATTAATCCATTTTTTGTCCCGCCGAATGAAAGCACGTCCACGCCCAAATCGCGCGTCGCCTGCCGAAGCGACATTGAGGGCCGATGGGCCGCCACTGCATTTGAAATCCGCGCTCCATCCACATGCAGAAACATCTTGCGCTCATGGGCAAACCGCGCCAGGGCCTCAATTTCAGTGGGTTCGTAAACCGTCCCCATTTCGGTCGCTTGCGTAATTGAGATCACCCGCGGCTGCACATGATGCTGGTCCCCAATTCCGTGATACGCGCGCGCCGCCGTCTCCACCGATAGCTTCCCGTCAGGCGCGGCGAGCGGCAGAAGTTTGCAGCCTGTAAACTTTTCCGGGGCTGCGCATTCATCGGTGTAAATATGAGAGGTTTCGGGACACAAGACTGCATGAAACGGCCGCGTCAACGCCTGCAGACTTAGTACATTTGCCGCTGTCCCGTTGAAAACGAAGTACACGGCCACGTCGGCGCCAAACTCCGCGCGAAATTTTTCCACCGCCAGTTCGGTATGTGGATCTTCCCCATAGGCCGCCGCAGGCCCATCGTTGGCGCGCCGCACCGCCTCCAGCACCTCGGGATGCACCGATGCATTGTTGTCACTGGCAAAACTCCGGCTCGGATTCATGCCAGACAATTTAGCAGAAGCGAAAATTCTTCGGAGCCTGCGGCCCTTGCCATGAATCTATATGTCTGATCTGATTGCAGTCTTCATATGGCAGTAAATCTCGCACCTGGTGGCGTCGCGATCGAGCGCAACATTCCCGCGTCTCTCATTGAGGACGCATGGCGGCATGTCTATGAAGCGGCCATTCGGACTCCGCTCGTGCGCCTCAACTATGACGGCCCAGCCGACATATATTTGAAGCTCGAGTGTCTGCAACCCATCGGTTCCTTCAAGATTCGGGGAGCCTATAACGCGGTTCGCCTGCTACCGGAGTTGCAGCGAGAAGGCGAGCGCGAGCGCGGTGTTTGGACCGTCAGCGCGGGCAACGCCGCCCAGGGAGTTGCGCTCGCGGCGCGCAAGGCCGGCGTGCCGTGCAAGATTCTCATGATCGACGCGGCGCCTGCGGCCAAGTTCGAGGCGGTTCGCCGTCTCGGTGGAGAGGTCGTAAAGGCGTCCTACGACCAGTGCTGGCAGGCGCTCGCCGACCGGGCTCATCCCGCGATGAGCGGCACGTTCATCCATCCCTTTGAAGACGACGCTTTCATCGCGGGCAATGCTTCGGCAGGAGTGGAAATTATCGAGGATCTGCCCGACGTCGATTGCATTGTGGCAGGCTTCGGTGGCGGAGGTTTGTCGTGCGGGATCGCCGCCGCTTTGAAGGCGCGTGGACACCAGGCGAAGGTGTTCGCGGCCGAACCGGAAACAGCGGCTCCGCTGGCGCGGTCGTTCGCTGCGGGATCGCCGCAAAGTTTTCCAGACTGGAAGGCGAGTTTCGTGGATGGCTGCGGCGGCAAGTCGGTTTTTCCCCGCATGTGGGACCTGGCGCATCATCTGCTCGCGGGGTCGATCGTCTGCACTCTCGAAGAGACGCGCAAGGCCATGCGGATTGTGGCGGAGCGCAATCGCGTAATCAGCGAAGGCGCGGGCGCCTGTGCCGTGGCGGCCGGGCTGAGCAGCAAATGCGGCTCGGGAAAAGTTGTGTGCGTGGTGAGCGGCGGCAATATCGACCTGGCAAAATTTGCGGAGTTGGTGACGCGCGCGGATACGATGTCATAAACAGTTCGGCCCTGGGTGTTGGGTGGTTTCTGGTCCAGAGAGTTTCATTAAGAGCGAACTTATGTCTAAATTTTTCACAAGCGCATTCCTTTTGATTCTGCCCGCTGTGCTTCTGTTCAGCCCTGGCTGTAGCGAGAATAAAGCGGCCAACGCGGCGGCTCCGCAAGCGATGCCGGTGAAAGTCCAGACGGCAAAGGACGAAGAGATTAACGACTCCACCGACTACGTTGCCACCTTGAAGTCGCGCGACTCGGCCGTGGTGAGCCCGCAGGTCGAGGGCATTATTACGCAGATTTTTGTTCACTCCGGCGAACACGTTGCTGACGGCGCTCCTTTGATGCAAATCGATCCTGCCAAACAGCAGGCCACGGTCAACAGCCAGGAACACGCCCGCACCGCGCAAGTTGCCCAGGTGACATGGGCCAAGCAGAATTATGACCGCGTCAGCGGGTTGGCAAATGCCGGGGTAGTGAGCAAACAGGAACTCGATCAGGCGAAGTCGACGCTCGACACGGCCCAAGCCCAACTGCACTCGCTTGATGCTCAAGTGAACGAGCAGCAGGTCCAGCTCCACTATTATCGTGTCGTCGCGCCGCGCGCCGGAATCGTCGGCGATGTTCCCGTACGCGTCGGCGATCGGGTCCTCACCACCACGCAACTCACGACGGTCGACCGTCCGGGCAGCCTCGAAGCTTACATCTACGTGCCCATCGAGAGATCGGGCGATCTCAAGATGAATCTTCCCGTGGAGATCGTCGATGGCGCCGGAAAATTGCTGGCTACCAGCCGCATCACATTCTTGTCGCCGCAAGTCGATACTTCGACGCAAACCGTGCTGGCCAAAGCGCTGATCGCCAATGCCAACGCTAACCTGCGCACCGCCCAGTTCATTCGGGCCCGCGTTGTTTGGGGCTCGCAGCAGAAGCCGGTGGTTCCAGTCGTCGCGGTATCGCGAATCGGCGGCCAATATTTCGCTTTCGTCGCGGAACCCGATCAGAAAGGTGGATACGTAGTCCACCAGAAACCGCTCCAGGTTGGCCAGATCGTCGGCAACAACTATGTCGTTCTCGATGGCGTAAAGTCCGGCGACAAAGTAGTCGTCTCGGGCACACAGTTTTTGATCGATGGCGTGCCTGTAATTCCGCAAGAAAGCAGCACCTAGGACGGTGCTGAGACTCCGAAGAAACGTTCTCAAACACAGCTCAGATGAATTCTAACCAGCAACAGGTTAACGACTGAGAACTGACAACTGAGAACTGAGAACTTTTTCTAAATGGTCGACTTTTTTATTCATCGCCCGGTTTTCTCCACCGTCTGCGCCCTGCTCATCATTCTGGCGGGCGCGGCCTGCATTCCCACGCTGCCCATTGCCCAGTTTCCCAACCTCGCTCCGCCGCAGGTGGCCGTGACCGCCGTCTATACTGGAGCCAGTTCCCAGACGGTCGAAGCCGCCGTGACCACCCCTCTCGAGCAGCAGATCAACGGCGCCGAGGGCATGAAGTACGTGACCTCCTCCAGCACCAACAACGGTGTTAGTACGGTGACCGCGACTTTCGATATTAGTCGCGACCCCGATCTCGCCGCGGTTGACATCGAGAATCGCGTTAACACAGCGCAAGGACGCCTGCCGAACGCCGTCAAGCAAGTCGGAGTGACCGTCGCCAAGACCTCGCAGAATTTCGTCTTCGGCGGCGCAGTTTACTCACCCGACAAGCGCTACACCACGCTCTTCATCAGCAACTATCTCGACGTTTATGTGCGCGATAGCCTGAAGCGTGTTCCCGGCGTGGCGGACGTGCTGATTTTCGGTGAACGCAAATATTCCATGCGTCTCTGGCTTGATCCCGTACGCATGGCTAGCCGCGCGCTCACGGCCGACGATGTCACCAATGCCCTCGCAGAGCAGAACGTCGAAGTCGCCGCCGGACAAGTGGGGGCCCAGCCCGCGCCGCCGGACCAGAATTTCCAGATCAGCGTGCGCGCTGTCGGGCGGCTCTCCGAGCCCGCTCAGTTTGAAGACATCATTCTTAAGAGCAATGCCGATGGCACGCTGGTACGGCTGAAAGACGTGGGCCACGCCGAACTCGGAGCCGAAGACTATGCCAACGACCTTGACTACAACGGGCACGAGGCGGTAGGCATTGCCGTTACTCAGCTCTCCACAGCCAATGCTCTTGACGTGCACCAGAAGTGCGTCGCGGAATTGGATCGCCTGGCCAAGCACTTTCCCCCGGGCATGAAGTATGAGATCGCTTTCGATACCACAGATGCCGTCAGCGAATCCATTCGCGACGTAGTTTTTACGGTTGGTTCTGCGATCCTGCTGGTCATCCTGGTGATCTTCATTTTTCTAGGCGACTGGCGAACTACGATCATTCACTTTATTGCCACACCAGTTGCGCTCATTGGGACATTTGCTTTCGTAAAGCTATTCGGCTTTTCCATCAACACGCTCACGCTTTTTGGCATCACTCTAGCGACGGGACTGGTTGTCGACGACGTGATTGTCGTGATTGAAAACATCGAACGCCACTTGCAAGAGGGCGAGTCCAGTGCGATCAAAGCCGCCGCCGACGCCATGCGAGAAGTCACGGGCGCGGTGATCGCCACCTCGCTCGTACTCGTCGCGGTATTCGTTCCGGTTGCTTTCTTTCCCGGCACCACAGGCATCCTATTCCGCCAGTTCGCGCTTACCATCGCCTTCTCCATTACCATCTCCGCCTTCAACGCTCTGACCCTTGCGCCTGCGCTCGCAGGGATCCTCCTCGGCCGCATCGAACACAAACAAAAGAGCTGGTTTTTCAGGCAGGTTGACCGCGCTCTCGACGCCATCAACAAAGGTTATGTGCGCGCTCTCCGCACATTCTTACGCTTCGAGGTCCTCGCTTTGATCTTGTTCGCGGCCGGCCTCGGTCTCGCTTTCTTTGTCTTCAAGAAAGTGCCGCAAGGCTTCGTTCCCAACGAAGATCAGGGCTACCTCATCGTCGCCATCCAGGCTCCCACTGGAGCTTCACTCGACTACACCAGGAAAATTGGCGAGCAAGTTTCGGCCATTACCAAAAATGTTCCTGAAATTCGAGGCACCTTTGCGATTGCAGGATTCAGCTTTGGCGGTGCTACGCCCAACGCCGGCCTCGTCTTTCTGCCCCTTCAGCCCTACGAAAAGCGCAAGGGGCACGATCATACCGCTGCCGCGATCATTGCCCGACTGAGGCCGCAACTGTTCGGCATTTCCGGAGCAATCGTGATCGCCTTCGAACCGCCCGCCGTGCAAGGTCTCGGCCAGTTTGGCGGATTCCAGTACGAACTTCTCGATCAGGGCAATCACACCCTGCAGGATCTAGACAAAGTCACCCACGACCTGACCCGCGCAGGTTTCGGACGCAAAGAAAAAGACCTTACTGGACTTTTCAGTACCTACACGGCGAACGATCCGCAGTATGTAGTCACCATCGACCGCGAAAAAGCCAAGAGCCTGCACGTTCCGCTCAGCCAGATCACCGACACTCTCACTGTCTACATGGGATCTGCGTACGTCAACGATTTCGACTTCAATAATCGGTCCTATCGCGTCTATGTGCAGGCCGACAAACAATTTCGCTCGCATCCGCAAGACATTGGGCAGTATTACGTCCGCTCCGATTCGGGAGCCATGATTCCTCTGGCCAATCTGGTCAGTGTGGACCAGACCTCCGCGCCCCAGGTCATCAATCATTACAATCTCTTCCGTTCGGCGGAAATCGACGGCTCCGCCGCGCCTGGATTCAGCTCCGGGCAGGCGATCAACGCCATGCAGCAAATGTCGGCGAAGCTGTTGCCCCAGGGCTATACCTACGAATGGTCGGGAATTTCGCTGGAAGAGTTGGCCTCCGGATCGACGACGCTAATTCTCTTCGGGCTGGGAACGCTGGTCGTCTATCTCACGCTTTCAGCACTATATGAAAGTTTCGTGCTCCCGTTCATTATTCTGTTAGCCGTGCCGATGGCGCTGCTGGGCGCGCTCTCGGCGCAATGGTTCCGCGGGCAGGAGAACGATGTCTATTGCCAGGTCGGGCTCGTCATGCTGGTCGGTCTCGCCTCCAAAAACGCGATTTTGATCGTGGAATTTGCCGAGCAGTTGCGCGAACGCGGCATGACCATTTTCGATGCCGCGGTGGAATCCGCCCGCATCCGGCTCCGCCCCATTCTGATGACGTCCCTCGCTTTCATTCTGGGCGTTGTCCCCTTGGTCTTTGCCAGCGGCGCGGGGGAAAATGGCCGTCACTCCGTCGGGACCACGGTATTCGGCGGCATGATCATGAGCACGGTCCTGAACCTGTTCTTCATCCCGGTGCTCTATTTATTGATCGAGGGGTTAAGAGAGCGCCGCGGCAAGCCCAAGACAGCCCCTGCAAATTAGCGTGCCCCAGGTTCGCGCCCGCTTTTTGGGCGCTAACCTGGGATTCGCAATAGCATCGGTTAGGGTAGGTGAGGGCACCTGCCCCTACGTGGTTATGGCCAAAAACGGCATCCAATCCGGTATCATAGAAAGACAATCCTTTCTGGAGGTGTAATGGCGGTTCCTGTTTCTCAGATGTGGACGGTGGCCTCTTATGTCCTGCGCC